>JAEEGG010001055.1_pt1 | contig 77189 bp, 51 predicted proteins | sample 9134161 | NCBI WGS metagenome assembly JAEEGG01 (sample SAMN16246543, study PRJNA631951) | gut metagenome | biome: gut microbiome; feature: rumen; material: CR-attached | host: Bos | place: Iran: Karaj | collected 2018-10
GGATCAAACTCTTCATTGTATAATCTTGTATCTTTGACGACCACCATGCATTACACACGGCGGCACGTACATTCTGTCCCAGAACGACTATCCTATATCGAGTCACAAGCACCTTCTTCATCATCCCTGCAAGACTAATGCAATGCAAGGACTATTGACGGTTCGTTTCTCTATACCCAAGTACTTTTCAAGTACTCGCTTCTTGTACTACTTCTCTGTCTATGTAATCCTTTCAAAGAACTCTTTCTTGTTTTGCGGGTGCAAAGGTACTACTTTTTCTTGAACCACCAAAACTTTTCAAGGAAAAAATTCATTATTTTGATAATAAATTACCATCTCTTGATACATGTCAATTCGACAATTGCCTATACATTATTATAATATATATAAAGGACTAAAAAGTCAATATTAGTGATTGACGCGGCTTCAGCTGCAGATCCTGCGAAAGATCGAAGTAACGCCCTGTCAAGACGTCCTTTGCTTGCTTTGTCTGCCCAATCACTTCCTCATAGCGGTCAACTGGCATGGCAACCGCCTTGGAAGTTCCGTTGAGGATGGTAAGGGCGGTCTTTCCTTGATACTGACGGGCAATCACATAGATACCATTAAAAGGAATAAACTGTATCTGTGTACCGTTGGTAATAACCTTATTGCCCTGCCTCCAATGTAGCAGACGGCTGAGCCAGACGAACATACTCTGTTCTGACTTGCTGCGTCCTTCTTTGGTAAAGCAGTTATGTGTATCTCCAGGGAATCCGCCAGGGAAATCCTTACGTACATTACCATCTGTCACCTCCTTTGTACCGTTCATCAGCACTTCCGTGCCATAATAAAGCTGGGGAATACGGTTAACAGTGAGCAACAAAGCCAGTGCCTGCTTGAGTGCTAAGGTATCACGTCCATTACCAAGGAAACGATCGGTGTCGTGGTTCTCGATGAAAGCCATCACACTGCTGGGATTGGGATAGAGATAGTCATAGACGAAAGAATTGTAGAGCCTATTCAATCCGTTCCACCACCCATCGGTCTCTTCGTTTTTAGCCTGATTAATCTTGTCGAAGAACGAGAAGTCCATCACGGTTTTAAGATAGGAGTTCGAAACCTTCAACTTTGGATCAGAACCGTCAGCACTCAAGGCAAATCCTTTCTGCCAGGCAGCAGTATAAGCCGGTTCAGTGACCCATGTCTCGCCAACGGTATTGAAATTGGGATATTCTGCGTCAAGTTCTTTCATCCATTGAGCCATGGCGTCGGCATATGCATAAGGATAAGTGTCCATACGAATACCATCAATACCGACATTCTCAATCCACCAGAACGAATTCTGGATAAGATACCGCATCAGATGGGGATTCCGCTGATTAAGATCCGGCATTGTCGGTACGAACCATCCTTCTGTTGTTTCCCTCAGATCGGTTTTCGACGCATAGGGATCAAGTACGGGCGTAAGTTTATAGCTGGTCTGCTGGAAATGAGTACCTTCAGGATTGCTACTTCCTTTCGACTCTTCAAGCCAGTTCGGCAGATTCAGCCAGTCTTTTGTAGGCATGTCACTCGTCCAAGGGTGTTCAAAGCCGCTATGGTTGAATATCATATCCATCACCACCTTCAGCCCTTTCGCATGAGCCTCATCCACCAAACGGCGGTAGTCTTCGTTTGTCCCGAAGCGTGGATCAACACGATAATAGTTAGTTGTAGCATACCCATGATAAGTAGAGTATCCGTTTTCATTGTCGGGCGAATCGTTCTCCAAGACCGGCGTCAGCCAAAGTGCGGTTACGCCAAGGTCAACAAAATAGTCCAGGTGTTCGCGTATACCGTTCAAATCGCCACCATGCCGTAGTGAGGGCTGGCTGCGGTCTTCCTTGTAAGAACGCATCCCCTTAACCTGTGGATTGTGGTTGACTCCCTGGGCAAAGCGGTCAGGCATGAGCATATACAGCACATCGGCATTGGTAAAGCCGCGACGTTCTGCTCCGCTCTTCTCACGGGCTTTCAACCGATAGTCCACTTTCTTCTTATCGATCTTCAGCGTCATTGTGCCGGGCTTTGCGTCCTTCAGATTCATGTAAACAAGCAGATAGTTTGGAGAGTCAAGTCTGACGAGACTGTCGATTACTACACCGGGATAATCGGTGGTTACTTTGACAGCATCACGGATACCACGCCCGTAAATCATCAGCTGGACGGTAGGATTCTTCATTCCCACATACCAGTCGGTGGGTTCAATTCGGATAGCCGAGCTTTGCCCGCTCCGTTGCGTGTTGTTCACTTTTTTCTTTGCTGCCATGGTTGTAAGACTGATTGCCACAAGGGCGGTAATAATAATTATTCTTCGCATATTGCATTAGGATTATTTAATTACTGATGGTGCAAAGATAATATTAATTTGGGAGAATCAAAAAAAATTACCAAATTATTTGGCTGTTTCATAAAAAAGTTTTACCTTTGCAAAGTCAAAAAGTAAAATCTAATTACTATCATAAAAGCACACGAGGATGTTCCCTGAGATAGAGAGCATCCTCGCAAACATTTTAGTCCCTTACCGTTTATTTCTTCTTCCGAGGCTTTCTCATAGCCCATCCTTCCTCAGAGAAGTCGGGTTTATCGCCACGTAACGTCCTATTGTTGGAGCTGTTCATCAGCTCGCGCCAGTCATTACGCTTACGAGGCCGTTCCCAGGCCTGATCCTGTCGTAAAGAATCCTTACGTCCCTTATGGTTTTCTGGAGCCTGGTGCCTCTTCGTGGATTGTTCCTGCCCACGGCCTTCCTCAGCATCATTACAACGCACCTGCCGTCCCTTGAACCTTATACCTGTCAACTGGGTCATTACCTTCCTCGCGTCTTTTTCAGGTACTTCGAAATAGGAGATGGTATCCAACAGATCGATGTGCCCCACTTCCTGCCTTCCTCCTACGAAACGGTTCAAGGTCTGCATCAGCTCACCAGGATAGAAGCCATCGCGCTTGCCCAGATTGATGAACAGTCGTTTATATCCAGCCTGCGGTTTGTTCTGCCTCTTCTGTCGGTCGGTCTGCTGTCTGTCCGTTTTTTTCTCTCCTTTCTTATTGATGACGGGTTTCTCTATCTCGGGAGCATCGGCATAATAGGAAAGGAAGCGTCCGAACTCGCGGCTGACAATCTTCTTAATGACATCATCCTTATCCATAAACTCGAAATAACGACTGATGTCCTGCATGAACGGTGCTATCTCATCATCGTTGACGTCGGTCTTCACAATCTGATCCATCACCTTGTAGAGTTGCTTCTTGCATATCTCCTCGGCATTGGGGATATCGGCCTCCACAAACTCCTTGCCAATCACCTTCTCAATGTTACGGATCTTATGTTTTTCCTTCAAATGCACAATACTGATGCTGGTGCCCTTCTTGCCAGCGCGCCCCGTACGTCCTGAACGGTGGGTATAGTTCTCGATGTCATCGGGCAGTCCGTAGTTGATGACATGTGTCAGATCATCCACATCCAGTCCCCGTGCAGCCACATCGGTAGCCACCAAGAGCTGAGTCAGGTGCTGGCGGAACTTCTGCATGGTCAAGTCGCGCTGCTGCTGTGAGAGGTCACCATGCAGCGACTCGGCATTATATCCATCCTTGATCAGTTTATCGGCCACCTCCTGCGTCTCAATCTTCGTACGGCAGAAGATAATGGCGAAAATCTTCGGATAGTAGTCCACAATACGCTTCAGCGCCAAGTACTTGTCCTTCGCGTGTACCATATAATAAACATGGTTCACGTTCTCGGCACCTTCGTTACGGCTGCCCACTACTATTTCCTTGTAGCCATGCAAATAGTTCTTGGCCACCTTTTCCACCTCGCGGCTCATCGTGGCAGAAAACATCAGTGTATGGTGTTCCTCAGGCAATACACCGAAGATGGCATCGATGCTTTCTGAGAATCCCATGTTCAGCATCTCATCGGCCTCATCCAACACAATATTATGGACACCGTCGAGTTTGGCAATGCCTCGGTTGATCATGTCGAGCAGACGTCCAGGCGTGGCCACGATAATCTGTGCACCCTTTTTCAGCGCACGCATCTGCGGCTCTATGGCAGCACCACCATAGACCGCCTCCACATGAATACCGTCCATGTATTTCGCAAAGTCACGGATGTCGTCAGTTATCTGCAGGCAGAGCTCACGAGTCGGCGACAGCACCAAGGCCTGCGTGTCACGCATTGATGTGTCAATGCGCTGCAACAACGGAATGCCGAATGCAGCAGTCTTGCCCGTACCTGTCTGTGCCAAGGCTATCACATCGTCCTGGCTGCCCAACAAATAGGGTATTACTTCCTCCTGTACAGGCATGGGCTGCACAAATCCCAGTTCCTCAATAGCGCATCGTATCTGCTCGCTGACGCCTAACTCTTCGAATGTCTTCATCTTCTTACAGCAATTTGCTTGCAAAGTTACGAAAAAACGAGAGAAATACAAAATGAAAACTCGCTTTTCTTTTCATTTCCTAGTGTATAGTTTGTTCTGCATAGCAAAAGTGACGTAAAAAGCTTGTACAAGCGAAGCAATTGGGGGAAATCGTTGCAGCAAAGCGTATTATTTTAGCCCAAGTGAACACAAGTCGGCCTATGATTACCGATGTTCTTTGCAAGGAAATAGCTTTTTCGTTGCAAATTTGTCGCATTTTTCTTCTTTTTTCATAGTGCTTACGTACATTTCCCCATTTCTTTTTGCATCTTTCAACTAATTTGCGTATCTTTGCCAAAAGAAATAAGAATGATGAAAGTATTACACCGCCTGTTGCTGGCCACCATGGTGCTGAGTCTCGCCATGAACTTCGCCTCGTGTAGTGGCGATGATGACAGCCGTGTGGAGCATGGCAAGAAAAAGTTTGTCATGCCCGACAGTACTTTTTGTGAGGTGACAGTGGCCTTTGCCCCAGGACAGCTGGGCGACAAGGGCTACGCTGACAACGTGATGGAGGGAATCAACAAACTGTCTTACTATGACAACGACAACGATAGCGTTGGCCTGGATGTCCATTTCATTTCGCCCACAAGCTTAAGAAGCTTGTCAAACAGCATCCGCGATTGGGCTCTTAATTCCAGCATCCCATACGCTGATGGCAACTACAGACGCCGTCTGTTGGTGCTCACTGAGCCGTTCATGTTTCCGATGGTTAGTCCCTTAACCGTCCTTAATGAAACCGACGAGGTACTACTGCTGAAGGCCAACGAAGACGATGTGATAACAGTAGCCGAGGAGAACGAAATGGGCAATCGGGTATATGGTTTGAATATCTCTGCCGCCCGCAGCATCCGTCGTTTCTGCCGGTTTATGGAGGAAGAAATCGTCAGGAAGAAGGAACGCTTCAACCGTGATGTCCTCAATAAGCCGCTGAACTACCAGCGTCTTTACGACAGCGAGTTGATAGTCTATCGTGACAGCGTCTACGAGACGCTGGTTGAGGAGTTGGGCGAATCGAACGTTAGCGTTTCAGACATCAGCAGTGAGATGGCCGAAGGGCTTTACAAGAAAGACTTTGGGAACACCGTCGCGGAGTATGCCTATATGATGGCGGGATTAGCACGGACCATTTACAACAGGATGAACATAGGCTTTTACGTCATCGACCTGGGCTCTGGCAATAGTGGATGGGATTACTGGCTCATGGGGATCTCCCAGGATGAGGACATCTACCAGACACTGTTTATCGACAGCAGCGAGTCACCACTCTTCCACCGTTACTACATCAAACGTGAATTCGGCGATGCACTTGTCGAATGGTGCGTCAATTGGGCTAAGCAGGAAAAAGGTACCATGCCTCGCTTCACGCTCAAATATGGTGATGCGTATTGTATAGATAATCTTCCCGTAGCGGAGGAATATTAGCTGGATGTTTAAGTGGAAGTCAAAATGGAAATGAGAAAGGAAGTTCTTTACAAGCTAAGCAAGCAAGCACGAGTGATGTTTCTGCTGGTCGCTATGCTTTTGGTAGGCTGCAAAAGTGACGACAACGAAAACGAACCAGTCATTGACACATCCGGCGTAGAGATTGTCACGGTGAATGTCGATGTGGTGCTGCCCAAACTCATACAGGAGCAGTGGCAGTACGCCACCGAATGGGCTTTGGAGAACATCGAAATAGGCCAGCAGAAGTTGTCGCGACGAGTGAAGCTGAACCTGCGCTACCACGACGAGGACACTGCTGACCTCCAAGATCTGGCTTTTAAGCTGACGCACCCCCAAGCTGGCGAGGACACCTGTCATGCCATCATCGGCCCCTACCACTCTGACAACGCCCAGACATTCCTCAACTATGCAGCCCAAACACGGCTGCCGGTAGTCATGCCCACCTGCACCAGTGCCGAGTTACAGCGTATAAATGCCCGCAACCCCTACGCATGGTTCCTCACCGAGAGCGACATCACTCAGTGTGAGATTATGATGTCTATCGCCCAAGCTTCTTCGGCCTCCGACGTTACCCTTGTCTATAGCGACGACACCTATGGACGCTCATTCCGCGACTGGTTTGCCTACTATGCCGCCGAATTGGACTTACACATCGCCGGCGGCTTCACTAACTATCAAAAGGGTGATGACTTGAAGCACTTCTTCAACGAAACGAAAGCCCAGGCCAATGGCAAGAACGTAAGAGTCCTTGTGGCACTGAGCGATGCCAGCGACTACCTTGACGTGTGCAACCAGATAATGGCGGCTTGCGACCCCAAGGACGGTTTCAGCCTAAAGCCCATCTGTTCCAACACGTCTTGCGACCCGCAGGTGCTCTCCATCAAAGATTTTGACTCTTTCGACATTGGCATCACCTCTACGGCGTGCATGAGTTTCGGTTTCTCACAGGCCTATGCCGGACTATTCGATATGACGCCCCTCAACGGCGAACCACAGATGTACGATGCCCTCACCCTCATCGCTTTGGGTGCTGCTCACCAGCAGGCAAGCCCCGACAGTTGTTATGTCGGATACAAAAAGGTGGTCTATGATGAACCACCCTACGAACCCAGCCTTACTGACTTCATGCGTTCTATCACCGCCAGCGAAGAAGGGGTTCAGACCAAGTGGGATGCAGAAGGTTTGGCTCATGCCTTCAATGAACTGGCAGCACGACGTCCCATCGACATCGTCGGTGCTTCCAGTCCTTTCGACTTCGACTACGAAACCTTCACCAAGGCGCTCAACACTACCTATATGGTCTGGAAACTTGCCCCCTTTAGCCAATCAGCCAAAGAGTCTCCTTACCAGCGTATTGAACCCATCATCAACCTTTCTACCGCGGATACCGACAACCAGGCGTCCTACTATACCATCTGGCAGTTTGAGAAACGTATGCAGCAACAATTCGATAATTCTATTCAAAACGACTCGCTGCTGTCCGACGTCACCGACCACTGGGCTGTGGTCATCAGCCCCTCCACCACATGGGAGAACTACCGCCATCAGGCCGACGCTTTTTCCATGTACCAGCTGTTGCGCCAGTATGGCTACGATGACGACCACATCGTGCTCATCGTCGAGGACAACCTGGCATACTCGCAGGAAAACAAAGATTTGCGTGGACAGATTTTTGTGGAGCGTGGTGATCCCCTATCCTGGGGCTTCATCGGCAAGGACGTCCGCGAGAATGCCGTTGTCGATTACCACTTCAGCCAGCTCACACCTGATGATATCGCTGACATCATGCAGGGCAGGCAGTCAGAACGGCTGCCCCATGTCATCCATCCCGACTCCACCAGCAATGTCTTTTTCTTCTGGAGCGGTCACGGTGGTATGGACGGCGGTCCCTTATGGGGCAACGAGGACTCAAAAGTGTATTTCGGTAAAGATCGTATCCGTAGCATCGTGGAAGAAATGGCAGGAACGGCGGCAGCAAATTCTTCACTCTTCACTCTTCACTCTTCACTTAAAAAGTACCGCCGCATGATGTTTGCCCTCGAAACCTGCTACAGCGGACAGTGGGGCGAGGCACTGACGGGGTTGCCCGACTTGCTGGTGCTCACTGCCGCCAATGCCTATGAGACCTCCAAAGCCGACATCTTCGACCAACAGTTAGGGGTCTATCTCAGCAACGCCTTCTCCCGCACCTTCCGCTCAAAAGTCAGCAAAACTTCGAACGTCACCCTATACGACCTCTACCGTGAACTCTTCAAGACCACCAACGGTTCGCACGTCACTATCTATAACAACGACAAGTACGGTTCTGTCTATACCGAGACCATGGAGGAGTTCTTATAGAACCGCCAGAGCTCTGACAAGAATGTTTCTGAAGTAAGATGAAGATATGTATTTTTTGTTCTGCGAATTGGCAGATAGATCACGACTTTTTCAGAATGGCTGAGGAATTAGGTCAGTGGTCAGCGGAAGAGGGTCACACCATCGTCTATGGCGGTGTGAACCAAGGACTGATGGAGTGCATCGGCAAAGCCGCACACGAGGCTGGCGGCCGGACCATCGGCATCGTGCCGGTTTTGGTGGAACGCCAAGGCAGGGCCAGCCAGTACAACGATGTGGAGATTCCCTGCGACAATCTGAGCGACCGCAAGCAGCTGATGCAGGATCAGAGCGATGTGTTCATCGCCCTACCTGGAGGCATCGGCACCCTCGACGAGATCTTTACTATTGCTGCTTCAGCCACCATCGGCTACCACTCGAAGCCTCTCATACTTTACAATATGAAAGGATTCTGGGATTCTCTTATCCAAATGCTCGACAACCTGGAGACAAAGGGCGTGACACGAAAAAATTGGCGTACCTACATCAAGGTCGCCAATTCGCTAGAGGATATTATAGCATTAATAAGCGGTGAGAAGTAAGCCGATGTGCCAGCCGATGGTAACTACGACTCGCTTGACAGCCTTTCAGCCATAGCCCGTCCCAAAGCCTCACACTGGGCCTTGGTCTCTTCCGTCAGGGCCTGCTTAATCTCCACAGGAGTGCCCACGGCTTCATACTTCAGCTTCTCGTCGTTCCACTTCTGTATTTCTGCCACTGCTTTTGAAGCCCAGCCATAGGAACCGAACCAGCCAAGAAGATGGTTCTTGATATCCTTCTGCGACAGTTCGTCTAGCAGTACGTTCATCTCATGGTATAGTCCAGTGTTGTAGGTAGGAGCACCCACAATCAGGCCACGATAACGGAACACGTCACGGATAATGTAGCTATGATGGGTCTTCGACACATTATACATCACTATGTTCTTGACACCGGCATCTGAGGCAGCACGGGCAATCACCTCAGCAGCACGCTCTGTATTGCCGTACATCGTACCATAGCAGATAACGAGACCCGGTTCCGTCTCATACTTCGACAAACGGTCGTAGATGCCAATGACTTTCTCCACGTTCTCATGCCAAACAGGACCATGCGTGGCACAGAGATAATCCAGTTGAACACCCTGTAGTTTCTTCAGTGCATTCTGCACGGGTGTACCGTATTTTCCGACGATATTGGAATAGTATCTTACCATCTCCAGCCAGAAAGTGTCACAATTGATCTGCGAGTCAATAATACCGCCGTTCAAGGCGCCGAAGCATCCGAAGGCATCACCGCTGAACAATACGTGGCAGGTGGTTTCCAACGTCACCATTGTCTCAGGCCAATGCACCATCGGGGTCATGACAAACTGCAGGACATGGTTGCCTAATTCGATGGAATCGCCGTTTTTTATCTCCAGCAGGCCATCGTTCAGTCCGTAGAAGCCTTCTGCCATTTGGAACGTCTTCTTGTTTCCCACAATCTGGATATCAGGGTAGTACTTCTTGATAAGAGCCAACGAACCACTGTGGTCGGGCTCCATGTGATTCACCACGAGATAGTCTATCTGCCGGTCTCCTATCACCTCTCGGATATTCTCCAAGTACTGTACAAAGAAGTCCACCTCCACGGTATCAATCAGGCACACTTTCTCGTCGTCAATCAGGTATGAGTTATAGCTCACACCGTTGGGCAGTGGCCACAACCCTTCGAAAAGGTTCTTGTTGCGGTCGTTGACACCAACATAATAAATATTGTCTACAATTTTCTTCATACTATAATTACTTATTACTCACTACTCAATAAAGAGGCCTTCATAGTAGCACCGAATTCAGGACTCACCGAATTGTTGATGCTCTGGCAGCACTCAGCAGCAAACAGCTGGGCACAGTGGATCACCTCATCCCACTGCTTTTCTGTCAGTCCCTCATCAATGATATCCCGTGTAATGCCATGTTTGATCAGGCCGAATACAAAGCCAGCATTGAAATTATCGCCGGCTCCAATGGTGCTCACCGTCTCTGTCACAACTACTGGATACTGTTTCTTCAGTCCTCCATCCGCACGCAGCTCTACAGGGTTTGCACCTTGCGTATAGATAAACTTCTTGGTATAGAAAGCTATCTGCGAACGATACACCACATCGGGATCCGTTTTCTTGAACAGGATCTCGAAATCTTCGCATGAGCCACGCACAATGTCGGCAAATTCAAGGTTCTCAAGCAAGTTTGATGTCAGTTTCACCACCTCGTTAGCGTGAGAAGCACGGTAGTTGACATCGTAATAGAGAATGGCACCATGGTTGCGGGCATACTCCAGGAATCCGTGTACCTGAGGGCGAATCACGGGATTCAAGGCATAGTAAGATCCGAACATCACGATATCGTCTTTCTGCACGTCGGGATAGTCAAAGTCCAGCTGGTCATGGGGATGATCCTTATAGAATATGTACTCCGCATCATTCTGCTCGTTGAGGAAAGCCAGCGAGATGGGTGACTTCGACTCTGGATACACATTGATGTTACTGGCATTTACCCCATTGTCCTCTAGGAACTTGACGATATTACGTCCTACCCTGTCATTACCCGTCTCGCTGATGAGTGAGGTAGGAATGCCCGACCGTCCAAGCGAGATGATACCGTTAAATACGGACCCACCCGGCACAGCCTCAATGGGATGATCGTTTTTGAAGATGATGTCGAGAACTGTCTCGCCTATTCCTATTACTTTTCGCATTTTCTCTGTTTGACTTCGTCAGCTATTTCTATGAGTATTCTCTACCTCAGACTACAGCAGCTTACGGATCTCTGCCTCCACATCGTCCATCTGCTGCGAGCGTTTCACCAGGTTGTTTCCCCTGTCTATGAGGAAAAAGTCGGGCAAGGCACGCACATTATAATATATTAGCTTGTGCGACTGTATGCCTTCCTCATCACGTACACTAATCCATGGGAGGGCTGCCGTGGTCTGCTTCCAGAAATGTTCATCGGGATCAAACGATACCTGATAAATCTCCAATCCCTGAGAATGATACTTGTTATAAAGTTCTCTCAGCATAAGGATGCGCTTAGGCGAGTCATCCATACCAAAGAGATGGAAGTCCAGCAGCACCACCTGTCCCTTCAATTCTGACAACCGGCGCTGGCGGCCCTTGTTGTCTGGCAGCTGAATGTCTATAATACCCGACTCCTCTATCTTCTCTGCCGGAACCACATTCTGCTGCTCGGCCTCAATGATACGCACATTCTTCATTCCCTCAATGGCAATATTGTGGAGGTTCTGTCCACGCAGCGCTCCAGGATAATACGTATCCCAGCTGGTAGCCACAGCAGCAAAGGCCTTGATGTCGTCCTTATTGGCCTGTGGGTCAAAGATCAGATAACGGCCCAGGGTCTGGAACAGTGCAAAATAGGCATACGGTTTGTTCGGCTCCTTGAAGATATAGTTGTTCTTCACCTTCTCTTTATAGGCAACTAACAATTGATGAATCGAGTCATTTACCTCATGTACACTGAGATCCGGGGCTCGCTGTAGCTGTATCGCCTGCTGCTGCAGCTGTATCTGCATCAAGGCCAATTCCTTTATCTTCTGGCAGTTGTCCGAACCGCTCACCTCATACTGAGTAGCCATCTGAGGATACTGAGCCTTCACAGTGACGGTCTCTGTCGAGTCAATACTCAGATTGATGATCTGGTCGTCTATCCTCAGCCGGTAGAACTCTGGAGCCTCAGTGGCATTCCCCTTCAGCGTAAACTGCCCGTCAGCACCCAGCTTCACCGAGTCAATCACGTCAATGTCCTCAATACCCACGTTTTCCAAATAGAGAAGCGAATCCTGGGCATTGGTCACTTCACCTGTTACTGTAAATTTCCTGTTATTATCGCACGAAGCAAGGCTCAGCACAGCCGTCATGGCTGCACTTGCCAACATAATTCTGTTTCTTTTCATACGCTTTTTCCTATTTTTGACTGCAAAGGTACGAATAAGCGAGCGAAAAGCCAAATATTCTTTGAGCTTTTTCGGACAAGGGCACTTTTGCGGAAAAATTCGAATATCATAAAAAAATATTCACACACTACAGCAAGGCGCTGTCTATCTCAGATACGGAAAGGCCTGTTGTCTGCGCAACAACCTGTTTATCGACACCTGCCGCCAATAGTTTCTTGGCCATTTCCACCAATGCGGCATTGCGTCCCTGGGCTATACCTTGGGCTATACCTTCTTCGCGTCCCTGGGCTATACCTTGGGCTATACCTTCTTCACGTCCCTGGGCTATACCTTCTTCGCGTCCTTGGGCTATACCTTCTTCACGTCCCTGGGCTATACCCTGGGCTATACCTTCTTCACGTCCCTGGGCAATACCTTCTTCGCGTCCCTGGGCCAGACCCTCCTCGCGGGCTGTGTCTATGACATCGTTCTGGATCATCAGGTTGTCAATATGGCGGTCGTAGGCATGGCGCTCCTCCGGAGTCATGCGAAGGTATGCCAGCTTCTCACGTGCCTCTTGGAGGCCAGGAACCTTTGTGTCCTCCTTGATGTGGTCGTTCTTCAGGTAGTCGAGCCATTCCTCAATGGGTGTCGTGGCCACGTCGTTGAACTCGTTCACACGGATCAGGTAGTATTCCGGGAAAATGTCGGCCGGAGAGCGCATGCTGATGACACCCTTCTCCTTCGTGTTCACTTCAAGGAAGTCACCGGTGTGCACACCGCGGAACTGGGTTGTGCCGTGATAGAGGAAATCCTTGCCACGGCCAAGGTCGAAGTAGAGGATGTTGATGGAGTACACCTTCTTCACCTGATCGTATTTGCTGCCGAGCGAGATGTGCTCGGTGACGGTCTTCGAGACACCATAGAGAATACGCTCCAGGTAATACAGCTCACGGGTGAGCTGCACCTCCACGATGATGATGTCGCCACGACTGTTCTTCGCCTTGATGTCCACACGGTTGAACTTGTCGTCGAAGCCATCCTGGTTTGATTCGCTCTCAAGGATCTCGTCTATGCGAAGGTCCTCGCCGATGAGCACCTTCATCAGGCCCTCCAGCACACCGAAATTCGCCTTGTCACGCAGCATACGCTTCACGGCCCAGTCGAAACGGACTATACGTTTGTCATCATTCATTGTCTGTCTCTCCTTTCTGAAAATAATCTAAATTACAATCTTCTATATAACTAACCCCTGCAAGATGTTATAAAACGCCTCTGCTTTCGGTCAGCCGAAAAGTTGACTGCAAAGGTACGAATAAGCGAGCAAAACACCAAATTTATTTGAGTGTTTTCGAGCGGGAGTACCTTCGAGCATAGCTCAGAGGTACGAATAAGCGAGCAAAACACCAAATTTATTTGAGTGTTTTCGAACCGAAAAAGCAGCGAGTGCCATCAAATATGTTTGAATGGCCGAGTCGCGTTTGAGGAAGACTGTGGTCAGCGGGAGTACCCTCGAGCATAGCTCAGAGGTACGAATAAGCGAGCGAAACACCCAATTTCTTCGCTGTTTTTCTTCTTGCCACTTCTTCAATTTGGATTTGAATAGGAATCGGAATTCTTGACAAATCGGGAAGGCCCGGAAATGGTTATTTTCAATCCAGTTAACTCACTCGATTAATTGAGTTAACTCAAACGATCAATCGAGTTAACTCAAACGACTGATCGAGTTAACTCGCGTTTTTGGGGTGGTTATGCCACTTTCCCTTTTTCATAGAAAAAAGAAAGTAAAATAATTTGACTTTCGCAATTGTGCCCTTGAAGGGTCAGCAGCCGCAAGCTCAAGGCAACGCCTTGGGCTTACAGTTTGCTGACCCTTCAGGCTGTTTCTTACTTGCACAAGTTGAGTTCGTTACAGAGGCTAACAAACCTGCCGTGACATGGAATCAAGCTGTTTGGCAGACACCGTTTATTCCAAATAGTATCTTATGCGAATCCGCTCAGGCACTGAACCTCGTTCACTCCCGTTCTCTCCTCGGTTCACTAGGGATGTTAACGGCAGAGAGAACGTAAGCGGATAAGCGAGAGTGGCAAGGTGAACTAACTCTTCATTCCTTCTCCTTTTCACTTCTTCACCTTTTCACTCTTTTGCCCCTCCTGAGATAACTCAGAACACGGGAACGGTTCCCATTTTTTTTGATTCGGAACCGTTCCCGTGATCATATGCGTTTCTTTAAAGCTAAAGGTTCAGCGTCTGCAAGGCCGGGGTTCTCTACGGCCTCACGTACTTCCTGCCACCGCGGATATAGACGCCCTTCTTTTGCGGTTCGCCCTGGATGCGACGACCCTGGAGGTCGAAAAGATGAGAAGATGTATTGGTTGATTGGGGCTGTTGTAACTCATCAATACTTGTCTGAGTCCGTTCCTCCAACCAATCTGCATACCATTCTAACAGTTCTTGAATTGCCTGTATTTCTCTTTCAAATCCTCCATGATGTTGTCAATGAAAACTACTTCAATCTTTCTTATGCGCGAACCTTATATATATAATAATGATAGTTCGCCCGCAAAGTTACAAACTTTTCTGTAAAAGTGTTGCTTTTCCCGTTTTTTTGTGTTATCTTTGCGCCATAAACCTAAAAGAAGGAACATACCATTCCTGTTTTTATTAACCACTAAACCCACATCGTATGAAGAAGATACTACTATTACTCATAGCGATAACGGCCAGTTCGGTTGCAACGCTGGCAGCCGAGCATCGCGTCAACAAGGCCGCCGATGGCATTCGGAAAGAAATCCATCTTATCAAGGAAATAAAAGGTAAGCGCTTGCGTCACGTCACCCGCGCCAGTGAGGAAGGCAAGGGCGTTGTGTCGACATTGAGGTACGAGCAGCTTCCCGACATGAAGACGCCGCGCCTGTCTCACCAGTCTTTCCCTTCGGGCAATGGCATTGTTGTGGTGGGTGGCCGCACCACAGGCTTCGCACTGACCAACACGGCTGAGATCTATCGGAACGGCAAATGGCAGAGCATCGACATTGCTTCTCCCCACGACGGCGCTTTCTCCGTGGAACTCAACGATGGACGCGTGATGGTAGGTGGTGGCTTCTCGTCGAACAACGGCGTGGGACAAAGCCGCTTCACCGACATCTACGACCCCAAGACCAATCTGTTCAGTGCTGGCCCCAACCTCTCCGTAGCGCGAGCCGAGGCCAAGGCCATCAACCTGAACGGGAAAGTGTACGTCAGCGGTAACTGGTATGCCGACGATACCGTCATTGACTGTTACAATGGTTCCAAGTTCTCTTCCGTGGGTGCGATGAATGGACACTCCAATCCCTATATGCTGACCGATCAAGACGGCAATCTCATCGTCTTGTCATCTTACGACACCAAGGGTCAGAGCACAGGCCTCTACACCGACTACGACGGCACCAAGTACTTTGTAGGAGTAAGCTACAATCCAGCAACAAACCAAGCCAGTCTCTACGGCTTCCCGTCGACTTTCTCGCCTATGGCTCTGACCGATGATGTCCGTACGACTAACTACCAGATGACTCAAGAGGGCGTGAACTACTATATGATACTTTGCAGTCGCAACGGGAAGCCTGTGCTCTATGTCTATGATGGCGATGATATTTACGACATCGGTGTTGACCTTCCTGTGAAGTCCTCCACGGGTGCAACTATTGCCTGGCGCGGCGGCGTGTTTATCAACAAGGCCAAGGAGGAAATCTACATCATAGGTACCAGTGGCACGAACACCAACCAGTCGGTACACATCATCAGCCTGAGCTTCGAGGGAGCATGGACCATTGCCTCCGCATCGGGCTTCAGTCACAATCTGCAGACAGCCTCTTGGACGCTGACGAGCGACGGGCGTCTGGCTTGCACGGGTGGCAGCATCAATGACAACACCGATGCCCAGCGCAAAGCCTATATCTTCGCCCCGCCCACAGCTGGTGAGACCTACAACGACACGCCTGGCCCTGCAGGCAGCGGTCCGCGTCTCGTTGTCTGGAAGAAGTCGGGCGAGAAGGTGACCTACGACCTGCACCATGCACCCATCACCACCTTCTCTAACGACAAGTTGGTCATCCGTACCAACAAGACCACGGTCACCTATTCGCGTAAGGACGTGCTGCGTTACACCTACGAGCAAGTGTCGGCTACCGGCATAGAGCTACAGCCTGGTGAACGTGAGGTACAGGTGAACATCGACGGCGACGAGGTGACCTTCCGTGGCTTGAAAGCCGGAGCCGTGGCCAAGGTCTACGGTGTGAACGGCGTGCTTATCAGCCAGCATACTGCCGTTGCCGGCCAGCCGCTGACTGTCTCTATCAAGAACCGCCCCAGCGGCGTGTATATCGTGAAAGCCGATACGGAAAGCATCAAGCTCATGAAAAAGTAAAAACGGTGTTATTATGAAGCAGATAGGTTTCTCTTATTCAAGGATACAGGCTGTGGCAAGGTGGTTTCTGCCCCTTTGCCTCTTAGCCCTTTTGCCGTTATCGGCCTCAGCCCAAGAGACCATCGAGGGCGGCGAGGCGTTCTACATCTGGCAGAACGACGGACACTTCAATGGTTTCTTCTACGACCAAGTACAGGAAATCAGGTATTCGCGCTTCGATACCCTCAACGTGGAACACGACGACTACGTGTCGCAGGAGGTGGTCACCGCCGACAGCACTTACCGCATCATGCTCACGGCCATCGACTCCGTGAGCTTCGTGCAGCCCGAAATAAAGTTTGCCAAGGCCGTGCGCTTCATGCGCGACGAGGGGATGATGACCTATTACCAGTCTATGGTAAAGACCGACGAGGCGTTCACGCTGACCTTCAGCGGTGATATGCCTTCGGCACTCCGCCCCAAGGTAGGCGACGTGTTGTCCTGTCCCGACCTGCCCGACTATGATGAGGCCTTCGTGGGCAAGGTGAAGCGGGTCAGCGGCTCTGGAGGAGCCATCGTTGTGGAGTGTGGCTATGTTGACAAGCTCAGCGACGTGTTTGAGCAGTTCATCACCATCGAGCAGGTGAGACAGGTGCAGACACCAGAAGGTTCTTCCACGCGCCGCCGCATAGCAGGATTCGATGCGCCAAAGCGCATAGAGGGCAATATTAACGACCTTACACTTTTCAATTTCAGTGCTACTCTTGAGGGCAACATCCTCCTGAGGGAGAAGCTTAGGTTAGGACTGACCCTGAACGTGGGTTTCGGCATGACAGTCTCCGCAGTGTACAAACTGACATGGACCGAGATTTACGTCAAGACGGAGATGAAAGAGCAGGTAGCACTTGGTGCTTCGGTTTCGCTCGACGGCGAGCTGGCCAGTACCGACGACTTGACTGCCCTGCCTGGCGCGGGCGCGCTCGTGAAGCGTTTCTCAAAGGTTCCCTTCCCTGCCCACTTCCCCATACTCTACGTCAATGTGACGCCCACTCCCTTCTCCCGTATAGATGCCCACGTGAAGGCGTCGCTGAATCTTGGCGTACAAGTGAAGTCACTGACCCAGAGCTTTGAGCTTTCGGAAACCTGGCCATACATCAGGATAAAGGTTGGTTTCCTGCCTTTCCCAATCCTGCCACTCTCCTTTGAACCCAGCGGCACATTCAACCTCACTGCCGAGATTAACGGTTTGGCTCAGACGGGCATCAAGTTCCCCTTTGAAATGGGTACAGAGGACTGGACGAAGCTGCTCGCAGAGGCCAAAGGCAGCGTCAACGTGTATGCCGGACCGAAAATCAGCGGAGCACTGACCTTTGATATCGGCAAGTACCTAAAAGAGCATAAGGGAGCGTATGAGAACCTGAAGGACACCAAGGTAGACCTCTCGCTCATGAGTATTGACACGGAGTTCAAGGTCACAGGCTCTGTATTGAAGAAGAAGGCCGAGGTGAAGCATACCCAGTCGGTCGCATACGGCACCTATACGCTTCACCTCTTCCCCGATATTACGGACGTGACGTTCGACGTCTCCGGCAACCTCGGGGACGTGGTGACAGCCAAGTTCAAGACGTCTGGCGACGTGTTCGTGCCGCAGAGCATTGGCTTCGGAATCTATACCCAGGATCAGAATGAGGAGTATACGGTTCTTGGTCGTAGGATGTACCGCGATGAGACCTACTTCCTAAATACCTTCAACGAGGTGGAGCTGACGATGGAGGACATAGCACCGGGTAACTACATGTTGCGCCCCATCATCCTGACGCCCTTTGGCATCGTACCCCTCTACAAGCATGAACAGCCTTTTACCGTTGCTCCGAGAAAGATGGTCATCAACCCCACGGAGGTGACGGCTGAGGAGTCGGGCGGCGAGTTTGTCATAAGTATTCTGAATACCGTTGACATGCCGCTCAGCTGTAGCACCGACGAAAGCTGGATTCATCCCGAAATACAGAACCGGGGTGTTAGCGGCATGGTCATGGTGGTCAAGGTCGACGAGAACAATACCGACCGATACCGCACAGGCACCGTTACCGTGCGCCTGCGCCTTTCCACTACAGACACCGTGGAGAAGGAACTCACCGTACACCAGTATGGCGGCTTGCAAATCTCACCCACTACCCTGAACTTCACTAAGGATGGTGGTGAACAGACGGTTGATGTGCTTACCTCACAACACACCATCACCGTCAACCTCAATGGCGCGGAAAGCTGGCTCAGCTATTTGCCCGACGGTCGTAAGATTATCTTCACCGCCAAGAAGAACGACGGGTTGCCTCGCGCGGCCACCGTTACCATCAGTTCGTACAATCCCAAACACGATGGCATCAACGCCGTAGACCTGAAAGTCAGTCAGGAGGGTGCCGACAACGTTAGTTTGGAAAAGACAGAAGTGACCCTTGAGTCGAGTGGCGTCTCTCAGCGGGTGACCACCACCAACGGCTCCTTCACCCTGAGCGATGCCGTCGTGCGCAAGGAGTCCCAGGACTGGCTCATGGTTGAGAAGCAGGCCAGCGGCGTCATCGTCACCGCCACGCCCAACACCACCAGCCAGCCGCGTATCGGCTACATTGACCTGACCTTCACCAAGACTGGCAGCGACGGGCAGAAATACAAGGTGACGCTCACACTCAAGGTGACACAGAAAGCGGCGGCTGGGCCGAGCGTCAGCCCCACCAGCCTGACCTATGAGGCAGCGGGTGGCACGCAGGTGGTAACGATTACCCCGCAGGGCTATGCCCGCAGGGGTTACATCATTCCCGATGCCGACAAGTCGTGGCTCTCTGGTGAGTTTGGCGACAACAACACCATCAAGTTTACCGCCAAGGCCAACACCACCGGAAAGGATCGCACTACCACCATCCGTTGCTACGTCACCAATGTGCAGAACTCCACAGATGCCCAGCGCGTCTATTTGGACGATGTAAAGGTCTTGCAGAAGGCTGCCCAGCAAAGCGCATTGAAGATTAAGAGCGTGGTACTTTATGTCGGTTATCGGTCTACGACGCCGCAGAGTTTTACGGTAGATTGGAATAAAAATGAAGGTGTGATCCAGGCTGTAGCATCAGGCGGCGGCGTTCATGTGACGTGTACGAACAATCTTAGTTACAACAAATCCACTCTTTCGTTCGACATTGATGACGTAAGCAAGCTGAGTAGCAAAAAGGCAATAATCAGTAATCTCAAGAGTGAGGGAAAAGAATACAGTACGGATAGAACCAGCCAATGGAAAGTAGCGACAAAGAGCAAGGCAAATGATAGCTGCTACGATGGACTTAATGGTAAAACCTGTAATTGGCAATGGGAAAAAGGCGAATTCATAGAATTCGAAAGACAATCAATTCTAAAAGGTGCTACTGAGCCTATATCTTCTATCACACTCTCTGATAATAGTTTAGCTAGCGTAAGTGCAACTCTAACTATAATACTTGAAAAGGAATGAATGTAGCCTCCGCGCTAACATACTTCAACGGTTCCCCGCTGTCACCATCGGACAGCGGGGAACCGTTTTCTTCTACGACCGAAGGCAAGTCCTTTAAGTCCTTCAAGTCCTTAGACCCCAATCATTCCGTAGCTGAAGGCCGTGTTTTCTTATGTGCGAACCATTATTTTAGAGGACAAAAGCCTGGGCATTGGCCCTGATATACTTCATTGCACATGGTTCTATATAGTGCTCGTTGTTAAAGAATACTTTGTCCTCCTCGTCGAAATTATAGTCAAGAGCATCTGTCGCCGCTTCCCTTTCCTTTTGTTCAAAGGGTGGGTGGGGTGTAAACCTGTCACAAGCCTTCTGCAGGTTCTCTGCCAGGCGGGGAACCCTGATGGCCTGAAGACCGGCTATAGCCTCTTTCCAAAGAATGCCAATGGAATTGATAAAGAACTGATAGTGACCTCCGTTACTCACTTCTGAGCTGTACCACTGGACAGCAAAGATATATATCTGCTCCTTCGTAAACCGTGAAGCGTCTTTCTGAAAGGTTTTATAATCATCTAAATTGACGGAATACCAGACTGGGTCGATAATATCCTGTACACAGGCACCCTCTCTAAAGATGTTTTCCTCTGTAACGTGATGGAAGGTCGCCTTTTTTTTATATTCTTCAATGGACATGAACATGCCCTCAACCATTTGCCTTTTGTACTCTTGGTACTCTTTGGTGTACTTCTCCCACAGTCTCTTTTTAGTTCTTTTGTCCCAATAGTATTCCCATAATCCGTAAGTAGCCATTGCCGTAAACGTAAGGATGCCGGCATAGATGCCCCAGGTTTTATAAAATAAGATACACACTATCAGGAACAGCCCCAGTGGTATATAAACATACAGCGAAATCTTATCCTGCTTTTGGGAAATCTTCTTGTATTCCTCCTTAAGACCATCGTTGCAAGCCTGCTTACGTGACACCACAAAGCCACTGCCGTCAGCATTGTGCAACTCTTGGCTACCGCTGATGTTACCGCTGATGTCGAAGTAGGCCAAGTGGAACTCCTTAGCTAGGTTAAAAGCCAATGCACGCGTCTTTTCATAGTCTGTCCACCCAAGCTCGACGTAGATCATGTCCTCAGAAAAAACATACTCTGCTTCAGGGAATTCGCCATTGCCAAGTTCATCGTCAGGTGGAGCGAACTCACCGTTCAGCGGACGTACCTTGTCCTTCATCTTCAGGAACCATTGTTGCAGGCTTGGCGATGCCAACATGTGATCTTCATGCTGCATCGGCCTTTCATGCCTGGAGTCGTACCAAGCCAGAAATTCCCTGCTGTTGCTAAAACGCTGGGGATGGTCAATGATAGCAATATTGTAGCCCATACAGATTATGATTGTTCGCCCGCAAAGTTACACACTTTTCCTGACTCCACCAAATAAGAGCATGAAAATGTAATAGGCCACACACCTCTCGCCGCTCAATGCTACTCCTTCAAGCAATGAATGGCCTTCACTCAAGCAAAAGAGCCCCTCTCTTCAAGCAAGGGACGGGCTTTATTCAAGCAAGGAATAAGTCCCTTCTTTGTGTCACTCTGCACGTCCTGTAGCAACAACGAACGTTACCTAAAGTAACGCAGCACGTTACCTTAGCTAACGGCTCCCGTTACCTTAGGTAATGTCAGACACAGTAAGTACTGGTTTTTGTGTCACCCTTGTGTCACCCTGTGACACCCTTTAAAAGGCTGCACACCCAGTGTTTATCGGCATTGTGTCAGCGTGTCACCCTTCTTTTGTGTATTTTGCAGTATTAAGTAATGATAAAAAATAAGTTGGTATTGTTTTGAAAGAAATCAGAAACAATTAGAATAATTCATCTCAACAATAATTATATTACACGGCTACGCCCGTGTGCATCACTTCGTCATAGAGGGGAGACCAACGGTCTTCGGCCATGAGGACTGGTTCGATGAGGAAACTGACCTCGTCGACATCGTGCCAGAGTTTCTTGGAAATATCTAGCTTGCGCTCACCGTATGTCGGAACAATGACGGCCACATCGATGTCACTGTCGGGATTGGCGTAGCCCTTGCTGTAGGAACCGAACATCATCACCTTCGGCTCGATTTCGAAGTGCGGGCTTATGACTCGCTTGTATCGGCTGACGAGTTCGAGGGCCTCGTCTCGGGTAAGTGTCCTTCTATCCATTGTTGTAGTTGTTTTGTTTCGTTGATAATCTGCCGGCAGGCCGCTTGTGGTTGTGCGTGTAGGGCGGCTCGTCATCGCGCACAGCGTTCCAATAGGCCTTCAGCGTTTTCTCAATGACCTGGTGGCACATGAAAGCAACGTAGAGCCAACGGCCACTGTTGTAGAGTGCCTCGGCGGTGTCGAGGTCGTAGTTGGCGATGTCGAGCCAGTAAGCTACTTTGTCTGTTGCCATATTCGCTGTCGTTTTGTCGTTTATGGGGGCAAAGATACGAAATTTCCGCGAAACTCGTTGCAGTTCCGCGGAAAAAGATGCATTTTTTATGGTCTTGCCCTCGCCCTTAGGTTTCACTTTACATAAATCTTTTGTCCATTAACGATATTCAATCCCTTTTGCAGGGAACTGAGTCGCTGGCCTTGAAGGTTGTAGATAGTTTTGTCATTTATCATTTCTTCTTTGTCATTTAGACGCGCAGCATCGCTGATTCCTGTTGTCTGCGTGTCGAATTCGCCAGTGAAGGACTCCAGGCTATTCTCCACCGTGACGATGTAGCGGCCTGCTGCGTAGGCAGAGATGTCGATGTTGAGGCCAACGATGGTGGCTGCGTTGATGTCTTTCTCGTAGACAGCTTTGCCCGTTTCGTCAGTAATGCGTACCTGATAGGCATCATCGATGGGGTTGAGGTTGATACCCAACAGTTGCTCGTTGTATTCACCATATATCGACAAATCGGCCGCTCTCCTCATCCGCGTACGGGGCTTGATCTTGGTGGTATGGGTGAAGTCGATGCGCTTCTTTCGGGCAGCATCGGGGGTGGCTCCATCCTTATAAGCGTCGTTGAGGTAGATCACTTCATCACCAACGGTACATGACATCAGTAACCATGCAGGATCTGCCATTTCTACATTAAAGACATTTGTTGTCGGGGAACCGTAAACACCTCCGACACCTTCCAACCAAGGGGCACACCGGTAAGTGTTTTCTCCGTTTTCACACTCCCAGACTTCTCTATATACGCCCTTAAAACCGTTTATACCTCCTGTCTGCCTGGGTCCAATCATATAAAGTTGATTATCTATCTCCAGGGTGTTATTGGCATCGATGGAGAAGTCGTACATCAACTTAAACTGATTGATTGTCGTGTCGTATTCGTACACTTTCTGATTCTCTTCGTACCATGCTCCCACATAGCTTAGGGAATTATCTTGTGAAATGAAATTAGATTCAGCATAATCAGGATTGACATACCGCTGGCACATCATCTGCTTGCAGGTCTTTCCGTTAACGATGGTGTCACCATCAAAGTAGTAGTAATCAACCCTCTGCACAGGATGCCCCGAGGTGATATCTCCTACTTTCCATACCTTACCCTCTTCGATGAACGGGCGATAAGCTCTGTTGATGACAGGATCAGGATGGTAAGCCTCCTTCGTGAAGTCATCCAGTGTGAATATACACTCGTCGCCATCGTAGACGGAGAGACATCTACGATCGAAATAATCTACTCCCATTACAGTTGCATGAGGATAATAGAAAGGACCAAACACTACGTTTCCAATCCCTTCAATCCAATCCCTCATTGTTCTTGAATCATAGATTGCACCTGGATATAAATATTCTGAGAAATGATAACGCCGGTAGTACCGTCCATTTACCTGTATGGTATCAATAGTACTAACTATCAAATACTCTATTTCTTTATATGTTTCATCTGGACAGAATGCATCGCCAACCTTCAGACTGAAATCATACATCAGTTCCCACTTGTTATTCTTATACCAGTATACTTTGCCGTCAGCTTCAGAGGCATATTGACCGTCTTTTGTCTTATAGCAGGGTCTGCCGTCAACAATGGTATCGCCAGCTATCTCAAACTTATAGCTGAAGTATGTCGTATCCAATTCAAGCCCATTAGGTGAATAATTTCCCGTGACAGTCATCATGTTCCACGTTCGTCCATCCACCAACATTCGTGGATGTTCGTTCTCGTCTGGTTTAGGCTGTTGCGGTTCCTGAGTATCAGCCTGATACTGTTCTAACGGGAGGACAGTACCTGAGAACACTTTCTTGAACTTATCCACTTCTGACTGCTGAACATACATGACGGTTGACTCTTCCATACAGTCGAACGTATCATAACGTAACCCATTAGGGAATGTGCCCTTGATAACGATGGTATCTATAGGACTCCAACGGAAAACACTTTCAGCAAAGGTCGTAACACTTTCAGGAATTTCAAGGAACTTCAGGCTTGTACATTTCTCAAAAGTGAATGCCTCGATATAAGTGAGGCTTTCAGACAGCATAACCGACTTCAAGTTTGCACAATTACTAAATGCGCCAAAACACATTTGCGTTACACTATTGGGCACCGTCACCGTTTCAAGATAAGGGTTATAGGCAAAAGCATCACCGCCAGTCCATGTTACCCCCTCAGGAAGATCATACCGTTTCTGTTTTTTTCCGGCTGGATAGCAGTATAGCTGCGTCTTGTCCTTACTGAAAAGTACACCGTCAACGGAGCACATGGCAGGGTTGTCCTCGTCTACCTCAATAGACTCCAAGTTGGAACAACCGCGAAAGGGGTTCTTGGCGTCATTGTAACCTGCATAGTGGGTAATGAGAAGAACGGTTTTGGGTATCCTAACCTTGGTCAGCGTATGGCAAAAGTCGAATGCCAACCAGTCAATGGCAATTACTCTATATTCCTCGTCTTTATATGTAATCGTCTCAGGAATAACAAGTTCGCCCGTCCAACTGTTGCCATTTTCTATCACTGCCATATGGCTATCAGTATTCAGGTAATACTTCAATCCGTCAATGGTCACAATCACCTCTTTCTGTGCATCAGCAAGCTGGTAGAGCACTTCATCCCCCTGACGGCATTCATACAACTCTTGCGTAACGCCCGTGAGTCCGCTGACTTCGTATGCCCAGCCTAAAAGACCCCATTTGAGAGAACCAATGCCCTCAATCCAGACATCATTGGCGGAAGGTTTACTTGGAACTTCTACATAAAGGCATTTGCGTACCTTATTATTAATGATAGTGTCCTTTACGGCTTTCACATGAACAGGAACGATACTGCCTTTAGGGCCTATATCAAAATCTTTAGTCTCGCCCTCCTTCATCGTGAAGTCCATAGTTTCGAATATCCTTTCGTTATCCTTCACGTATACCTTGCCACCATCCTCACCAAGGAACAGGTTAGTTGAAGTCCACTTCTCTGGGAAGGGTTCATCATAAAGATTGTGTCTGCTAACGACCTCCCTGAAACGGATGCCATCAATCACCGCTTCTCCCTCCAATTTCATTTCTTCAAAGGCATATTTGACATAACCCCCAGGATCGACCTCTGATGCTATATGTCTAAGCGTCCACACCTTTCCCTCAGTAAGGAAGGAGTCGTACTGGTATGCATTCTCTGATTCTTTCCTATATTCAGACAGTTCTTTCAGTGCAATGGTGGCTCCGCCTCCTTCCATGTGTACGTCGCCTTCATACAAGGTGAGCTCCTCTTTGACCGTCGTACCATTGTCATTCATCTCCACCACCTTATGGTTCAGTCGTATGCGGCTTATCAGGCTTTTTACATTGACAACATTCATTGATAGGTTGGCAAATCGCTCAGAACCTTCAGTTGTACTGCCATCAGTGATGATATCAACGATAAGCGTGCCGTCGGCTGCGAGTCTCGCCTGAGCGTTCAGGTAGGTGTAGTCTTTAGGTAACCGATAGTTAGAATAATGGAAACGTTGTTCCAAAATCTCGTCATTATAGTAGACCTGCAGTTCTGGTTTGCCCTGTCCTGTTCCCCGCTCATACAAATTGAATTTCCCCATCTTTACAGGAAAAGAGAAACCCTCTTCATTGGCCTGTTCAAGCGTGTTGCAGTCAACCTCTACAACAGAATGGTCTGTGAACGACACATAGCCAAGGCTTCTGTCGTTCAGATAGAGGCCATATTGCGTTTCCTTGGCATTGAAGATGGTGAAATAGATGTTGATGGGACATGAGCAGGCGGCTTCACGGCCGTTTGTCTGTTCAGATACAGTGATGTAGAGATTATGATCCTTTCCTTCACAGTCTACCTTGATGTCGCTAAATGCACAATTTGCGTAATAATTGGTCAACTCGCCAACGAGGTTGTCGCCATCCCGTGTCAATTTAATCAATGTATTCCCAATTACGCTTTCACCTCTTGCACGACTATTGCATTCCGTATTCGAGACATCGCCCGTATACAACTCCGTTCCACCGCCTTGGGCAAAGAGGGAGAGATGAACGCTCAGCATAGCCAGGATTATTGGCAATCTGAAAATCATGTGTAATCCATTCGTCTTCATAGGTCTTTTCTATTTAATTGTTTTATAATTCTCCTTTATTATTAATTCTAACTTTTCACTTATCACTTATCACTTAATCATGATCATCTTACCTCCACGTATATACACGCCCTTGCGTACAGGCTTGCCATGGATGCGGCGGCCCTGCAGGTCGAAGAAACTTTCATCATTTATTCTTTCTTCATTTTTATTTAGACGCAAAGCGTCGCTAATTCCCGTCGTTTCTGTATCGAACTCGCCAGTGAAGGACTCATCGTTATTTTCCACCGTGATGGTGTAGCGACCTGCTGCGTAGGCAGAAATGTCGATGTTGAGGCCAACGATGGTGGCTGCGTTGATGTCTTTCTCGTAGACGGCTTTGCCCGTTTCATCGGTTATGCGTACCAGATAGGCATCATCGATCGGGTTGAGGTTGATACCCAACAGTTGCTCGTTGTATTCACCATAGATCGACAGATCGGCATCGCTCTTCTCTTGCTTAATCCGTGCCTTGGGCTTAATCTTAGTGGTATGGGTGAAATCGATGCGCTTTTTTCGGGCAGCATCAGGGGTGGCTTCATCCTCACATTCGTCGTTGAGGTAGATCACTTCATCACCAACGGTACATGACATCAGGAACGCCCCTCCATGGGATTCCTTTCCATAATAGACATTGAATATCGGTCCCTCGATACTTCCCAAACCTTCCAGCCAAGTGGTATTGTATCCAGCGGGTTCTCCCCTCATGACATTTCTATATACACCCTTAAACCCTTTGATACCGCCTGTCTGCCTCGGTCCCACTATGTATGGCGGATCATTTCCGTCTATCACGAAAGTGCCATTGTCATCAAGGGAGAAGTCATACATCATTCGGAACACTTTGTTTGCACCGTCGTAAACGTACACCTTCTTGTCCTCTTCGTACCATGCTCCCACATAACTCAGCAATGGATATTGCATCATAATATCATAATCCGGATAATCAGGGCTGACATACCGCTGGCGCATCATCTGCTTGCAGGTCTTTCCGCCGATAATGGTGTCACCATCGAAATAGTAGTACTCTACCCTCCGCACAGGATTACCCGAGTCAATAGTTCCTACCTTCCACACCTTATCGTCTTCGATGAATGGGCGATACTCGTTCTGTGGTATGATGCCTGTACCATTTATCTCTTTGATGTTGGCGAAACGGCTCCAGCCCGCAGTAGACTCGTAGCGTACTTTGCAACCCTTTGGCACATAGAGGGTAGCAGAAGTCATAGACAAACTGTTTGTCTCTTCGTCGTATAGTTCAAAAACGTCATCCATAATTTCAAAAGGCTCCTCAATCCACGATATGACACTCTCGAGGTCCCGACATCCAAAAAATGCACGGGAGTCAATACTTTTGACGGTAGCGGGAATGGTGACGGTGGTCAGACTGCTACAGTTCCAAAAGGAACCTTCGCCAATACTGGTGACTCCCTCTGGAATGATGATACTGGCCAGACTGCCACAGTTCTGAAAAGCACGTAAGCCAATGCTACTGAGGCTTGTGGGTAAGGAGATGCTGGTAAGCCCGCTGCAATTTCGAAAGGTTTGCTCGCCTATGCTAATAACACCTTCTGGTATGGTGACATTAGATAAATAACTACAGCCGAAGAAAGCGCCATTGCCTATGTTAGTGATCCCGTCAGGGATGGTGAGGTCGGTCACCTCCTTATCATTGAGATAGAGGTGGGCACCATAATAAAGGGGATTCCCAGTCCCGAAGAAAGATATGCCACACCAGACTGCAAGGTCGGAGATATGCACGGTGTCCATTTTTTTGCACCAAATGAAAGCGAAGTCTCCTATTGTAGTCACACTTGGTGGGATGATGACATTAGTCAGGTTTTCACAGCCTCGGAAAGCGCATGCGCCAATATTGGTGACACCATCGGGAATGGTGACCGAAGTCAGGTCAGTAAAGTAATCGAAAGCGAAATTGCCAATGCTGGTGACACCCTCAGGGATGACAAGGTCGGTCACCTCTTTACCGTCAAGATAGAGGTGATGGGCGTAGAATAGTGGATTGGAGCTTTTACTACCGCCCTCATTCTTAAATTCAATACCACACCAGGCTTCAAGATTGGTAATGTGGACGGCGGTCAAGCTGGTACAGTTGTGGAATGCTTCATAATCAACGCATGCAACGCTTTGGGGGACGGTGATGCTGGTCAGGCCATTGCAGTTAAGGAAGGCTTCGTTACCAACGCATGTGGTTCCTTCTTTAATCACCAACTCACCAGTCGGTTTGTCACCTTTATAGCCGAGAAGCAGGGGACCTAAATAAAACGGACCTTCGGGAGCCTTATCATACATTGAAGCGTACCAAGGAGTATTATCAAACGCGCCTTTGCCAGCAAAGGTGAGACTGGCAGGGAGGGTGATACTGGCCAAACTGCTGCATCCGGCAAAAGCACGCATCTCAATTCTGCAGACTGATGGGGGGATGACTACCGACATGAGCTTGTCGCAGCTTAAGAACAAGCAATAAGCTATTTGAGTTAAGCCCTCTGGAAGCTGCACTGCAACCAGGTTGTCGCAATCATGGAAGGCATAATCCCCAATGTCAGTCACTGTATTAGGGATGCTGATGGACTTAATGGTTAAGTTTTCATAGAAGGCACGTTTACCGATGCTCGTTACCACATATTCTTCAGTTCCTACTGTAAATCTGTCAAGGATCATCACATCGCCCGAAGCGTTAGGACTGCCCGGGAAGTAGATGATTTCCTTTTCATAGCCATAGCCCCTGTCTATTACTTCCTCACGTCCAGCCTTGACCGAGGCTGTGGTCTGACCTGGCTCGTAAGTATAGATGACGTTTGTCTGTGGGTCAATGTACTCGTCGGCTGTGGCCACAAGTGCAACAACCGACATCACCAATGATGCCAACATACGTGTCATAAATAATAGTGTCCGTTTCATATCTGTCTGCATTTTATTAATTTTCACTTATCACTTATCACTTTTTACTTATCACTTAATCACGACCTTGCTTCCATTCTTCACGTAGATGCCCTTGCGTGCAGGCTTGCCCTGGATGCGGCGGCCCTGGAGGTCGAAGATGCTCTCATTATTTATTCTTTCTTCATTTTTATTTAGACGCGAAGCGTCGCTAATTCCTGTCGTTTCCGTATCGAACTCGCCAGTGAAGGACTCATCGTTATTTTCCACCGTGATGGTGTAGCGACCTGCTGCGTAGGCAGAAATGTCGATGTTGAGGCCAACGATGGTGGCTGCGTTGATGTTTTTCTCGTAGACAGTTTTGCCCGTTTCGTCAGTAATGCGTACCTGATAGGCATCGTCGATCGGGTTGAGGTTGATACCCAACAGTTGCTCGTTGTATTCACCATAGATCGACAGATCGACATCGCTCTTCTCTTGCTTAATCCGTGCCTTGGGCTTAATCTTAGTGGTATGGGTGAAATCGATGCGCTTTTTTCGGGCAGCATCAGGGGTGGCTCCATCCTCACATTCGTCATCGAGGTAGATGACCTCATCACCAACGGTGCATGACATCAGGAAAAGCGCATGATTTTCTTCCCCAAGGTAGACATTTACTGCCGGACCGTCAATGCCTCCAACACCTTCCAGCCAAGTGGTATTATTATAGTTTTCTTCTCCTCGCATCTTGACATCTCTATGTACACCCTTAAATCCTTTGATACCGCCTGTCTGCCTCGGTCCCACTACGTATGGCGGATTATTTCCGTCTATCACGAAAGTGCCATTGTCATCAAGGGAGAAGTCATACATCATCCGGAACGCTTTGTTTGCATCGTCGTAAACGTACACCTTCTTGTCCTCTTCGTACCATGCTCCCATATAACTCAGCAATGGATATTGCATCATAATATCATAATCCGGATAATCAGGGCTGACATACCGCTGGCGCATCATCTGCTTGCAGGTCTTTCCGCCGATAATGGTGTCACCATCGAAATAGTAGTACTCTACCAGCTGCACAGGATTACCCGAGCCGCTGCCTACCTTCCACACCTTATCGTCTTCGATGAATGGGCGATAAGTCATGTTGATGACAGGATTTATTGCGGTCTTGGCATCGAAGTCATTTGCGGTGAAGATGCACTTGCCATCCTCATAACAGGCCTCGAATTTTAGATAATCACTTTGAAGATATACGAAATTCATGCCAAGAATACCATTGGAATCATATCCCACACCTTCAACGGCCGTTACATAGGTTGAGCCACTTAAGTCTTTATAATTATGACGTGTGAAGAGTCTGTCATTTACCAATATCCTGTCTATATCATCTACGATAATTTCTGGCCAGGAAGTTTCCAAATTGACATCACGAAAATGATATGGATTAAATTCGACATAACGGGCTTCTTTGTCATTCTCAAAGGAATATACAGTAGTCCCTTCTTCTCGCAATGCCAAAATGAAAACTGCAGGTTGGTCTTCTTCCTGCTTATATAACTTTGAATAATGGCGACCATTAATCAGCGTGTCACCGTTGATCGTAAAAGTGACTTTAGTGACGACAAAATCCACATCGTAGGGAATGCCATTATCATCGCATATTTCAGAATAACGATGGCGGCTATACACCCATTGCTTGCCCTCCTTCAACATCTTGTCGGTAAAACCCTCCTGAGTGTAGAGCGCATCTATCATGGCAGCCGTTTCGCTGATTTCTGCTTCTAACTGCTCGTTGGTCAGGTTACAGGCTGCCTCTGTCTCTGCGGCATCAACGCCACAATGCCGGGCCAACAGCTGTGCCTGCTGGCTTCCAGCATAATAAGGTAAAGCAGCCATAGTGCGTCCTCTATAATTCACCAACTTCCATTCCTTCCACAATTCGATGTTCTTCTGCAGAAGTGAGTAGGCACCCTGAATGTCAGCTAAAGCCACATTAGCCTCTTCCTTTGTGGTTGCATGGCGCTGCTTGCAGTATTCGTCCAGATAATACTTAGTATAGAGTGTGCCTGCGTCAACGATTGTCTTATTTATATTCTTTTCCCAGATGTTATCCATATACATCTGATAAGCATCGGCTCCCTGACCGTAATAGGTCAGCGTGAAATCATCGAAAACACTCCAATCACCATTCACCGTCGAATTCTTTCTCACTCCCATGGTCAAGCTTCCGTCTACCATTGCCAGCACCTTATTGTCATAGCAATTTAGCTCATGCATATAACGCTCGGCTGCGGCAAGATTTTTAGGAAAATAATAAGTGAGACCTGTCACTTCGTCATACAGACTCCTTTCGCCAACACAGCCCAAGGGACTCTTTATCTGGTTGTCGAAGACCGAACAGATATCCGTTTCCGCTTGGTATCCGTTGGCCTCGGTATAGAGCTTGGCATAGTGCGCTGCCTCGTCGTTGGCCTTATAGTGATTGAAAGCAATCTGCAACTCTTCGCCTGCAAAGTAGAACGCTTTTACGCCAATGGCATAAATGCCAGCAGGCAGACCCTCAATTATCTGGAAAGCGTTGTAATTGTTGTTATATACCTCGGCATTCTCTTTCGCATTCCAATTGTTTAATCTTGTGCCGCTCCAGCCTGTCGTCACGTCGTTATTGTCAAATCGAGGGTTCACAATTCTCGATGTCATATCGACAGGATGCTGCACAGAGGCATCTCCGCTGTTATTGATATCTGAAGTAAATACGAAGTAATCATTATCAGTAAAGTACAGCCTCAACATATTTCCATCTAACTGGTAGGACTTTATGTCACAGATATGGTCTTCGAAGAAAAGGTTTTCTGTAATACCATATAGGACATGTGTCATAAAACCCCGATTTTCTCCATCAAAGATCATTTCATTTCCATGAAGAGTTAGCAGGCCTACAAAAATTTCGTTGACCATCGAATAGGCCATCACGTAGCCTTCCTTTGGTATTTCAATACTGAGATGCCGATGACCTACATAATTGGTATTGACCTCATACCAATTCCCCCCGTCCTTCCATCCTACAAGCAACCATTCACCATATATCGATTCCTTTTGGTCGGCATTGCCAGAGACATGTGCACTTGCCAACATCGGTAGTAACATCAAAAGTAATGCTATCTTTTTCATATCTGTATGCTTTTTATTAATTCTTACTTTTCACTTATCACTTATCACTTGATGTTTCACATCGAGCCTGCTCACGCTCGGCAATTCAATCAAGCTTGATTGCTCTCGCTTCGCTCGGCTTTGCCGCTTGGCTTGTCCAAGAACCGCAGCCTTCAGTATTTGCTCCAGCGTAACGTCTGGATTGGTTTCTCCAAACACGTCTTTCTTCAGCTTGAGCTTGCGATGCTGGACGGCAGAGATGGTGATGCAGTAGATGTTGCCGATGGTGCGGTTGCTGAGGCCAAGGCGGGTGAGGAGGCACAGGCGGATATCGTCTTCCGTCATATTGGGGAACTGCTCACGGAGGTTGGCAAAGCGGTTGTTGTCGATGGCGTTGAGCGTACGTTCTATCTCGCTCCATTCATGGGGACCGAGATAGATGAGTGAATCGCCGCTTTGGTTGAGTTTCTTCATCACCTCCGTCCGTTCAAGGATGAAGTTCTGTAGGAACGTCACCACTTCGTTGGCCTGATGCAAGAGGGTTGTCTGATGCTCTGCTGCCTGCTGGAGCTGGCGTTTTTCCTGACGTTGTGCCCGCATCCTGTAGCGAACCGTCAGCACCAATGCCAAGATGACCACCATCGCAGCTATGATTGTCATAAGAAATGTACGTGCGTACATCTTTGAGCGGTATTCTAATTGCTGGTTATCCATCTCCTGACGCAGCGTCTCCTGATAGTACTGATCTTTCTGTTCGAGAGCCTTATAGTAGAAGTCCTCCACTTGTTCGAAGGCATCATCGATGTCATCCTCCACCTTCGTGGCGCCCATCCGTCGGAGTGCAATCTTGGCAAGGCTACTTTGCACAATATAGGCCAGATGCACATCCTCGCCAGGCTCAATCTGCCGATAGACAGTCTCTGCCGAGTCGAGCATGTTGAGGCTGAGGTAACTGCGAGCCAGCACTTGAAGGGTGCCAGGCAGCAGATTGGCAAGCTCCTCTGTGTCATCCCCCGAAGGAGGGAGGAGAGATTCAGCCTGATGAGCGTAGTCGAGTGCTTGACGGTAGTCTTCCTTTGCCCAAGCGATGTTTGCAAGGCTGGTTAGCGTTTGACACATCAAGTCAGTCATACGGTTTTTCTTTGCGATATCGTATGCACGATTGGTGAAATCGAGTGCTTCGTCGTAAGATTCCTCTTTGGCGTATGCCACCTGTGCAGCATAAGTGCCTGCATAGTCGAGTAGAATAACCTTATTGCGCTCATCATCAGGATGCTGTTCATAGGTGGTTAGGGCTTTCTTCATCAGTTGCAATGCTTCCTCAGGGTTGCTTTGCGATAATGCTTCCGCCAATCGCTGGTACGCGATATAACAAGTGTGCCAATCCTCTGACTCTTCCGATATTCTTATGGCCTTTCGTAACAGAGTCTCGCCCTGACGGATGCTATCGTTGGCCAAAGCAGCCTCAGCTTCCTCCAGACAACGTGCTGCCGTCTGTGAATCCAGCTGTTGGTGGTGACTGCAAGCAACCATCAGAACGCCTATAATAAATATGTGTAATGCTCTTGTAACCATAGCAACCGGGTTTTCGTTATTTCTCGGTTGCAAAGTTACGACATTATTTCGAAAGTTGTATCACTTGCCTATGGAAAATATGCAAAAAGGCAAGAGTTGGAAACTCTTACAAATCAATGGATTATGAAATGGCATGCGCTTCACCCTATGGAAAACTTCCTGTGAAGGTATGGAAAGAGGAGGCACAGCATCACCTACTGCTCAGAGAAGAGCACCTGTATGAGGGTCTGGCCTACGGCCTGGAGAGTGTGGCGGTCTATGTGCTGCATGTTGTCGTTGACGGTGTGCCACGTGGGACCAAAGGAGCTGGCCTCGCAGTCGGGATAGTAGGGAATGATGTCGATACAGGGAATCTTTGCCTTCTGGTTGACGGGCAGGTGGTCGTCGGTGATGTTGTTGCCCTCGTCCTTGGGAAAGAAACTGGCGAAGCCTGCCACGCGGGCTGCGTCCCATACCTTGCGTACCACCTTGGGAGCATAGTAGAGCGACACACCCTCCTGATAGAAGCGGGCGCCCTCGCCCCCAACCATGTCGAGAAGGATGCCATAGCGGTAGGTTGACGTCGACGTCGACGTTGACGTCAACTGTTGGGCGTATTGCTCAGCCCAATATTGAGAGCCGAGTGCCCAGGTGTCGCCGTCGCTGCCTGCGGTCTCTGCCCACTGGGGCGTGCCCCAGTCCTCAGCATCGAAGCAGACGAAATCTATTCCAAGTTTCAACCCAGAAATCAGCCTTGCTATCTCAAGCATCACGGCAACGCCGCTGGCACCGTCGTTGGCAGCCATCACGGGTTTGTGGTGGTTGGATGAGTCGGGGTCGTTGTCAGCCCAGGGACGGCTGTCCCAGTGGGCGCAGAGCAGGATGCGGTCTGTCGCCTCTGGACGGTAGGTTGCAATGATGTTGGTGCTCTGCAACGGTGTGCCGTCGTAGCCCTTGAGTGTGGCTTTCTGCGTAGTGACGGTCAGCCCGTACTGCTGGAACTTCTGGATGATCCACTGCTCGCATTGGTCGTGGGCAGCACTGTTCATGGTGCGTGGCCCGAACTGGCACTGCTGCTCACAGAACAGATAGGCCGAGTCGGCCACGAACGTAGGACCAACAGGCTGCTGTGCTGCCTCGTTGGCCGAACTGCTCTTGGTGTTGCCACAATTTAAAAGTAAAAAGGTGAAAAATAGCGGCACTATGTGCCTAAATGATAAATGATAAATGATAAATGATAAACCTCTCATCCATCCTTTATCACTCCATACTTTATTGATCGTTTTCATAATTTCTTAATTTCTTTGTTTTTGACGGCGTAGCCAATTATCATTTATCATTTAGGGCTTTAGCCCGCAATGGCGCAGCCTTAATTATCATTTATCAATTATCATTTATCATTTAGGCCTGCGGCCGCTGGCCGCTGGCCGCCTGCACTTGCTTCATGACGCGGAGGAAGTTTCCACCCCAGATCTTCTGGATGTCTCGTTCGCAGTAGTGGCGGGCAAGGAGTTGACGGGTGAAATTGATAAGTTCGGAAGAGTCGGCCAATCCCGGCACACCGCCGTCACCATCAAAGTCCGTACCTATACCCACATGGTCAATGCCCATCACCTTGATGGCGTGCTCCAGGTGTGCCATAGCGTCGACAATAGAGGCTCCACCGTCTTTGCGCAGGAAACCGTCGTAGAGTGTAACCTGCATCACACCTCCCTTGGCAGCAAGGGCACGCATCTGCTCATCGGTGAGGTTGCGTGGATGGTCGCACAGCGAACGGCAACTGGAGTGGCTGCACACGATGGGTGTGCTGCTGATGCTGAGTGCATCGTAGAAGCTCTTCTCTGAGGCGTGGCTCAGGTCGACCATCATGCCTAAGCGGTTCATCTCGCCGATGACCTGCTCGCCAAAGCTGCTCACCCCGTTGTGGGTATGACTGCCTCGGGCAGAGTCACAGATGTCGTTGTCGCCATTATGGCAGAGGGTCATGTAGACCACTCCCCGCTGGGCAAAATGCTGTAGTTGCCGGAGGTCTCCACCCAGTGCCAGGCCATTTTCTATGCCCAGCATTATTGACTTCAAACCGTGGCGTTTGTTGTCGTAGAGGTCGTCAGGGGTCTGGGCCAGACTGAGGTACTGATAGTTCTGATGGACAATCTCCTCGATCTTGTCGAATATCAGGTCAGCATACTCCGTTGGGCCTTTCACATCGAAGGACACCTTTGACGGGAATGACTCTCCCTCCTTGGGTTGAGGCAGATAGGCCACCATGATGGTAGCATCCAGACGTCCTTCCGTCATCTTGTGCAGGTCGACAAGTATACGCGGGTCGCGCTGGTCGAAATGTATGCCCTGAGGGAAGAACATGGGAGTGTCGCAGTGGGTGTCGAGGGTCAGCACGCGGTTGTGCACCTCATGAGCCTGACGATAGGCATTGGCCTCTCCTACGAGCCATTGGAACAAGGGCTGTCCCTCAGCCATGCACTCTGGATGCCACTGCACACCGAGAATGCTTTTGTATTCAGTACTCTCTATTGCCTCAACGACACCGTCAAGAGCCGTTGCCGTGACACGGAACTTGCTGCCAGGATTGCTGACGGCTTGATGGTGGAAGGAGTTGACATGAATTGTCAATTGAGAACCGAGGACTGACAATGGCTGCGTCTTCACATAACTGTTTTGGAGGGAAGAGGGTTGCTGCGCATAAATCCTGGCAAGGACACTATCCTTTTCTACCCTGACGGTATGGGTGGGTTCGGAACGCTCGGCATCCTGTGAATGCTTGATGAGTGGCAACGGCCCACTTGTCAACAAGGAGAGGTCCTGCGCCACAGCTCCTCCTAGAGCGCAAGCCAGGGTCTGAATGCCACGGCAGATGCCAAGGATGGGCATTTGGCGGTTATAGGCCAGACGGGTGATGAGCAATTCGGGCAGGTCACGTTCGCTGTTGATGCCCCGAAGCTGGGGAGCAGGCTCTTCGCCGCTGAAGAGCGGATTGATATCGGCACCGCCGCTGAGAACAAGTGCATCAATGCGGTCGAGCGTGTTGAGCAACACATTCTTGTCGGTACAGGGTGGTATGATCAGTGGGACACCGCCTGCCTGGACAACCGACTTATAATAGCCTTGCCCCAGTGTGGAGGCTACTCCCTCATAGTTGCCAGTAATGCCAATGACAGGCCTGTGCTCTGCAGAGGGGAACTGTGCATAGATGTTGTCCAGTTGCTCTTTTAAGTCAAATCTGTTCATGAAAAGACTGTTTAGGTAATAGGCCTTGGTGTCTATTCTTCATCGATTGAAACAGGTATTTCGCGTTTCAGGCTTTGTTCCAGGGAGATGAGCGTCTCTGTGGCCACCACGCCATGGATCCCCTGCAGACGTCCGTTAAGCAGTTCCATCAGCTGTTCGTTGTCACGGGCATAGAGCTTCACCAGCATGGTGTAGGGACCCGTTGTGAAGTGGCACTCCACCACCTCGGGGATATGCTGCAGCTCTTCCACCACATTCTTGTACATCGAACCCTTCTCCAGGTTAATGCCTACATAGGTACAGGTGGAGTAGCCCAGGCTTTTGGGGTTGACATCGAATCCGCTGCCGGTGATGACATCAGCTTCAATAAGATGCTGCACACGCTGGTGGATGGCAGCTCGCGAGACACCACACTCTGCTGCTACATCCTTGAAGGGAATACGTGCGTTCTTTGATAGAATGCTCAGGATTTTCCGGTCTAATCTGTCAATTTTTTCCATGATTACGTGATTTATGTTGCAATTTGTCAGCAAAAGTAACACTTTTTGTTGAATTGAGCAACTATTTCTCAAGAAAAAACAAAAAAGTGTGCCACTTTTATTACTTTCTGTGGCACACTTGGCTTAGCTTTGGTTCCAAAGCTTTGTCTTACTTCTTCTTGCCTGTTTTCTTTGCCGGCTTCTTTTCTGCAGCTGCGGGTTGTGCAGGCTCTTCTGTCTTGGGCTTATCGATGCCTATCAGCTCAACATCGAAAATCAATGCGCTGTAGGGTTTGATCTGTCCGGCATTGCGTTCGCCATAGGCCAGCTGATAGGGAATGAACAGCTGCCACTTCGAACCGACAGGCATCATAGTCAGCGCTTCCGTCCATCCCTTGATGACCTGGCTGGGCAGGAATTCGGTTGGTTTGTCACCATGCTTGCGGGAAGAGTCGAACACCGTACCGTCAATCAGCCTTCCCTCGTAGTGCACCTGCACCTTGTCGGTCATCTGAGGCACTTCTCCTTCACCCTTCACCAACACCTTGTACTGCAGGCCGCTGGCTGTGGTGATGACACTGTCCTTCTTGGCGTTCTCGGCCAGGAACTTCTGTCCGGCTTCGCGGTTAGGACCGAAGAGACGCTCCTCCTTGATCTTCTTGTCGGCAGCTTCCTTCTCCTTGAAGTAAGCCTCGGCATCCTTGTACTTGAAGTGGGTGCTGTCGTTGGCCAGTGCATCTGTGAAACCACGGAACAACACGCTGGTCAGGATGGTATCGGGTGAAGAGGTGAACTCCTCCACCATGCTGGGCACCATACGAGAGTTCAACTGGTCGGCTATCTGCATACCTGCGATGTAGGCCTTCATCTGCGGATTCTGATCGGCTTTGACAGCTTCCTGTAATCCACGTACGAAGTCGGCCATGTAGGCTGTGTCCACATGCTGTTGCTGAACAAGATAGGGGATGAGTCCGTTGGTGAGCATCATGCCAGCAGCATAGCTCACGGAGTCAGAACTGGTCTTCAGCTCTATGGGCTGGGGAGCAGCCGTCTCGGTCTTCACCACCTTTTTATTCTTCTTGGCAGCGTCGGCTGTATTCAAAGAAGCACCCGCCACAAGGGCGAGTGCTATAATCAATGACTTCTTCATCTTGGCTTATTTAGGATTCACTTCCAGCAGTTCAATCTTGAAGATCAGTGCAGAGAAGGGCTTGATCTCACCCTGCTCACGCTCGCCATAGCCCAGCTCCTGAGGAATATAAACCTCCCATACAGAACCGGCAGGCATGTGCACCATAGCATCGGTCCAACCCTTGATGGTCTGGTTGCAGCGGAGTGTGATGGGCTCACCACGCTTGTAAGAGCTGTCAAACACTTTACCGTCGATGGTCTTACCCTCATAGTGCACCTTCACCATGGAAGAGTCGGTGGGGATAGCGCCCTTACCTTCCTTGATGACCTTGTACTGAACGCCGCTTTCCAGTGTCTTCACACCTTCCTTCTTGGCATTGTCAGCCATGAACTTCACACCCTCAGCCTTGTTGGGGCCATACTCTTTCTCCATGGAACGGGTCTTGATCTTGGTCATGAGGTTCTGGGCAATCACCTGAGCGGTGTCGTTAGTCATCAGACCACCCTTGTTGATAACGCCGCTAACGAAACCGGCCATAAAGTTCTTGAGGGAGATGTTCTGAGTAGAGTCGTTACCGAAGACCTCGTGCTCAATACCCTTCACCATCTGATTGCTGATCTGCTGACCAATCTGAATACCGGCATAGTAGGCTGCCTTCTTCTTGTTGTCGCCAGCGTTGGCACCTTCATTCAGACCCTTGATGAAGTCAGCCATGTAGGCTGTGTCAACACCCATACGGTCAACGAGATATTCCTTCAGACCATTCGTCTGGGCCATACCGATGGCATAGCTCAGAGAGTCAACATCACTCTTCAGGTTTGCCGTCGGAGTGGAATTGCCGCAAGCGGTGAAAGCTGCGGCTGCTGTAGCCATAGCGGCTACTACCATTAACTTTTTCATTTTGCTTTTTCTAAAATAATTAGTTATACTATCTTTTCTTTGCTCTCTCCACAAATCACACTACTTGTATCAGCTCCACGTCGAAGATGAGGGCTGCGAACGGTGGGATGCTGGCACCGGCACCGCCTTCGCCGTAGGCCAGACGATAAGGTATGAAGAAACGGTACTTGGCACCCTCCTGCATCAGCTGCAGGCCTTCGGTCCATCCGGCAATCACCTGCTGCAGAGGGAACGTGGCAGGCTCACCCCGCTGGATGCTGGAGTCGAATACTGTTCCGTCGATGAGGAATCCCTCGTAGTGGCACATTACTGTGTCTTTGGCGCTGGGCTTCTTGCCGTTGCCTTCCCTCAGCACCTGGTACTGCAGACCACTGGGCAGGGTGATAACACCGTCTTTCTTGGCATTCTCGGCCAGGTACTTCTCACCTGCCTCCTTGTGGACCTTGCCCTGCTCGGCACGCTGGGCGTTTATTTTCTGCTCCTGCTGAGCAAAATAATCCTGTACGATGCGCTGGGCATCAGTGTGAGATACTTTCAGTTCGTTACCTGCTATCACATCCTTGATGGCTGCGGCAAAGTCATCGATGTTCAGTTCGGCAGCACCCATTTGTGCCAACTGATGACCTATGCCTAAGCCCAAGGCGTAGCTTACTTTATCCATGTTTTACCTTATTTATAATATAATATTTTCGAAAATCGGGCGCAAAGGTACTCATTTTCTTTGATTTAACAATAATAAATGCGAAAAAAATATGCTTTTTCACATGGATTTAAACTTTCTTTTGGCATTTCTCTGCCAAAGGACAGTTAGAACAGCCACAATTGCAGCCACAGTCACACTCCCTGGATGGGTGCAGCACACGCCACAACCGCCAGCCTGCATAACCCACGCAGGCACCGACAATCAGCCATACAATAATTTCTTCCAAGGGCAGATGATATAAGAGTGTGACTAACAGAACAGCGTTCCTACTTGGTAGACCACGAAGGAGACAATCCATGCCACTGCAGTGGTATAGACAGCAGCAAATGTCGCCCATCGCCACGAGCCGGTCTCGTGCTTGATGGCTACTATGGTGGCTATGCAGGGGAAGTAGAGCAGTATGAAGAGCAGGTAGCAATAAGACACCAGCGGGGTGATGCCCTCGGCCTGCATCTGCTGACGCAGACGGGTGTATTTCTCACTGTCATCGCTAAACGACTCATCGTCAGCAAACGAGTCGTCACCGCTATAGAGCACACCGATGGTTGATGCTACGATCTCCTTGGCTCCGACACCGGCTATAAGGCTCACGTCTAGTTTCCAGTTGAAGCCCTGCGGACTGAACACCGGCTCTATGGTCTTGCCCATCCGGCCTATGTACGACTGCTCTTGCTGCTCCTGCTGTGACAGGTTTTCGTCATGGGGGAAATATCCCAAGGCCCAGACAATGATGCTGGCCACCAGAATCACACCACCCATCTTCTTCAGGTATTCCTTTCCTTTGTCCCATGTGTGTCGGGCTATGGCTTTCGCTGTGGGCCAACGATATGGGGGCAGCTCCATCACAAAAGGCGTGTCCTGTCCCTTCACCACAAGCGCCGAGAACACACGGCTCATTGCAACAGCCATGATGATACCCACGGCATAGAGCGACAGCATGACCCACGAGCGGTATTGCAGGGTGAAGAACGTGCCAGCTATCATGATATAGATTGGCAGGCGAGCCGAACACGACATGAAAGGCAGGATCATCATCGTGACAATCCGCGAGCGACGGCTCTCAATGGTACGGGTGGCCATCACGGCGGGCACGTTGCAACCGAACCCCATGATGAGAGGGATGAACGACTTGCCGTGCAGCCCCATCTTGTGCATCAGTTTATCCATGATGAAGGCTGCTCGTGCCATGTAACCGCAGTCCTCCATGAACGAGATGAAGAAGTAGAGAATGAGTATCTGGGGCAGGAACACTATGACGGCTCCCACACCGCCCACCACACCGTCAACCAGCATGGAACGCAGCGGGCCTTCGGGCAGCGATGAGCCTATCCATTCACCCAGCTTGGCCACACCGGCCTCAATCCAGTCCATAGGGTACTGACCTAAGGAGAAGGTGGTTTGGAACATGACGAAGAGCAGCAGGAAGAAAATAGGGAATCCCCAGTACTTGTGCGACAGGATGGCATCTATCAGGTGTGTTGTATGATAAGTGTCCTCCTTCGTGCCCGTCTTGTAACCGGCCTCTGTCAGCGCACCGTTGATGAATCCGTATTTTGCATCCATGATGGCGGTCTCCGAGTCATCGCCCGTCTCCTCCTTCACTCGCACCGATGCACGGTCGCGGGCTGCTGTCAGGTTCTGGAAGTCCTTCATGCGCTGTTCGCCAGCCATGTGATTGCCCAAGTAGTCCAACACCTGACTATCATGTTCCAACAGTTTGATACTCAGATATCGGGTGGAGTAATGACGGGTAATGTGTTCATCGGCTTTCAGGTATTTCTGTATCTCGCTGATGCCTGCCTCTATCTCATGACCGTAGTTGATGTGGAGGTGGCGCGAGTGCTTGCTGGCACCCTCATACACCTGGATAACGGCACGGAACAGTTCCTTCACACCCATGCCACTCTTGAACGACGTGGGCACCATAGGCACACCGAAAAGCATGCTTAGCCGGTCAAGGTCTACACTATCGCCACGCCTTTCAAACTCATCGTACATATTCAGCGCACATACCATCCGCAGGTTCATGTCTACCAGCTGCGTGGTAAGATAAAGGTTCCGCTCCAGGTTCGAGGCATCCACCACGTTGATCACCACGTCGGGCATCTGTTCTGTCAGATGTTCCCGTACATAGAGCTCCTCGGGTGAATAGCATGACAGGCTATAGGTGCCGGGCAGGTCGGTCAGTTCAAATTCATAGCCGAAGAACTTGGCGTGAGCCTCTGAGGCATCCACTGTCACTCCCGAATAGTTACCCACATGGCCATGGGCACCAGAGGCATAGTTGAACAACGACGTCTTGCCGCAGTTAGGATTACCCACCAAAGCCACCTTAATGTGACGACGCTGGGAGAGTGCCTCATGATGGAGAGAGGCAGATGAAGCGTGGTGATTGGTAACCGGACGGTTTTCTTCCTTGGTCTCGTCTGAAGGAAGAATGGAGGCAACAGACGAAGCGTTCTTCACACTTGTCTCATCGTTCTGCGCAACAATCTCTATCATTTCCGCCTCGTCGTGACGTAACGACACCTCATAGCCCATGAGTTTGTATTTCACAGGATCCTGCAGCGGAGCGTTGAGCAGCACCTCCACCGTCTTGCCCTTGATAAAACCCATCTCTATGATACGTTTGCGGAAGCCGCCGTGACCCAGCACTTTCACAATAACACCGCTTTCACCTGTCTTCAGTTCCGATAATTTCATATTGCCTTCACGCTAAACCTCGGCAAAGTTAGTATTTTTTTCCCGATTTTCTTTGTTTTTTCCAACGAAATTACTAACTTTGTGGTCAAAATACCTAAAAAAGATGAAACGAACCATTTTACTACTGGCCACAATGATGGCTTTGATGATGTCTTCTGCCACTATGGCAAAGAAGGTGAAGAGTGTACAACAGACCGATCGTGAATACTGGTGCTCATTAGCCTACAGGATGGCACAGCCCGTCTTAGAGAACATGGCCAAGGGTGAGCTGCAGAAGAACATGCAGACGGAGTTCTCGCCCTCGTTCGACAACCGCAACCGCAAGGTGGTCTATATGGAGACCTTCGGACGACTCATGGCTGGCGTTGCCCCATGGCTCACGCTGCCCGATGATGATACTACCGAGGGCCAACAGCGCCGACAGCTCAGAGAGTGGGCCCTGCAGTCCTATAAGAATTCTGTTGACCCCGACTCACCTGATTATCTGTGCTGGGGAGTAGCCGGACAGAATCTCGTTGATGCAGCATACATCGCCGAATCGTTCCTCCGTGCCTATGACCAGTTGTGGGTGCCCCTCGACGAGGTGACGAAGCAGCGCTACATCAAGGAGTTCCAGAAGCTGCGCCGCATAGATCCGCCCTACACCAACTGGCTTCTTTTCTCCTCAGTCATTGAGGGCTTCATTGCCAAAGCTGCCGGACAGAGGGAGTACGACGAATACCGCGTCAACTCCGCCTGCCGCAAGATGGAAGAGTGGTATGTAGGTGACGGATGGTTCTCTGACGGACCGGAGTTTGCTTTCAACTACTACAGCAGCTTTGTGTTCCATCCCATGTATCTTGAGACTCTTCAGGCCATGATCGATGCCAAGGTCAACAGTCGTCTGGACTATCAAAAGTACTATGACCGGGAGTTGCGTCGTACACAGAAGTTCTCCATCATTCTCGAACGGTTCATCTCGCCCGAAGGTACTTTTCCCGTCTTCGGCCGAAGCATACCTTACCGCATGGCCTGCCTTCAGCCCTTGGCGCTCATGGCCTGGTACGAGAAACTGCCACAAGACCTTACCAATGGACAGGTGCGCAATGCCCTCACTTCCGTCTTGCACCGCATGTTCGACAAGCAGCAGAACTTTAATGCCGGAGGCTATCTCACCATCGGCTTCTGCGGCTCACAACCCGAGACTGCCGACTGGTACACCAACAACGGCTCGCTCTACATGACAACCCTCTGCTTCATGCCCCTCGGTCTGCCTTCTACCCATCCCTTCTGGGCAGATGCTCCAGAGCCCTGCACCCAGGCCAAGGCATGGAACGGCATGCCCTTCCCCAAGGATCATGACTGGAAGGACGAAATCCGTACTCGCGACAAGTGGTAACACTATAAGAAGCCCAAAAAGCAACTCGAGGTTTACTGACGGTAAACCTCGAGTTTAGTGGCGGTAAAACCTGAGTTTAGTGGCGGTAAAACCTACTTGTTCTTCTGATAGTACTCCAGACCCTTTTGAACGTTCTGGATCATGGCTTCGCTGGTGAAGGTAGCTCCTGTAACACCATCCACCTGTTTCTTGGCAGCCTCTTTTACGGTAAGACCGTCCCAAGCATTCAGGATGGCTTTCTTGACTTTGGCCACATATTTGGGAGTCTCGTTGCTCTTGAGCAACTCCACCTTCTCCACCTTGTTCTTCTTAATGTAGATCTTGAGGGGAACGGGACCGGCATAGCCCTCGATACTCTTGCAGATGGTGGTAGTATTGACCACGGTCCTACCGTCTTCCTTGGTGATAACACCATCGCTATCCTTCTTGCCTGCACTCATCAGAAAAAGTGCCGCCGCAACTAATACAAAATACTTTTTCATACCTTCTTGTTCTCTATACCTTATTAATATGTTACTTTTCTGTTCTTATCGTTGCCACAATATATTCGGACTGAGTGCCGATGCGGAACTTGCCACCCCAGATGCCCATTCCTGATGACACATAGTAGTGTGTATCGCCTTTCTGATAACTGCCCCAGGAACATTCATAAAGCGCATCGGTGATCCAGGAGATGGGCCACACCTGACCTCGATGTGTGTGTCCACTCAATTGGAAATCGATGTGGGCCTGCTCGGCGTGCTCCAAATGATAGGGCTGATGATCGAGAAGAATAGTGTAAGACTCCAACTGTCCACTCGGCAAGAGTGCCGAAGCTTCTGCCGCAAGCTGCCTGACGCTTTTCCGCCGGTAATTGGTGCGGTCGTCGCGACCTATGAGGGTGATGCAGGAGTCTATCATCGTAGCCTCATCGCTCAGCAGGCGTATGTTGGCATCGCGGTAGAACTGCCGTGCCTCGGGTGTTCCGCTGTAATATTCATGATTGCCCAGACAGGCATAGACAGGGCAGTTAAGACGACGGAATTCCGCAGCCATGTCCTCCTCAATGAGCGGCCTGACGCTCTTGTCAATAATATCACCTGCAATGACGATGAAATCGGGCTTTTCTGCTTGTATCAGGTCAATCCATCGGGATAACTCAGCCCTGCGGTTATGATAGCCTAAGTGCAGGTCGCTCAACATCACTACCCGATAGTCGTGCGACAAGGACTTGTGTGTGGTGAGTTGCAGTTCCACACGCTTCTTGTCCTTATAATGAATGTTGCCATAGAGAAAGATGCCAAAGACGAGCACAACGATTCCAGCCGTAGTAACACCATTGTGGAAGAGAAGGGACTTAGGCACCAGATGGAAGAGCCGTCCCAAATCGAGCACCAGGAATAGCATGGTGAGGTAGAGCATGATGAACAGGGTGGAATTGCCTATCTCATAAGTCGTCGTTGCCAGCCACATGGGCATACGGTCGTGGGTACTCGAGAAGTTGACAAACATCAGCAAAAAAGCACCGATGCCCAAGACGAGCACCAGCAACTTCCATGGGAATGTCCAAGGCAGGAGCACCCACACGTGCCAGCTAATGTAGATAATGCCCAGCAAGGGCAGTAGCGTAAAGATTAGCATCCACATATTTTTCATGCTTTGACGGACTCATGTGAATCGGACTGCAAAGGTAATGTTTTTTTTCGGCAATGCAACAAGTGAACTCTCTGTTTTTATAAATCTTTTGTATCCTTTCCGAAAATAGGGGATAAAGTGGGGAAAACTATTAAAAAAGATTAATAGAAATGTATTTTGGTGGAGAATTGTGGGGGAATGTGGAGGAAAATGCATAACTTTGCCCCGAAATAGCTTCAATAACATACACGCATGAGATTCTTAGGCAACATAGAAGCAAAGTTGGACATGAAGGGACGTGTGTTTCTTCCTTCCGTCTTCCGCAAGGTGTTACAGGCATCGGGCGAGGAGAAGCTTGTGCTTCGCAAGGATGTTCACCAGTCCTGTCTGGTGCTTTACCCAGAATCCGTGTGGAACGAACGGATGGATGCGCTGCGTCAGCAGCTAAACATCTGGAACAAAGAACACCAGCAGCTTTTGAGAAAGATGAACTCGGAAGTGGAGGAAGCCAGCCTTGATGGCAACGGGCGCCTGCTCATATCCAAACGGCTGCTGGAAAAAGCCAACATCACACAAGCCATCCGTTTCATCGGCATGGACAACGTCATTGAGATATGGTCACCCGACCTGCTTGATCAGACGCTGGAGAGTGATGAGGACTTCGGGACAGAATTGGAGAAGATCCTGACGATCAGGTTCTAAGAAAAGGATATGATTATCACGGCTGAGGCATATCATGTGCCGGTGCTCTTAGAAGAGAGTATCAGCGGGTTGGCCATCCAACCTGGCGGCACTTACGTGGACGTCACCTTTGGCGGGGGCGGACACAGCCGTGAGATACTACAACGGCTGGGTGCCGGGGGGCACCTCTACAGCTTTGACCAGGATGCAGATGCCGAGAAAAACATCATGGATGATGACAGGTTTACCTTCGTGCGCAGCAACTTCCGATATGTGAAGCAATGGATGCGCTACTATGGTGTGGAACGGGTGGATGGCCTGCTGGCCGACTTGGGAGTGTCCAGTCACCATCTGGACGATGCCACGCGAGGGTTCTCCTTCCGTTTCGAGGATGCGGCACTGGACATGCGAATGAATAAACGGGCTGGGAAGACCGCCGCTGATGTGGTGAACAACTACTCCGAACAGCAGTTGGCCGACATACTATACCTGTACGGAGAACTGAAGCAGGCGCGGAAAATAGCCGGTTCCATCGTAAAAGCCCGTTCCGAGAATCCCATTCTGACAGCCAGCGACCTGATGAAGGCGGCTTTTTCCACCGCACAACTATCGCCGGCAATGAAGAAAGACATGGCCCGCCTTTTCCAGGCTCTTCGCATAGAGGTGAACCATGAGATGGAAGCGCTGAAAGAGATGCTGGACGGTGCCATCAGCGTGTTGGGTGAGGGAGGCCGACTAGTGGTGATAACCTACCATTCGTTGGAAGACCGCATTGTAAAGAACGTGATGAAAGCGGGTAATGCTGAAGGTCGCGTGAGCCAAGACTTCTTCGGACGTACGGAGGCTCCCTTGAAAGCATTGTCGGGGAAAGTGATAACACCGTCGGCAGAAGAGTTGAAACGCAATCCGCGGAGTCGTAGTGCGAAACTGAGAACTGCGGTGAAGTGCTGAATGATAAGTACACAATGGCAGAGAACGATATATATAATAAGGTAGAAGAAGCACCGGAGCCGAACGAAGAGAGTCTGAAGGACGAACTGAAGGCTACGGAGAAGAAGGCACTTGCCAAATTTAAGGAGCTGAAGGAAAACGTGAAGGAGGAAGACTCCACACCCGCAGGAACCCTGACGCTGAAGAAAATCCTGGGCGGTGACTTGTTAGGTGCAGAAATGATGAGAAAGCAGGTGGGCCTCTTCGTGCTCATCGTGGTTTTCGTCATTGCCTACGTAGGGTTCCGCTACCAATGCCAGCAGGACCTTATCAGAATAGATGAGAAGGAGTCGGAACTGAAGGATGCCAAGTACAAGGCTCTCAGCAGCCAAAGCACGCTGACTGAGCGTTGCCGCGAGAGTCAGGTGCTTGAGGCATTGAAACAGCAGAAAGACTCTACGCTGAAAATCAGCGATCAGCCTCCCTATATAATAAAGGTAGAGGAATGAGGAGCCTAAGTGGTTTATATTAATACAATGAGTAACGACATATTAGTAATTAGGAAATGAGCAAATTCAGTAGAGAAAAGGTGATGCCCCGCTACTTTGTGATAGCTGTGGCGTTGACGTTAGCCGGGCTGGCAGTAATCGGCCGGGCACTCTACGTGATGACCGCTCAGAAAGACTATTGGATAAAGGTGCAACAACATCTGTCGCACGACTCTATCCCCATGAAGCCTAACCGAGGCAACATTCTGAGCTGCGACGGTCAGCTCATGGCTAGCAGCATACCGGAATACAAAGTGTTTATGGATTTTCAGGCAAATGCCTTTGAGAATGGTGACTCGCTATGGCTGAGCAAACTGGACAGCATTTGCGAGGGACTGCACGAGATATTTCCACAGAAAAGCGCTGCAGAGTTTAAGCACGACTTGGAGGAAGGACGCCACAAAACAGTTGTGAACAAAAAGGGAGAAAAATCTACTGGTCATCGCCACTGGCCAGTCTGGCGGCGACGCATCAACTATAACACCTTCACGGAGGTTCACAAGCTGCCCTTCTTCAATATGGGTAAGTATAAGAGCGGTTTCCACTGGGACGAGTACAATGCCCGCAACCGTCCCTTCGGTTCGCTGGCACAGCGTACGGTGGGTGTGATGTTTGGCGAGATTGACTCTGCCCGCTGCGGACTGGAACTGTCATTCGACTCACTGCTGCGTGGTAAGAATGGACTGGTGCACCGTCAGAAGGTGCTCAACAAGTTTATGAATATCACGGAAATGGCACCCGAGGACGGCTGCGACATAGTGACCACCATTGATGTGGACATGCAGGATCTGGCTGAACGAGCTCTTTTGGAAGAGATGAAGCTGCCCGACGTGAATGCCGAAATGGGGGTAGCCATCGTGATGGAAGTGAAAACCGGTGACGTGAAGGCCATCGTCAACATGGCACGTATGGGCGATGGCGAATATGCTGAAGCCATCAACTCAGCTATCAGCTACCGTTGTGAGCCTGGATCGGTGTTCAAGGTGGCATCGTTCCTCGTGGCCTTGGACGACGGTGTGGCAGACACCAGCTTTGTCATCAATACCGGGTCAGGCGTGATGCAGATGCATGGTCGCGACATGAAAGACCACAACTGGCGACGCGGCGGCTATGGTTCTATCAACATGGCACGGGCCTTGGAGGTGAGTTCGAACATCGGCGTGAGCTATGTCATTGACCATTTCTACGGTAAGAACCCCACAAAGTATGTAGAAGGCCTTTACCGGGTAGGCATCCATGAAGACCTGCAACTGCCATTGGTGGGTTACCTGCCTCCACGCATCCGCATGCCAAATACCAAGACCACCAACAAGGCCGAATACTGGAGTAAGACCACCCTGCCCTGGATGTCGATAGGCTATGAGACCCAGATAGCACCTATCAACACGCTGACGTTCTATAACGCCATAGCCAACGATGGCAAGATGGTGAAGCCACGTTTCGTGAAAAAACTGATGAAGAACGGGGAGACCATACACGAATATCCTGTGGAGGTGCTAAAAGAGCAAATTGCCCGTCCTGAGGCCATTCATACCATGCAAACCATACTGACCCACGTGGTGAGTCAGGGACTGGGCAAAAAGGCCGGTTCCAAATCATTTAAGGTAGCAGGCAAGACCGGTACCGCACAGGTTTCGCAAGGTAAGGGTGGCTACAAAAGCGGTACGGTGGGCTATTGGCTGAGCTTCGCAGGTTTCTTCCCTGCCGACAATCCCCGCTACAGCTGTATAGTCTGCCTGAAGAAGTGGGGTCTTCCCGCTTCGGGTGGAGGCATGAGTGGCGTAGTGTTCCACAACATTGCCGAGGGCATCATGGCTCAGAACGTGAAGATGCGTGTAGAGGATGCACGTGACGATAGTTTTACCTTGACAGCTGACGTGAAAGAAGGCAATGCCGGGGCTGCCACCTATGTGATGAGTCGGGTGGGAGCACAGGGCGAGGTAAAAGAACCTGTGAAACAAGAACACGGACAAGTGCCCGATGTGAGAGGCATGGGTGCCCGGGATGCTGTCTATCAGATGGAGAGTCGTGGCATCAAGGTGAGGCTTACAGGTCGCGGCACAGTGAAAGAGCAAAGCCTGCCAGCTGGCAGTCAGGTGAAGCCAGGCATGATCTGCGAACTGAGACTCACCACATCACACAAGGACAGGCCAAAAGAAAAGGAGATAGAGATATGAAACTAAGTGAACTGCTGAAGAACATCAAACCGATTTCTACGATAGGCAATACCGACGTAGACATCACAGGTGTGAAGATTGACTCGCGCCAAGTGCAGCCTGGCCACCTCTTTGTGGCCATGAAGGGTACACAGGTGGATGGTCATCGCTTTATTGGCAAGGCCATAGAGCTGGGTGCCAAGGCAGTGATGTGCGAAGACCTGCCGGAAAAACTGGACGATGACATATGCTACGTGCAGGTTGCATCGACAGAAGACTGTGTAGGTCCTGTGGCTACACTATACCACGGAGACCCGACATCGCGTCTGAAACTGGTGGGAGTGACAGGGACAAACGGCAAGACTACCATAGCTACCTTATTATATATAATGTTCCGCAAGATGGGTCACAGGTGCGGACTGCTATCGACGGTGTGCAACTACATCGAAGACCAAGCCGTACCCGCTACCCACACTACGCCTGACGCCATAGAACTGAACGAACTGCTGGAACAGATGGTACTGGCAGGCTGCGAGTATGTGTTTATGGAATGCTCCAGCCATGCCATTGCCCAGAAGCGTATTGGAGGTCTGAAGTTTGCAGGTGGTATGTTCACTAACCTGACGCGCGACCATCTGGATTATCACAAGACCTTTGAGAACTATCGCGATGCCAAGAAAATGTTCTTCGACTCACTCCCCAAGACAGCCTTTGCTATCACCAACCTGGACGACAAGAACGGGCTGTTTATGGTTCAGAACACCAAGGCACAGGTGAAGACCTACAGCCTGCGCCAGCTGGCCGACTTCCGTGCCCGCATCATTGAAAGCCATTTCGAGGGTATGTACATCGACATCAATGGCCATGAGGTGGGCGTGCAGTTCATTGGGAAATTCAATGTGAGCAATCTGCTCTGTGTATATGGCGCAGCAGTAATGTTAGGCAAACAACCCGAAGATATCCTCGTGGTGATGAGCACGCTGAAGAGCGTCAGCGGCAGACTGGAACCAATCCATTCAGCACAGGGGGTCACAGCTGTAGTAGACTATGCCCATACACCCGATGCCCTTGAGAACGTGCTGAGTGCCATCCACGAAGTGTTGAACGGGAAAGGGCAGGTCATTACTGTGTGCGGGGCTGGGGGAAACCGTGATAAAGGCAAACGTCCGCTCATGGCACAGGAGGCTGTACGCCAAAGCGACCGTGTCATCATCACCTCTGACAACCCCCGTTTTGAAGAGCCGATGGATATTATCAACGACATGCTGGCCGGGCTGGATGCCAAGCAGATGAAGAAGGTAATTACCAACCCCGACCGGCGCGAGGCCATCCGTACGGCTGCCATGTTGGCTCAAAAGGGCGATGTCATCCTCATTGCAGGCAAGGGACATGAGGACTACCAGGAGGTGAAAGGAGTGAAACACCACTTCGATGACCGCGAGGTAGTAAGGGAAATCTTTAACTCTTAACGATCTTGACGAAATAACGATATAACGATATAACGATATAACGAAATAACGCATGCTGTACTATTTCTTCCGATTTCTAGAGCAATACGACATACCTGGGTCACATCTCTGGTCCTACATCTCGTTCCGTGCCGTGCTGACGCTGATTCTTGCGCTGATTATCTCGGCATGGTTTGGCGAATACTTCATCAAGTATATGCGCCGCAAGAAAATTTTTGAGACCGAACGCGACCCGGCTATAGACCCTTTCGGAGAGCAAAAGAAAGGTGTTCCTACAATGGGCGGTATCATTATCATTGTATCTATTCTCATACCAGTCCTGCTACTTTGCCGCATCAGGAACATCTATATTATCCTGATGATTGTGACTACCCTGTGGCTCGGTTTTCTGGGATTCTTGGATGACTATATCAAGATCTTCAAGCGCAAGAAGGAAGGACTGAAAGGAAAATACAAGATAGTGGGTCAGGTGAGTATCGGCTTTATCGTAGGCTTGGTACTGTGGCTCAGCCCGGACGCCGTGGTGCGTGAGAACGTTAATGTACGCCAACAGAATCAGGAGATTGTCGTGAAGCACAAGACGGATGCAGTGAAGTCGCTACAGACAACTATCCCATTTGTAAAAAACCACAACCTGAACTATTCGGAGATATTGGGATTCCTTGGTAAATACAAGGTGGCAGCAGGGTGGATCCTCTTCGTACTGATGACCATCCTGGTAGTGACTGCTGTATCAAACGGAGCCAACTTGAACGATGGCATGGATGGCATGTGTGCCGGAAACTCTGCCATAGTTGGTGTGGCACTGCTTATCTTAGCATACGTCTCAGGACATATCGTCTACGCAGCCTATTTTGACATCATGTATATCCCTCATGCTGAGGAGTTGGTGGTATTCCTCTCGGCGTTCATCGGTGCCATGATTGGTTTCCTGTGGTACAATGCTTACCCTGCGCAGGTATTCATGGGTGATACCGGTTCGCTGACCATTGGCGGTATCATCGGCGTGTGTGCCCTGATCATCCATAAGGAATTGCTGTTGGTCATCCTTTGTGGCATATTCTTTATAGAGAGCCTTAGTGTGATCATCCAGACACAATGGTTTAAGCTGATGAAAAAGAAAGGCAAGCGGGTAAGGGTGTTCCGAGCTACACCCATACACGACAATTTCCGTCGTCTGGACTCGCAGCTCGACGCCACCTCTCACTACATATTGCGTGGATGGCCCAAGCGGCAGTTCCATGAATCAAAGATTACATTCCGCTTCTGGATTGTAAGCGTTATCCTGGCGGCTCTGACAATCATTACGCTGAAGATTAGATAGGAAAAATGAAAAAAAGAATCGTTATATTAGGAGCAGGCGAGAGCGGAGCAGGTGCTGCCGTATTAGCTAAGAAGCAGGGCTTTGACGTGTTTGTTTCGGACATGTCTCACATCGCCGACAAATACAAGCAGATGCTTGACGACCGCAACATAGTCTGGGAGGAAGGGCAGCATACAGAAGACAAGATCCTGAATGCCGATGAGATTATCAAGAGTCCAGGGATACCCGAAACAGCCCCGATGGTCAAGAAAGCCATTGCCAAGCAGATACCCATCATTAGCGAGATTGAGTTTGCTGGCCGGTATACCTCGTCGAAGATGATCTGTATCACAGGCTCTAACGGCAAGACCACTACAACGAGCCTTATCTACCACATCTTCCGTCAGGCGGGGTACGACGCCGGACTGGCTGGCAACATTGGCAACTCCCTGGCCCTGCAGGTGGCAGAAGACCCACATGAATACTACATCATTGAGCTTTCATCGTTCCAACTGGACAATATGTACCAGTTCCGTGCCAACATAGCTGTGTTGCTGAACATCACGCCTGACCATCTGGACCGTTACAACAATGAGATGCAGAACTACGTAGATGCCAAGATGCGTATCATCCAGAACCAGACCCCACAAGATGCGTTCATCTATTGGGCTGACGACCCCATCATCTCACGTGAGTTGAGGAAATACGACATCAAAGCCATACAATGTCCCTTCTCCGATGTAAAGAAAAACGGTGTCATCGGCTATATGGAGGCAGGGCAGTATAAGTTGGATTATCCCACTCCGTTTAACATGGAACAGGAGAGTCTGAGCCTGACAGGACGACACAATATATACAATTCACTAGCCGCCGGTCTGGCTGCCAACATCTCTGGAATCAAAAAGGAGAGTATCCGTAAGTCACTCAGCGACTTCCCCGGCGTAGAACACCGGTTGGAGAAGGTGTGTGTCGTCCGTGGTGTCCAGTATATCAACGACTCAAAAGCTACTAATGTAGATGCTTGTTGGTATGCGTTGGAATCCATGAAGACCAAAGTGGTGCTCATCATAGGAGGTAAGGACAAAGGCAACGACTACAGTCCTATCATCCCGCTGGTGAAGCAGAAATGCTCTGCACTGGTTTATCTAGGAGCTGACAATACGAAACTGCACCAGAACTTCGACCAATTGGGCATCACCGTCCGTGACACCCATTCCATGAAAGAATGTATGGAAGCCTGCTACGAGCTTGCCCAGCCCGGTGAAACCGTATTACTCTCTCCCTGCTGTGCTTCGTTCGACTTGTTTAAGAACATGGAAGACCGCGGTGAGCAGTTTAAGGAGTTGGCAAGGAATTTATAGGTTTCCACAAGCGAAGCTTAGCTTAATAATGAGAGTTGAGAATAGAGAATTAAGAGATGACAAAGAAAATAGGCAATATCTTTAAGGGTGACAAGGCCATCTGGATGGTCTTCCTGTTCCTCTGTCTCATCAGTCTGGTGGAGGTTTTCTCTGCTTCCAGCACACTGACCTATAAGAGCCAGAACTATATCGGCCCTATTGTCTACCATGCCGCTATGATTCTGGTGGGCGTGATAGTTGCCATTCTCACCTTGAATGTTCCCTGTCGCTATTTCAAGCTCATGACCCTGCCTATGCTCATCGTCTCGCTCTTTACTCTGGTATGGGTATTGGTAGGAGGTGAAAGCATAAACGGTGCCAATCGCGTCATCTCGCTCATGGGCTTCACCTTCCAGCCTTCAGAACTGGCTAAAGGAACGATGGTGCTCTACACTGCACAGATTCTTAGTGCCACTCAGCGTGAGGATGGAGCCGACAAGATGGCGTTCAAGTGGATTCTTGTTGCACTATGCATTGCCACATTCCTTATTGGTATTGAGAACCTGTCCACAGCAGCCCTGCTCTTTGCAGTCATCTTCCTGATGATGTTTATCGGACGGGTGCCATTGAGCCAGTTAGGCAAGTTGCTGGGTGGGGTTGCAGTTTTGGGTGTTTTGTTCCTGACACTGGTCATGACGCTGGGAAGTATGGACGAGAGTGCCAACGAGAGTATGACAGAAGTCGTGGCCGACAGCCAACAGCCTTCATCTGACAGTGAGGTTGACAAGGATGCCATCAAAGGTGGTGGCGTGTTCCACCGCTTTGCTACTTGGCGAAACCGCATTCTGAAGCACTTCAACAAGGAAGATGTTCCCCCTGAGGAATATAACATGGAAGAGAATTTCCAGGTGGGGCATGCCAACATTGCCATTGTCTCATCAAATGTCATCGGACGCGGACCAGGTAACTCGGTGGAACGTGATTACCTGCCTCAGGCATTCTCCGATTTCATCTACGCCATTATTATTGAGGAAATGGGCATCATTGGGGCTACGGCAGTAGTACTGCTCTACCTCATACTACTCTATCGCACGGCTCGTATCGCCAGTCGCTGTGAGAATAATTTCCCGGCTTTCCTGGCCATGGGGCTGGCCTTGTTGCTGGTCATCCAGGCCATGTTCAACATGCTGGTGGCTGTAGGGCTTGCACCGGTTACCGGACAACCCCTGCCACTGATTTCCAAGGGTGGAACCAGTACAATTATCAATTGTGTCTACATCGGTGCCATCCTGAGTGTGAGCCGTTCGGCAAAAATGAAAAAAGTGATTGCATAAAAGATATGGATAAGGAATTGCGAGTCATCATCAGTGGCGGCGGTACGGGAGGCCACATTTTCCCAGCCGTTTCAATAGCCAATGCCATCAGGGATTTACGTCCCGATGCCAAGATTCTGTTCGTGGGCGCATTAGGCCGGATGGAGATGCAGCGCGTACCTGCTGCTGGTTACAAGATCAAAGGACTGCCTATCCAGGGGTTCGACCGCAAGCATCTTTTGAAGAACGTCGTAGTGCTCTATAAGATATGGAAGAGTCAGCGCATGGCCCGGCGCATCATCAAGGATTTCCGTCCCCAGGTCGCAGTAGGCGTGGGTGGCTACGCCAGCGGCCCTACCCTCAACAAGGCTGCAGCGATGGGCATACCCTGTCTCATTCAAGAGCAGAACAGCTATGCCGGTGTGACCAATAAACTGTTGGCCAAGAAAGCTGCAAAGATATGCGTGGCTTATGAAGGCATGGAACGGTTCTTCCCAAAGGAAAAGATCCTGCTTACAGGCAATCCAGTGCGTCAGGCACTCTTAGAAACAACCATCAGCCGCGATGATGCCATCCGCAGTTTCGGCTTCGACCCATCCAAGAAGACCGTGTTGCTCGTAGGTGGCAGTCTTGGAGCCCGTACCATCAACGAGAGTGTGCTCAAGCATCTCGACCTGGTGAAAGAGAGTGATGTACAGTTCATCTGGCAGACGGGCAAATACTATTATAGCGACATCAGTGAACAACTGAAGCATCAGGACTTGCCCAACCTGAAGGCGATGGACTTCATTACCGACATGGGAACAGCTTATCGGGCTGCCGATCTGGTCATCAGTCGTGCCGGTGCCAGTAGCATTTCGGAATTCTGCCTGATTGGCAAGCCTGTCATCCTGGTGCCCAGTCCCAATGTGGCCGAGGACCACCAGACAAAGAACGCCATGGCACTCTCTACTCGGGATGCTGCCATCTACGTGAAAGACAGTGAGGCTCCTGCTACACTCCTGCAGCTCGCAGTAGACACTGTCCGTAATGAAGGCAAGCTACGGTCGCTTAGCGAGAACGTGCTGAAGCTGGCATTGCCAGACTCTGCAAACATCATAGCCAAGGAGGTCATCTCCTTAGCCCAGTCCTACAAATCCTAACGTATCAGAATATGAACCCAAAAGATATCAAAGCTGTCTACTTCATTGGTGCCGGAGGCATCGGCATGAGTGCCATTGCACGCTACTATCTGAAGCAAGGAATGGTGGTGGGAGGCTACGACAAGACCCCCTCGGTGCTGACGCGCCAATTAGAAAAAGAAGGAATGCTGCTGCACTATGAGGAGAATGTGGAAGAGATTCCCCACGCCTGCAAGAATCCGCAGTCGTGCCTTGTAATCTACACCCCAGCCATTCCTGCTGATCATCAGGAACTGCAATACTTCCGTGAAGGTAACTTTGAGATACAGAAGAGGGCACAGGTACTGGGAACACTGACTCAGGAGAAGAAAGGGCTTTGCGTTGCCGGTACTCACGGAAAGACCACCACCAGCACCATGTGTGCACATATCCTCCACCAGAGCCATGTTGACTGCAATGCCTTCCTTGGCGGTATCTCGAAAAACTACGGTACTAACTATATCCTGTCCGACAGTGAGTACGTAGTGATAGAGGCTGATGAGTTTGACCGCTCTTTCCACTGGCTCCGTCCCTGGATATCGGTTATCACGGCTACCGACCCTGACCATCTGGATATCTACGGCACCAAAGAGGCTTATCTGGAGAGTTTCCGTCATTATTCATCGCTTATCCAGCCAGGCGGAGCTCTTATCATCCATCGTGATCTGGAAATGCAGGAGCAGTTGCAGGAGGGTGTCCGTCGCTATGACTATAGCCTCAACGAAGGTGATTTTCATGCAGAGAACGTTGTGATAGAGAATGGCGAGATTACCTTCGATTTCATCTCGCCCATAGAGACCATCCGTAAAGTACGCCTTGGTCAGCCTATACCTATTAATATAGAGAATGGCATAGCCGCAATGGCAATGGCTCAGTTGGCAGGCTCCAATGCAGAGGAACTGCGATATGGCATGATGACCTTCGCAGGGGCTGAACGCCGTTTCGACTTCAAAATAAAAACGCCACAACTCGTGCTGATCAGTGACTATGCTCATCATCCGAAGGAAATCCTGCAGAGTGCGCGCAGCATTCGTGAACTCTACAAAGACCGTCATATCACAGCCATCTTCCAGCCACATCTCTACACTCGTACCCGCGACTTCTATCAGGAGTTTGCCGAAGCGCTGAGTGTGCTCGACGAAGTGGTGCTGACGGAGATCTATCCGGCACGCGAAGAGCCCATAGAAGGTGTTTCATCGCAGCTCATCTACGACTGTCTGAAACCTGGCGTCAAGAAAGAGATGATCCGTAAGGACGATGTTCTCGAATATGTCAAAAACCGCACCTTCGACGTACTGATCATCCTGGGTGCAGGCGACCTGGATAATATGATGCCGCAGATAGCAGAGAGAATAAAGAAATGAGTATCAACTGGAAAAAGACAACCCTCATCCTGCTGGACATCCTGATTGGAGCCTATCTGGTACTGGCAGTAACCGCGTTCAACAAACCGGACGTGAAAGCCACAGTATGCTCTGAGGTGAAGATCAACTTGGCCAAGGACATCCTGGAGGGGTTCCTCACACCCGACGAGGTGAAGCAGTTGCTACAGAAAAAGCAGCTCTACCCCATTGCCAAGCCTATGAAGGAGATCAACACACGGGCTATTGAGGAGTATCTGAAAGCCAGTCCTTACATTGAGACAGCTGAGTGCTACAAGACGCAGAGCGGACACATATGCATCGACATCCACCAGCGCATGCCAGTGATGCGGGTCCTGGCCGACAACGGCGACAACTACTATCTCGACAATAATGGAAACATCCTGCCAGGCGACTTGCGTTATGCCAACAATACTGTAGTGGCTACAGGGACTATCAGCCGCTCTTATGCAAAGAAGTCACTGACGGAATTAGGTAACATCATAGCTGCAGACCCCTTCTGGCAGAGCCAGATTGTGCAGATCAACGTCACTCATGACGGTGTAGAGATGATACCTCGTGTGGGCAACCACGTCATCTGGATCGGGAAGCCTGTCGATATCGATAGGAAACTGGACCGTCTGCGAAAGTTCTATAAGTACGGACTCAGCCATGCAGGATGGAATAAGTACGAACGCATCAGCGTTGAATTCGACAATCAGATTGTCTGCAAAAAGGTGAGAAATAAAAGGTAAAAAATATAATTGAATTGCAAATCAGTAAATCGTAAATAGATATGGTGTCAGCAAAGGAATTTATCGTAGCCATTGAGCTGGGTTCATCAAAGATGACCGGCATCGCTGGACAGAAGAATCTGGACGGCAGTATCAGCGTGCTGGCTGTCGTGAAAGAGAAATCATCATCGTTCATCCGTAAGGGTGTGGTGTACAACATTGACAAGACTGCACAGTGCATCAGCAGCATTGTCAAAAAGCTGGAAGCACAGCTGAAACGACAGATTACTCAGGTATATGTGGGAGTTGGCGGACAGTCTGTTCGCAGCGTTCGCAACGTCATCTCCAAGGATCTGCCTGCCGATACCATTGTCACAGGGGCTATGGTCGACGAGCTGGTTGATGCCAACCGCAACATGAACTATCCTGAGCAGGAGATTCTCGACGTGGCTGCGCAGGAGTATCGCGTGGACTCCCAGCTGCAGATTGACCCTGTAGGCATCCAGTGTACACGACTTGACGGAAACTACCTGAACATCCTTCAGCGCAAGTCTTTCTGCAAGAACCTGAACATGTGCTTCGAAACGGCTGGCATACCCATAGCCGAGATGCTCAACGCTCCCTTGGTACTGGCCGATGCCGTGCTCACCGAGGCTGAACGCCGCTCCGGCTGTGCCCTCGTCGACATCGGTGCCGATACAACCACAGTTTCTGTCTACTCGAAGAATATCCTGCGCCACCTGGCTGTCATCCCGTTGGGAGGTGCCAACATCACCAAAGATATTGCCACCCTCCAGATTGAGGAGAGCGAGGCAGAACGGATGAAGCTGAAGTATGCCTCTGCCTATACAGACAACAATGATATAGACAACAACCTGAAGTATTCCATCGACCAGGATCGTCAGGTTGAGAGCCGTCGTTTCATTGAGATTGTAGAGGGACGTCTGCAGGAGATCATTGAGAATGTATGGTACCAGATTCCTTCTGAGTATTACGACAAGCTTCTGGGCGGTATCATCCTCACAGGTGGCGGTTCCAACATGAAGAATATTGAGAAGGCCTTCACCAGCCACACTCATGTGGAGAGAATACGTATTGCCAAGTTCCCGCAGCACACCATCAACTCCACCAATGAGGACATCAAGAGCCGCAATGGCATGATGAATACCGTGTTGGGGCTGCTGGCAAAGGGTGACATAAACTGCGCTGGTGTAGAGATCGACCCCCATGGCGACCTATTCGGCACACCCAAGCAGACCGCAGCCGTTGCAGACCGCACCGTACGCAAGGCCTCAGAGATTCCTGCAGGTGTCATTCAGACCGAGGCTGAGAAACAGAAGGCTGAGGAACTGAGAAAACAGAAAGAGGCGGAAGAGAAGGCGAAGAAAGAAGCCGAGGAGAAAGCACGGTTGGAAGAGGAAGAACGCATCCGCAAGGAGAACAGCCTGCTGAATAAATTCAAAAAAGGCTTTGTCAAGTTCGGTAATTCCTTATTTGCCGGAGATGAAGAGTAATTGAGAATTGACAATTGAGTATTGAGAATTAGTAAAAAGTAAATAGTTAAGATCATGGCAGATATAGATATGTCAATGGACATCCTCGACCTGGGAGAACCGGAGAAGGAGCATAGCATCATCAAAGTGATTGGCGTAGGCGGCGGAGGCGGCAACGCAGTGAACCATATGTATCGCGAGGGCATTCACGATGTGACCTTCGTGCTCTGCAACACCGATGCACAGGCACTCAATGATTCGCCCGTGCCTGTTCATCTTCAGTTGGGCAAGGAAGGCCTTGGCGCTGGCAACAAACCCGAGAAAGCCCGTCAGGCAGCCGAGGAAAGCATTGATGACATTAAAAACATGCTTTCCGACGGTACCCGTATGACGTTCATCACCGCTGGTATGGGTGGTGGTACAGGAACAGGTGCAGCACCCGTCATTGCCAAGGTGTCGAAAGACATGGGCATCCTTACCGTAGGCATTGTTACTATTCCTTTCCGCTTTGAGGGAGCGAAGAAGATTGACCAGGCACTCGACGGTGTGGAACGTATGGCTGACAACGTAGACGCCCTGCTTGTCATCAACAATGAACGCCTGCGCGAGATCTATCCCGAACTGTCACTCATCGATGCCTTTGGCAAGGCCGACGACACGCTCTCCGTAGCAGCGAAGTCCATTGCCGAGATTATCACCGTCCATGGACTCATCAACCTCGACTTCAACGATGTGAAGACCGTTTTGAAGGACGGAGGCGTGGCCATCATGTCTACCGGATACGGCGAGGGCGAGGACCGTGTGCGCAAAGCCATCGACGATGCCCTGAATTCACCGCTTCTGAACGACAACGACGTATACAACTCGAAGAAGATACTCCTTTCCATTGCCTTCTCATCGCAGAAGGAGGGCAAGGACAACTTCATGATGGACGAGATGAACTATGTCAACGACTTCATGGATAAGTTCGGTTCTGACTTTGAAATCAAATGGGGTGTGGCTGTTGATCCTGAGTTGGGCAAGAAGGTGAAAGTCACCATCCTGGCAACAGGCTTTGGCATCACCAATGTCGATGGCATGCAGGACCGTCTGGTCAAACAGAGCCGGGAAGAAGCCAGCAGGTTGGCAGAAGAGCAGGAGAAGGCTGCCAAGCGTGAGGAGCGCCGTGAACAGTACTATGGACAGCCCGGCACAACGAAGCGCTACAAGCGCCGTCCAAACATCTACCTCTTCCGTCCTGAGGACTTAGACAACGACGACGTTATCTCTGCTGTGGAGTCCACACCTACCTACAAGCGTACCCGTGAGATTCTTGACAGCATCAACTCTCAAGCCGTGGCACAGGATCCCGTCGAGAAGCCTGACCATCAGCAGCCTGAAGTCATACAAGGGACGATCAAGTTCTGACGGCCTGCGGCCTAAATGATAATTGATAAATGATAAATGATAAAGATATTGAGAGAATAGTTTTAATAAAAGAAAAGAAATGATAAAAACAAGATTAGTGTGTGTATGTTATGAAGATTGGGGTTAAGCGAAACTCCACAACAATTTTTTGGCGGGAACTGTGTCGTGACTTGACACGGTTTCCGTCCTTTTTTCTACCCGAATCGGTCATTAGCGTTATAATGAAAACAGCCTTCATTTTGGAGCATATGTGCTGCTGCTTTGGGTGCGCAATGGCAAAGCCTATGGTCACTTCGTGTAAACCTCTTGTAACACTTGAAGAGAACGGAGTTCGGGGAAATCAGGCAGATGAAGGCGGTAGTAAGTCAAGGCAACATCAAGCAGGCGCTGACGTTCCTGACGGTTCATACGGAACAGGTGCATGGTAGGAAAGTCCATACGCATCATGAGCTGCAGCTTGCCTGCCTCGTCAGGCAGCAGATAATCGCGGTGCAAGGGAGCATGAGGCAGGAATATACTCTCGCGAAGGTCGAAGAAACAGTCAGGAGTATAGTCTTCCAAGTTAGGATAGAAACCAAGGAATCGCGACAGACGCATAAGGAACACCAAGTGGAAGTTGGCAAATCGGTCTTCACATTGGTCGAGCCATTGTAGGCTGCTTTTCACGTAGTCGTACAGTGGTATGTTCTGTTGCTCACCGCGCAGTGCATAGTAGAGGAACTCTGCAATGAAGAGGCTGATGCTCAGTTTGTCGGCTTTGAACGGAATGCTGTGGAACGGAGAGGTCAACCGCACATCAATCAGCTTATGTAACTGTACATGAGGACGCACATCAGTCTCCACGTCGAGCAGCGTCAGAGGCTGGAAAAGCTGTTTCTTCATACGGCCTTTCGATGTCTTGGGCAGGCTGACGATGAACGAAAGCCTCCCATGCTGGCGGGTGAACATATCGATGATGAGCCTTGACTCACCATACTTCAGACTGTGCAGCACTATAGCTTCTGTCTTAATCAGCATCGTTACTTCGCATTTTGGCGGTAAAGATACACAAAAAAAGGCAAATAGTGAGGAAAAAAACAGAAGAAAGTGGATTTTTTTGCGAGAAAATTTGTCTATTTGGAAAAATAGCAGTAATTTTGCACCCGCTTTTGGCAAACAGCCATCAATTACAATCCGTCAATTGGACATTGACAAGTGTCAAAGAGACTATTCATTCGGTCCCTTCGTCTATCGGTTAGGACGAGAGATTTTCATTCTCTAAAGAGGAGTTCGACTCTCCTAGGGACTACAAATCCTTAAATCTGTCATCTGCGCAGCGATGCGTTACCTGTTCTGCCAGGACTGGGAAACGGTGGCAGAGGGCTTCGAGGAAAGATGTTGTCTATTTCATATGGTCAATCATCAACCGAGAATGTCCGCCCAGGGCTGCTTCCGCAAGGAGGTGTAAGACCCATAAGCTTTAAACAATTAACAAATTAAACATTTAAACAAAACAATGGCAAACCACAAATCATCACTGAAGAGAATCCGCCAGACTAAGGCTCGCACTCTTCACAACCGCTATTATGCAAAGACCATGCGCAACGCTGTCCGTAAGCTGCGTGCCATGACCGACAAGGATGAGGCTACAAAGCTGTATCCCTCTATCCAGAAGATGCTTGACAAACTGGCTAAGACCAAAGTCATCCACAAGAACAAGGCCGCTAACCTGAAGTCAAGTCTGGCTAAGCATATCAACAAGCTGGGATAAACAATACGTTCTTTTCTCACGCACATTAATAGCACGAAAGTCGCAGTTCTCAGGAACTGCGACTTTCACTTTTTTGTCTTTTACTCTTTCTTTCAGCAATGCTGCTTTACTTTCTCACTAAATGAGCGGCTTCGTGCTTCACAGCGGAAGCCAGCTTCAGTACTACATAATTGAAGATAATCATAATCTTTGAATGTTTAAATCCTAAAAACCTTTTTACCTTAATATATATCTTTCTATCTTTAGCTCTCTTTGTCTGAAAACCGATGCAAAGGTACAAATGTGTGCGCACACAAGCAAGCTTTCCAGCATAAATCAGTAAAAACAGGACATCCTTTTGACCTAAATCAAAAGGATGTCCTGTTTAGCAATTGCCTCAGTTGATTACTTGATCCTGGGTACCAGTAGAGACGGCTACTTATTCAGTTTCCAAGTGACACCATCCTTGGTGTCCTTCACTTCGAAGCCAGCGGCAGCCAGCTCATCGCGAATCTGGTCGCTCGTAGCCCAGTCCTTGTTTGCCTTGGCCTTGGCACGCAGTGCAAGTACCATGTCCACCACCTTGCCAAAGGCCTCCTCACGGGCTTCCGATCCGTTCTGCATTGAGAATTGTGAATTGTGCAATGACAGTCCGAGGATATCTTCTGCAAAGAGATGCATCGTTTCTTTCAGTTCTTTCAGGCAGTCGCTGCAGATAGTGGCCTTGTGGTCGATGAGTCGGTTCACCACGGTGCATCCCTCAAACAGATGGCTGATGACCTGAGGCGTGGCCAAGTCGTCGTTCATGGCATCGTAGCACTTCTCACGCAGGCCTTTCACCACACGTTCCGTCTCACCGTCACAGCTGGAAGAGGCAGTCACTCGTTCCAGGTCACCCAATGCATTGGTCAGACGCTCCAGTCCCTTCTCGGCAGCCTGCAGTGCCTCGTCGCTGAAGTCCACAGTGCCACGGTAGTGGGCAGAGAGTATGAAGAACCGGATGGTCATGGGGGAATAGGCCTTCGACAGCAGTTCGTGCTTGCCTGTGAAGAACTGCTCCAGCGAGATGAAGTTGCCCAGTGATTTTGCCATCTTCTGCCCGTTGATGGTCAGCATGTTATTGTGCATCCAGTACTTCACTGCCGGATGTCCCATAGAGGCTACCGCCTGCGCTATCTCGCATTCATGGTGTGGGAAGATAAGATCCATGCCACCACCGTGTATGTCGAACTGTTCACCCAGATACTTACGTCCCATAGCGGTGCACTCACAGTGCCATCCGGGGAAGCCGTTGCTCCAAGGAGAGGGCCAGCGCATGATGTGCTCAGGCTGTGCTTTCTTCCACAGGGCGAAGTCGGCCTGATTCTTCTTCTCGCCTACTCCATCCAGATTGTCGCGGCTGGCATCCTTGATGTTCTCCAGGGAACGGCCCGAGAGGATGCCGTACTTGTGTTGCTGATTGTATTTCTCGATGTCGAAATAGATACTTCCATTCGACTCGTAGGCAAAGCCGTTGTCCAGGATCTGCTGTACCAACTGCTGCTGCTCAATGATGTGACCCGTGGCGTGGGGCTCGATACTTGGCCTCAGCACATTCAGCGCATCCATGGCCTGATGGTACCGGTGGGTGTAGTATTCGGCTATCTCCATCGGCTCCAGCTGCTCCAGGCGTGCTTTCTTGGCTATCTTGTCCTCGCCTTCGTCAGCATCGTGCTCCAGATGGCCTACATCGGTAATGTTTCGCACGTACCTTACTTTATAGCCCAAATGGCGTAGGTAGCGGAACACCAGGTCGAACGTGATGGCAGGACGTGCGTGTCCTAGATGGGGGTCACCGTAGACCGTAGGTCCGCAGACATACATGCCCACATGAGGGGCGTTGATTGGCTCGAAGCGCTCTTTCTGACGCGTCAGCGTATTGTAGATAACGAGTTTTGAATCCATGTCTCTTTCAGTTTAACGGCTGCAAAGGTACAAAAAAAAGTGAATAGTGAAGAGCGAAGAACGAAGAAATTGCTGTAGCCAATGAAAATTGTCAATTCTCAATAGTCAAATCTCAATTAAAATGTGTAACTTTGCACGCAAAAACTGAAAAGGAAAGAAAAAAATGGGAAAAGTTATCTTGACTGGCGACCGTCCTACGGGTAAGCTCCATCTGGGGCACTACGTAGGTTCGTTGCGCAGACGTGTAGAGCTGCAGAATGCAGGCAACTACGACAGAATGTTTGTTTTCATGGCCGACGTGCAGGCACTGACCGACAATGCCGACAATCCTGAGAAGATTCGCGAGAACATCATCAATGTAGCACTCGACTATCTGGCTGCCGGGCTGGATCCCGAGAAGTGCATATTGTTCATACAGAGCCATATACCTGAGTTGGCCGAGCTGACCACCTACCTGATGAACCTCATCTCTGTAAGCCGTGTGCAGCGCAATCCCACGGTGAAGACGGAAATCAAGATGCGTGGCTTCGAGGGCGAAAGCATTCCCTTGGGATTCTTCTGCTATCCTGTCAGCCAGGCCGCTGACATTACGCTGTTCAAGGCTACGACTGTTCCCGCAGGAGAAGACCAGGAGCCTATGCTCGAAGTGACACGCGAACTTGTGAACCGCTTCAACAACACCTATGCTCCCGTCCTCGTGGAGCCGCAGATCATGCTGCCCGAGAACCTCACAGCACGCCGTCTGCCAGGAACGGACGGTAAGGAGAAGATGTCGAAGTCGCTGGGCAACTGCATCTATCTCTCCGACTCAAAGGACGATGTGTGGCAGAAGGTACGTTCCATGTACACCGACCCCACACACCTGAATGTCTCCGATCCAGGACATGTTGAAGGCAATGCCGTGTTCACCTATCTCGATGCCTTCTCATGCGACCAGGACTTTGCCGACTTCTGGCCTGAGTATCAGAACCTCGACGAGCTGAAGGAACACTATACCCGTGGCGGACTGGGTGACATGAAGTGCAAGAAATTCCTGAACGAGGTGCTCAACAAGTTCCTTGAGCCGATGCGCCAGCGTCGTCATGAGCTGGAGCAGGATATCCCTGCCATCTATGACATACTGAAAAAAGGTACGGAGCAGGCCCGCGAGGTGGGTGCCCAGACCATGGACGAGGTGCGCCGCGCCATGAGGATTGACTATTTCAACGATACGGAACTGATCCGCCAGCAGGCAGAGAAGTTCAGGCAGAAGTAAACGAACGGTGAGTAGCGAAGAGTGCAGCCAGCTGTTGGCGTCGCATGGCGTGAAGCCTACCGCCAACCGTATTGTGGTGGCAAAGACCTTAGCTGCCGCCGACCGACCCATGTCGCTGACAGAGCTGGAATACAAGATTCTTTCCATTGACAAGAGCGGGGTGTTCCGGTCTCTGTCACTCTTCCGCGAGCACCACCTGGTGCATGTGCTGGAAGACGGTGGCGACGGTGTACGCTACGAGCTGTGCCACAGCCACGACGAACATCAGCAGGACGATGACCAGCACGTACACTTCTACTGCGAGCGGTGTCAACGCACCTTCTGCCTGCCTGCCACGCCTATCCCCTCCGTCCAGCTGCCCGACGGATACCTCATGCAGAGCATCAACTACATGGTAAAGGGCACATGCCCTGAATGTTCAAAGCATTGATGGTGAAATAGCCCCTCCGCTATACCTGTTCCCATCAGGACTATTAGTACACCATGTTCAGCGTTGGATAGAGATACCAGTCGAGGAAGCGGGTATGGTCTTCACACCACTCACCGAAAGAATGGCCCGATGTCATGTAGGCACCGAACATATAGCCCTTCTTCTTGAAACCCAGGTTTGTGCCCTCCAAGGTATGGCGGAATTCGGTATATGGCACTTTCAGCGCCCAGGGCAGGTTCTTGGTGGTGGGCAGCGAGTAACTATACATGCATTGTGCATTCTGGTATTCATTGGTATGAATCTCCAGGCTGCCGTTATTGTAGAATTTCACGACGAAGGGGTCGAGCGTATCCAGGTTGAAGTCGTTGAGACCCTCCTCACTCTTAAAATAAATATGGTATATGATGGTGCGCTCCTTGGTAAACGAAGCCTCGGGAGTGTTGATAGATGTCACATTGAACTTCCTTCGGTTGTAGAGCACGTCGTTCTTGCTCTCGTCGGGCATCATTGACCAGTGGGCATCCTGGAACAGATTGACTATAGCCTCGTCATTACGGCCCTTCAGCAATAAGTTGGTCTTGCCATCGAAAAAGTACTTTGACGTCTTGGGCACATTGTCGTCGAATGTCTCGTCTCCCTCGGTTGTCACCTTGTCTATATCATTATACTTATAGCCAATCAGTCGGATGGCTCCGCCCATCTGCCCGTCGGCTCCTACGGCCGCCAGCGTCACGCTGAGGCTGATGCAGTTCCTGGCAGTCCTCTCCTGTGCTATCTTCATCACCACGTCGTTGTAGTCATAGTCTTTAGGTTCAGGCATGCTTTCCTCGAACAGGTAGAGATAGGCAAAGTCGCGGTGTGACAGTTTCAACGGTGTAGCAGCGTCAGTTACGTCACCGAAGTCCACGTTCTGTGCAGAAGGGCTGAACTGTTTCACGTAGTAATTGCCTGCAGCATCGGCCAGAGCGGCGAAGAGCTGTTCCTGAATACCCGGGATGGAGAGAGTGAGCTTCACCTGCTGTCCGTCGCTGATGTCGGCTCTTCCCACCAGCTGAGCCTTCTTGTTCATTGTAGGGTCCTCCGTAAACACCAGCAGTTCTTTGGCTCCGTGGCTGCCATTCGCCGTGAAGGTATAGCTATGTGTGGTGGTGAGGTTCCAGGTGTGATTGGCATCTACGCTGTCTACGGGTGAAAGAAACTTCACGATGCTGTCGTACTCGTCCGGGTCGAACACGTCCGTGCTGCACGATGTCGTGGTCATCAGCAGGGGTGCCGACAGGATGCCTATTGCTGCCATTGCAGCTTTCTTAATATTACGCATGTACATTTATTTTTTAGAACAATTCATGAATTCCGTGTCAAAATTACATAAAAAAAACGTTTGCAGATAAAAAAGTTTGCTTCGTTTTAGTGATTTTAACATACAAACGTAACTACTTCCCGTTTTTTTAAGTAATTTTGCAGCGGAAAATTATTTTCTGGGATATAAAAGTCAACAAAAGAAGTTACGTAACATTATTAAAATCTTATTTAGCAATGAAAAGGTATTTGATTTCAGGAGCAATGGCACTTGCCTTTTGTAGCATGTTTGTCGGTTGCTCAGACGATGACGAATGGATGTCTTACGCTGATGCCAAAGTGCAGGCTTTTGACGAAGCATTCACAAAGATCTACGGTCAGATTGACCCCAGGCAGGACTGGGGATTCGGTATTGCCAACCAGGCAAATTATACCCGTGAAGTTAATGCAAACGCCAATGAGTGGGCAGATCCCGACAAAGCCTATGGTGGCTTGTTGGTACCGCCTCCATTGACAGATGAGCAGATTGCAGTTGTGAAGGAGTATTTCCAGACGGTTCAATATCCTGATTATGAGGATCCTCACTGGACGAACTATTTCATCCAGCAGGTGTATAAAGGTGGTACTGATGCCAAGACTGGTACTAATCCTGCAACCAATAAGCCTTATTCTCTTGAGAAATATATGGCTGCTGACGGTCAAACATATATTATTGGTTCAAATAATATGGATCATCTTGCAGCGATTCGTTCAGATGTCGTTGACCATAACTATAATTTCAATCACGGTGATTGTAGTTTGAACGAAACTGTATTGGACAATGGCGGTAATGCCAATGACGGTCCTTGGCATTCTGACAAAATCACGTATATGAAAGAATCCACTACAGAATCTTTCGGATATTATAATAGTAATGGTTCTGTTCGCCGTACGGAATACACGGGTCTAGTTAGTTATAAGACGATTATGAACGTTCTTGGTTCTAAGGCAGATTGTCTGGATGACGGTTGGAATCGTTCGTTCATGGGCTTCGACTTCGAACAGATGGTTGGTGATGAAATCTATGCAAAAGTTGGATATGGAGATAATCCCAACGCATGGGCTTACTATACTTATAATGGACAGCAGTATCATTACCTCAATTCAAATATGAATATGTATTGTGGTGATTTGAAAGAGTTCAATGACTTAAATGGTGTAGACATTGCTGGTCTGTTGTCTCAGGGCTATTTGCCAGTTAGCGGTTCTGCTGATAAAAAGTGGGTGAAAGTCGGTGGATGTGCAGACGGATACTACAGTGACTGGATTGTTACATTGACTGAGGCCAAGAGACCAGGTTTGCAGAAAGGAAATGTCCTTCTTGTTAAAGAGGAAGATGGCGAATATACTGGCACAGTGGAATATTGGCGTAAGGGCTCTGTGAAGAGTGGACGTATCTTTGTTGAGGACCTTGCTCGTGCCGATCGCGGTGATATCGACTTCAACGATGCTGTGTTCGACGCTTACATCTATGATGTAGAAGTAACCAAAAAGATGTTTAAGAGCGATGGATCAGAGATAAGGACAATGAGTGAAGGTGCAGACAAGTACACCACTATCGACATGCTCGCCTGCGGTGGTACCCTGCCGCTGACAGTGGCTGGTACTGAGGTTCACTCACTCTATGGCCAAAGCACCACCACCATGATCAATACCATTGGCAACAACTCTGTACTCAACACCTCTCAGGGATATCAGGACCACGAAGTGAAGACCATCGCACATGCTCCCTATTATGAGAGTCTTGCTGCTATTCCTGTAGTAGTGAAGTATGATAAAGATGTTATGGTACTGAACAATTACGAAGACCTCGGTAAGGTGCCTCACATGATTTGTGTTCCCCTTGGCACACCTTGGCCACAGGAGCGTGTCGCAGTAGGTCCTGAGGTGGGCAACAGCAATACCAGCGACTGTGCATTCCCATTGTTCGCTCAATATGTAGGCAATGCAAACATAGATCCGTGGGGTAATTACAACGAGGATAAAGTCTATGAGTGGAACATTACACCAGAGACACCTTCTGATATTGATGAGAGGTATATTCAGAAAGACACTGTCTACACAGGCACCATCGTCAGTGAATATACCGTTGAGGTGGAACAGGCCATTCCAACACCCACAGGAACTCTTGTGGGCAGTGCAGATAAATATCCTCATCAGATGAAGAATGGCAACTGGAGCACCTCCTTGGTTCTTTCTGCTCAAGAATTGCAGAGCGCTGGTGCTGCTGTGGGCAAGAAGCTGCGTATCTATGGTGTAGGTTACAATGGAGAGGATATCAAATGGCAACTGTATATCTCAGGTCTTACTAGTGACTGGATTAAAGCCACCAATACGCCCAGCTTAGCTACGAAAGGATACATTGAATTTGACATAACCGATAGTAACCTCAGTGGTATTACGATTCAAGGAGAGGCCTTTAACATTCTGGCTGTCACCGTGGTTGAAGCCAGTCAACAACAGGGCAGTGGCAGCGGTTCTGGTGAAAGCGGCAGTGGCACTGGCAATGGTGACTCAGGAAGCAGCATCCAGCTCTGGCCTGCTAACGGCGGAACGGGTGAAGCAAATAATGCTCAACAAATACCTACTATTGCTGGCTCCAACTTCAATGATAATATGGTGGGTAAAACACTGAAGATATATGGTAAAGATTTCGGTCAATATTCTTGGTCTTTTTCAATCAGTATCCCTAATAATAATAATCCTTTTGCTGGTTTAGTTGTTGAAGGATGGAATAATTGGGGTAGTCAAATTAATATCGCCCTGGGTAGTCAAAACTATAATGCTGCGGATGGCACATTAAGCTTGTATCTCACAACAGAGCTAATAAACCTCTTTAAGCAAGGCTTTAACATTAGTCAAATCTCAAACCTGACAGTTACTTCTATCAAGGTAGAGTAATTCTCCAAGCAGAATCAAATACATACGCGATAAATAAGATTTTGTACCCGAGGGGGCATCTGCGCGAGCAGGTGTCCCTCTTTTTAGCTCTCTTTTTTAACGAATTATTGAAAAAAATCTAAAAAAGAGACGGCGTATTCATTATTTTTTGTATCTTTGCACCGTATTATACATAATTACAAACGTTTAACACTATTGAAATCAAGTAAGACGATGATGAAACAGTATTTATTAACAGGTATTGCAGCCCTGGCCATCGGCGCTGGCTTTACAGCATGTTCCGACCACGATATTGAAGTAGTGGGTGGCGAGCAGGCTGTTGTGCAGAACTACAACGACGCTTTCATCCGTGTATTCGGTGAGCCTGCACCCAACCACACCTGGGGGTTCTCTTCCACTGAGTTCCCACCCAGAGTAACACGTGGTACATTCCCTAACGCCAATGAATGGGCAGCTTCTTATAAGGTGCCCGATCCCTTGACGGCTGATCAGAAGGACATTGTACGCCAGTTCTTCCAGCAGGTAACAGGCCTCTCCTATCAGGATCCGGGCTGGACGCAGTATTTCATACAGCAGGTGTACAAAGGTGGCACCAAAGCCAAGGGCAGTGGCGATGACAACAGTAAGACGACAGAGAAGTATACGTCTGCCAACAATGGCACCGTGGTCGGCTCTGACCATCTGGATCACCTGGAAGCCGTTTTCCCCGATGATACAGAGGACAGCAGGCACAGGGACCACATTTTCAATTTCAACTTCGGCACTTGTTCCACCAATCCAAATGTGATGGATAACGGCACAGAGATCAACGACGCCAAGCAGCATTCAGACGAGATTCAGCTCATGGTGAACTCTACCACCCACCTCTTCGGCTATTTCAACTCCGAAGGCTCTGTGGGTCACACCGACTTTACCGGCTTGGTACACTGGACCACCATCCGCGACTGGGCAAGATCGAAAAACATCTATAAGGAAGACATTCTCAACGACGGCTGGGACCGCTCGTTCATGGGCTTCGACTTTGAGCAGATTATCGGCGATGATATCTATGTCCATACCGAGGAGGACTCACTGGATGCCAACGGCCAGGTGGTGAAGACCTTCAACAAGAACGGTTATGAAGTGAACCAGAAGAAGCTTCGTTACCTTACTTACGGTGACTTCCCGAGCAAAGACTACGTTTGGGACGGGACGAAAACCATCAAAATGACTGACGAGCTGAGGGCTACTCCCATCATCTACAACGGCAAGTATGTTCCTATGCTTGTAGCTAATACCAATGAGTATTGCGGTATCAATGGTGATATTGACCAGAACGATTACACTATCTATAAGTCTGTGCTTTTGGAGAGTGGACAGAATCAAGACTGGCCCTGCCTCAACTTGACCGTAGCCATGACCAAGCTTGCAGCAGACTACCTGCCCGTAGAAAATAGCGCGGCTTGCAAGTGGGTGAAGGTGCAGGGCGGTCACGACGGCTACTATAGTGACTGGATTGTCACTCTGACCAAGGCAGAGGATGTGCCCACTACAAAAACACCCGATCTCCGCGTTATTGTCGAAGACCTGACTGCCACACAGGCAACAGACTTCGACTTCAACGATGTGGTCTTCGATGTATATTACGGAGAAGCAGGCCAGGCATTCCTGATGGTTCAGGCTGCAGGCGGTACGCTGCCTTTGACAGTGGCAGGCGTAGAAGTTCACCATCTGTTGGGATATGGCACCGACGTAATGATCAACACCAACGCCAGGACGGGTGTCAACGATGTTCCAGCAAAGAAGATTCCTCTGAGCTTCGCTGTCAAATCACCTGAAGAAGTGAGAGACAAGATTGAAATCATTGTCACCAAACGTGTGCTGAACGAGGAGACAGGTGAATACGAGACCAAAGATATTCCCATCACTGCAGCTCAGGGTGAGCCCGCAGCAAAAATCGCCGTTGTAACGAGCTTCCAATGGGTGAATGAGCGGACACCTATGCAGTCTGTTTACTCTGGTTTCCGTAACTATGTACAGGATCCCTCAGCCATTTGGGACGGAAACAGTTTTTAAGCATCATCCTACTACTTGATTAATACAAATTGAATGCGAGCGGGCGGTTACGTGGTGTAACTGCCCGCTTTACTTTTCAGCAGGAACTCGGGCGAACACACCCGACGTTTCTCTTGCTTGGATCGCGACCTTTTATTGTTTGGATCTCAACATTCCTTTGCTTGAAGAGAAACGCTTCCTTAGGCACGGAAGACAGAGCCACTGATTACGTTTTGTCAATATTTCAGCATATAGTAAAAGTCAATTGGTATAACTACCCCAAAAATCTGAGTTAACTCGATTGATTGATCGAGTTAACTCGATCGATGATTTGAGTTAACTCGATGAATCGTGTGAGTTAACTCAGTAAAAGAACACCGTTTCGACGTGTAAAGATTTCAGAATCACGTTCAACGAGGTAATGATTAATAACTGAGTTTCCCACCTTTTATAATAATCAAGAATTAGAGAATTAGAGAACTAGAGAATTTCTCCTTTTGCAGTTTAGTAGAATTATTGGGAATTTGAGAAGAAATGGCAAGTTTTTGGCCTTTCAGGTCGTATCTTACATTCGAAAGTCGAGTTATGATATTATCTTTTCTAAACAATCTGAGTTTTGTGCCATTTCTACTAGCAATGTTTGAAGGCCAATTAGTGAAATTGGCAGTCTGCATATTCAAGGTATCAGGAGTATTTAAGTGTAATGTCAACACAATTTCTTAAAAAAGTAAAAATAATGGCGAAAATATTTGCAGAGTTCAAAAACATTTATTAATTTTGCGGCCAAATACGATTAATAAAACGTTTAACACTAATTAAAATCATTCAAAACAATGAAAAAGTATTTGATGACAGGAGTTGCAGCGCTTGCTCTCTGTGCAGGTTTCACTGCTTGCTCCAGCGATGAGGACTTCTCGTTCAACGAGAATGAGTATGTAGAGTCTCAGAAAGCTTTGATCGAGGCTAAGTATCAGCAGGCATTCGTCAATGCCTTCGGACAGCCGGCTAAAAACCACACCTGGGGATTCGGTAACTACGCAACACGTGGTGTTAACGCCAATGCCAATGAGTGGGCAGATCCCAACAAAAGTTATGGTGGCTTGCTGGTTCCACCTCCCTTGACACTTGAGCAGAAAGCTGTAGTTACGAAGTATTTCCAGATTAATAAAGATATAGCTTATGAGGATCCTAAATGGGAGAATTACTTCATGCAGCAGGTATATAAGGGACACACTTCTCCAAGAGAAGGCTACTCACCTGAAGCTTATTTAGCAGCAAATGGTAGCACCTACCTCTATGCATCTGACTATATGGATCACCTTGCAGCTATTGACGAAAGCAAAAATTTCTTTGATCACAATAACAATTTCAACCACGGTGATTGTAGTTTGAACGAAACTGTATTGGACAATGGCGGTAATGCCAATGACGGCCCGTTCCATAGCGACAAGATTATCTATATGAAGAATTCAACTACAAAGTCTTTCGGATACTATAATAGTAATGGTTCTGTTTGCCGTACTGAGTACACGGGTCTGGTTAGTTATAAGACAATTATGAAGGCTCTTGGTTCTGAGGCCGATTGTCTGGAGGACGGTTGGAACCGTTCGTTCATGGGCTTCGACTTTGAGCAGATGGTAGGTCCTGAGATTTTTGCAAAAGAATTGGACTATAGCGCAGGTTGGAGCGCAGATATTCCTGGTGGTTTCCCCATGAAAGATTATATATGGTTTGAGTGGAAAGGTCAGAAATATCATATGCTCGTCGCTGAACAGAACATGTATTGTGGCACACCGTTAGATATTTCTGATGCTCAAGTGCAAGAAGATGGTTTCATTGACAACTTGCTGGCACAAGGCTATCTGCCTGTAACTGGTGGTGCTAGTAAGAAGTGGGTGAAAGTTGGTGGATGTGCAGACGGTTATTATAGCGACTGGATCGTATGTTTGACTGAGGCAAAGACTGGTGGTGACGTTCCCGAAGTTAAGAAGGTTCGCGTGATTTGCGAGGACATGAATGTTCAGCTTGGTGGTTTCACAGGTGACTTCGACTTCAATGATGCAGTATTCGACCTGTATCTTGATGAGAATGATAAGGTTACAGAGATTGAACTGCTTTGGACTGGTGCACAGTATGACATTGAGGTTGACGGAGTGGAAATTCATGAAGCTTTGGGAGTTCCTACAGGTACATTCAGCACGCAATTAGGCTCTTATAAATTTACGCCCAAAGCTGGTGCTGGTGTAAAATCACCCGAAGAAATTGAAGTAGTAGCTAAACGTTATTGGGAAGAGACTGTTGACGGCCAGAAGAAGCAAATGACAGGTGATCTCACATTGAATGCTCAGCAGGGTAAAGCTCCTGGTAAGATTCTGGTGAAGCCTACATTCCAAATTGTTCCTGAGCGCACAGCTATCGATGAATACTATCCGAAGTTTAAGGAGTATGTAAAAAATCCAACTATTAGTTGGTACGAAGATCCATACGAAGGTGAATAATTAAGACATCAAATACTTAAATACAGTTATACAATGTTTGTTAGAGGGCGGTTGCGTGAGCAATCGCCCTTTTTCTGTGTTCATCCGACATCAGCATCAACTATCGGGTGCAGGTGTCGAGCGCCGGTTTGGAAGTGTTCTGATGCAGCCATGCAGCCATGCAGCCATCACTTTCTATATAGTTATGCAAAAAAGGAATGTATATATATTTAATACATCACCATTTTTGAATAAATCATAAGAATCAATGGCTGCATGGCTGCATGGCTGCATTTCTGTTCCCATTGCTGACGCTGAAACACCAATAGTATGACACTATCGGGCCTTTAGAATGACACTATCGGGCCTTTAGTATGACACTATCGGGCCTTTAGTATGACACTATCGAGCCTTTGGTATGACACTATCGAGCCTTCAGTATGACACTATCGGGCCTTTAGTATGACACTATCGAGCCTTTGGTATGACACTATCGAGCCTTCAGTATGACACTATCATCGTCCTCCTCAGCTGGCTTGGGGTGAGAGGACGGGGCTTAGTTGGTGCAAGGGCTAATGAAAACGGGAGAAAGGTGGAGGATAAAACGCTTTTGTCTATACGCAAAACACCTTGCGCCTTAGCGCAAAACACCTTGCGTCTTTGTGCAAAATCTCCTCGCCTAAACGCAAAAACAAACGACTTTTTTTCGAGTGACTTTTCCTGATTCGACTAGACACTTTTTCTCTTCATTAGCTGAAACAGTAGACAATTGTTTTGTAGTCTTACTGAATCGATAGACACAAGCGAAAAAGCTGTGCTGTTTTTGTTGACGCTTCGG
>JAEEGG010001066.1_pt1 | contig 76457 bp, 54 predicted proteins | sample 9134161 | NCBI WGS metagenome assembly JAEEGG01 (sample SAMN16246543, study PRJNA631951) | gut metagenome | biome: gut microbiome; feature: rumen; material: CR-attached | host: Bos | place: Iran: Karaj | collected 2018-10
TCTCTTTCCACTCATCTGAAAGAAGATAGGATTCACTGGAAAATTTACGGATCCTTTGAAATTTTTTTCTGTTTCCGGATCTTAAAAACAGATACAGAACAAACAGCACAACTGCTGTCACAGCAAAAATAATGCATGAATATTTCAATGCAAGTTGATCATCCATAAATATCCTCCTAAAAATCACCGAGTTTATTTCATCGGATCACTTAAATATTTTTGTTTCTGTCATTATAGAGCAGGGCACAGCCGCTCAGTAATATTTAGACATGAATTGATACAAAATCATGAAGTTAATCATTCTTATGCCATGGTAAAGCAGCTTGCGACCTGACTTTAAGGCGTAATCATGTCCTGCAGGTTCATTCATAATCTTTACAGCAAACTCCTCTGTTTCACATACGTTTTTTGAATCAGTCGTCAATGTCAGCTGATTATCATGCAGAAAATTCTTCACAACTATTAAAGAGTCAGGTTACCCCTCGTCTGAATAATGTTTTCAGAGGTTTCAAACTTTAAGCTTTAAAACCTCCTCATTATCCATCTTAAAATTTGCTTTGCCGATTTCGTTTCAATTCTTGATTTACAGCATGCACGAATTATAGATTACGCCCGAATTACTGATTGTCACTCCAGGCGGGTTTCGGATGGCTGTAGGCATCTGCACCTTCAAACATTCTGCCGCAGTCCTCCGGACTTGAAACATCCCTGTTATTTACCGGGCAGTTGAATTTCTCAGCATCGCAAAACATCTCGGACATATCCGTAACATTGGATGTGTTCCATTTATCGATCGGCTGATTGAAGGATCCGGCACTCGCGAACATCCTTCCCATATTCCAGACTTTTGAGGTATTCCATTCACCGATCGGCTGGTTGAATGATTCGGCATTGCTGAACATACCGTGCATATCGGTAACATTCGAGGTATTCCACTTTCCTACCGGCTGGTTGAAGGATAATGCACCAAGGAACATACAGTTCATATCAGTCACACCTGATGTATCCCAGCTGCCGATCGGCTGATTAAAGGATTCCGCATCACTGAACATGGTGTTCGCTAACTCTTGCCACTAGATGCTGAGTTCGGGACTTTCACCCTATAGAAAATGTGCATGCCGAGCACACAAAAATCGGCAGGTTGCATCCCGCCGTAACAAATAATCCTAAAGCTGTTTTATTTTGATAAATCCGGGAGGTTGCTGTCCCTTGCAGCCTGTGAATTCATTTCATTGGTACTCGGGCGTGCCCTGCTGCTGTCAAGCACGACAGCGGAGTTTTGTTTTCTATTCGCCTCCTGTTTTGAAGTGATATCACCGCGGTTGATATCCTCCTCGCTGTCGGCACTTCTGTCACTTACACCGTCAGTTCCGTACGAACCTAGTTCCTTGGTGTTATCATACTTGTATGTATTGGCTGATGTTAAATCCCGTTTTACAGTAATGACAACACGACGGTTTACATTACGACCGGCAAGAGTAGCATTTGACGCTATATGCTCCTTTTCACCATAGGCATTTTTTATAATTTTCTCCTTCGGAATGTTGCTCTGCTCTATGTAACTGCTGATCAAATTCGCTCTCTGTGCTGAAGTTTCGCGACTTTGCTCTGTAGTACCGAAGCTGTCGCTGTAGGAATCAATCACCAATTCCTTGACGCCCGGATCATATGTAAGATAAGTAATCAGCCTGTCAAGACGGTTCTTTGACTCCTGCGTCAAATCTGAAGTGTCCTCATCAAATGTAATAACAGTAAATGCAACATCCTCAAAGCTGTAAGGAAGCAGATTATTCATACATTCAGTGAACAGTTTGAAATTCTTTTTAAAATTAATTGCGGATACAGTAACCTGAACCGGCTGATTCTGATAAAACCAGTCATTAAAGAAAAAACCTAAATTATTTCCGCGATCAAGAGCTGATGTCAATGTCCAGGCATTCTGATCCGTCAGTTCACCGGAAAAATATTTATAATTTTTCATAACAGTGAGATGATTATCCGGAACACCAGGTCTGTAATTCGGTGCAATTGCTCTGACATCCACATCATAACTGTTCTTTGACTCCAATGTCGGAATCATATTAAAAAACAGATTACGGTTTTTAGAAGCTTCAGATCTGAAGGAGATTTTTCCATAATCCGGTATCTCGTGTACAAGGCGGCAAACCAGTCTGGTCTGTTCTGCCATTACCCACTGCGACTTGGTAATAGGAGCCTTAAACTCATATTCAGCGGCAAATACCGAGCAGGCATACATAAGAAACGCTGTAGTAATTAACTTGTTCACTGCTCACCCCGTAAAGAAACAAAATCCGATAATCAGCAACACAGGCAGATTATAACTCTGTTTTACATAAAGCAAAAAACATACCAATGTTAAAGCCGTCAATTTTCTGTTTGATTGAAAGCAAAAGACACTTTACCGGCAGCATGGTCACGGTGCCGGCATTGCTCCAGTGGTTCACTGTATTTGGAGGAAAGCGTGCCTTTGCCCTCCATGCAGCAGAACAAAACTCCGGCATTGCGATACAAGGTATACACATTCAGATGAAGCATCAGCACAAGATTTTCTCCTGACCGACAATTCTGTTTTTCAAAACCATCCGTTCACTGCCACTACATACCGTCCGAGAATTTCCTTCACAGGATCTGATTTGGTTTCCCGGATCGCTCTGATGATCCCGTTTCTGTGAGTAATAAGGTATTCCCGGGCAAAATCCGGTGATATTGAATCAGCCTGTCTTATATAGAACTCGAAATCATCAGGATCTCTGAATATCACCCCGTCAATCTGGAACATGTTGGCGTACCTGGCATTAATTTTATCAAATCTGTCTCTGTCAGTTTTTTTCAGCTTATCAGCAATTTTTCCGTAATACCTTTCTGTTCTTCTTCTGAAGATATAATATTCATCAAAACAGGACTCCCACAATTTATCATCAAAATCCATAATCTCTGTCAGAGATTTGAAAACATACTGCCCGTCGCACATTATTAGCACATTACCGGCCCGAAGTTTAAAACCAGACACTGCATTTTTTAAATCAGGGATCAGTCCTGACAGCAGACTTAAGGATTTCTTTCCTTCCTTCAGGATCTGAATAAATTTTACAGGCTCCTGCTCATAACAACGGTCCATATACAGGATAAAGTCTTCCGTATTCTCAAAATTCATTGAAGAACTCTGCAGACATACAACAAAATCGTTTCTTCGGGTTGCAAGATAAGCAAATTTCAGCAAATCTCCGATGTTGGAAAATCCGATATCAGTTTCTGAACAGCCTGAATCTTCCGTGTCTGACACAGCAGCGGACGCTTCAGTATCTGCATCTTCAGCATAAACAATATCATAATCAGCAGCAGTTCTGTTATTCATAAACTCGGAAAAGGACCGGGCATAATCGTCTTCCAGGACACCAGGTACAGATCTGTCAGGATCTGCAGGAGCGGCAAATTCATCTCTTCCCTGATCTGTTCCTCCGGAAATTTTCTTATCCCCAGGTTTGCAGCTGACGATCTCCCGCTGAGCCTGCTCCAGATTCTCCCGAACACCTTGTCTTTTCCTCTCACGGTCCCGGTTACTGCCGTATGCCACTGTTACAGTTTCACCTGTCAGTTCTCCGCCACCTGCCCGGTATTCTCCCTTTTCAATTCTGATCCTGCCCGATCTGCTCCCACCTTTATTCAGAACAGAGTCCAAAAGGGAAATAATTTTTTTTCGTTCGCTCCTCCCGCAGGCATCCAGGAATAAACTCGCATGATCCCTTAAAAAAGAGGTTGTTATCATCTCATTCAGGTATTTTACAAATTCAGTGTTTCTGTACCTGTCAGGCTCAAGGAAGGCAGAATGATTTTTCTTCTGAACTGACTGAATCTCATCTAAAACCCTGTTTGCAAAATCCTTGATATCCCGAAAATACAGATGCTTCCAGTAAATACCTTTCACAGAAGAACATAGGGAATAGCAAAGTCCGGTAAATAGAGCTGTGATTTGCGGATGGCCTTCTTTAAGAGCATCAATTATTTCTGCGGTCCTGCGGCATTTTTCCTGCAATTCAGAATCTTCATTCAGTTCATAATGTCTGGACAGAAGGCCACACTGCAATTCAGAAAGTCCTTCTTCACAGTTTTTAAGCAACGTGACAGCAAGAGCCGCGGGTGTATAAAGAAAACTGCCACTGAACCTGTACGGATAGGTAAACCGCTCCGTATCAGGATCCGAAAGAGAATCAGACTCTGAATACGAAGACAGATCTGTCCTGTACCCGAATATTCCGGGAACCGGCACCGCTTCATTTGCCAGCCAGCGTCTGACCTCCTCATACCCCCATCTGCGGTTTGGATTATTCAAATCGTGACGTCCTGATATATCGCGGAAGGTAAGACCAAGGATCAGGTTCCTGATATCAGGATCAAAATTCTCAGGAAATTCTATCTTTCGTATCATTATGTCTCTGTTTATTTCGTCACGGGATTCCGGATCATACTCAAAGGGAGTATGACCGGTCATGAGCTCAAACAGTGTTATGCCAAAGGAAAAATAGTCTGAAGCCGGAGAAAAAACTCCGGTTATAGTTTCCGGAGCGCTGTAGGCCGGGGTCTTTCCTGTTCTGGTTATTACCAGAGTGAAATTATCAAGTTCGGAACTGACGCCGAAATCAATAATGCGGATCCCTCTGTCCTCCGGAGTGATCATAATATTTGAAGGTTTCAGATCCTTGTGAATAATCCCCAGATCATGAAGAGCCTTCAGTCCGTCAAGAACCGCGGGGATAATATGATGCTTGAGTGTACTGTAATCAAACCGGGTTCCGTCAGCCAGGATCCTGTCGAGACTTGTTCCTTCGTAGCAGGGTGAAACTGTAAAAGTATATCCGTATATCTCCCCTGCATCCAGGATCTTTCCTATATGAGGATTTTCAAGACGCATCAGAGACTCAATTACTCCAGTTTTGATCCCGTTTCTGCGTCTGTACAGCTTGATTACAAAACGGTGATCTTCACTGTCATGAGCAATATAAAGAACGGCTTCAGATCCGGAGGAATGAAGAGGTCCGTCGACCTGATATTTTCCAAGAAGAAGCTGACTGTGAAGGCTGGGAAAAAGTCGGATAAAATCATGATCTTCGCTGGCATTATTTAATCTGTTCAGAACTGTGCTGTAGGGAGAATTTTCTGCCGACATATCTATGCTCCGAAAAAAATTATGGTACTGTACGAAAACTGCAAATCTTTAACTCACTGCTCCAGATCCAGATAAAAGGCAGGACGGATAGAGCCGAAATCAAGATCCACCAGACTGCCTTCCTTATAGATCCCGCCGTAGGTATCTACACCTGCGGCACGTTTTTGATTAAAACCCGAAGATCTTAACCAGTACCAGCAGCATCCCTCCTCTGTCCATGCATTTCTGTTCCTGCATAAAGGGGAAGGTCTGCATCTTCTGTCATCATCGTCCCTGAAATACCGATCCGCCTCCTCGGTACTGAGAAGAAAAATTCTGTCATCGGTATCATCACCGGCATTGTTTTTAATTTTTGCCTTCAGAATATATTTCTGTTCATCCTCGCTGAAGCAGGACATAAGGAAGTCCTGATTCAGCCACCCTCTTATCCATGATTCACTCCAGGTAACATTTACCTCCTCAGTGTGGTACTTAAGAGTGGCAACTGCATACACCGCCGTCAGCAGAGCTCTGCCCTGCTCCACTGCAAGAACACGCCAGAGTACAGGCTTCATGCCGCTTTCACTGTCATAATAGTATTCTCCAAATCTGATGGTATCACCCGGCTTCAGCCTCAGATACGGTCTGACGATATATTTGAAATTTTCTTCAAGCAGCTTACGCACATTCTCTGAACCTGTACTGCGGTACAGACGCAGAAGATCATCCGCACCGGATTTTTCAAACTCGGATTTCATGTGTCTGTCAGAGGAAATCATTTTGAAATAATCAGACATAGCGTTAATGTCGGAATAAACCCTGCCGGCAATGCAAATCATGCCGCGAAAGCGTTTTTCACACTCCTTAAAAAGCTGCAGATCTGAAACTTCTCCCGCACCTGCAGGATTGTCCCCGCTGCCTGGAAACAGTTTCTGATAATCATCCTGAGTAGATTTTCTGAAAAGATACAGCTTCTGATAATTTTGATCTTTCCACAGCTGATCCTGATAACGAAAAACATCATTCAAATCATTAAACACAAACTCATGAATTCTAGGCCCGGCGAATGCTCCGTCTGACACACCGCCGGAATATTTACCTGGAGCTGAACTTAATCCCTGAAGTACCCGGTTACTTCCGGTATTATTCCAATACGGTGATGAACGTTCTGAAGTTCCTTTAACTTTAGAACGGCTGTTATTCTGCGAAAATACAGACTGACTTCTATCTGATATATGCAGTATTACAGCTCTGCCGTCTTCAGGACAAAACCCGGCAAAAATCCTGAGACAGCGTCCGGGGAACAGACTCCTGAGTGTTCTGAGATTCTTGTAGTTACTGCTGAGAAAATCTGTAAAAGCAACCGGATCTGAAGAACGAAGATCACTCATTTTTTCTGAGAAGGAGGAAAGACTGTCATAGGATTCTCCTTTGAAGGAGAAAGACGTATCATCACTCAGACAGTAGCCAAGACTCCTGACAAGACTCATAAAAACTTCAAAACTCTCCGGATTTCTTTTACAGTCCGGAAGATTTTCTGAAGCAGAAATTTTTCTCAATTCTGAAATCATTTCAGGATCGGAAAAATCGCCATGGTTCTTTTCAGGATCCTGAAAAACAGAAATCAGTTCTGAACAGGCACACCTGTTACTGCTGTGCACACCATTACAGGATTCAAGGTGATTTTCAGAAACACGACCCCTTTGATAGAGATTGTTCAAATCATTTCCGAGAACAGTAAAAACCGAACGGAGAAGATTCAGATCAGGTTCATAACCGCATGAAGACTGTTGCTCAGAGCCATGCATCAGTGATCCGGACTCACAGCTTCCGGATGAAGCAGAAGATCCGTCACCGCCAAAGAAGTTACTGTTACATCTGCTGTCATTGCCGCAGTCAGAGATTCCGCAGGATGCCAAGAGCGATGATCCGTATTTTTCAAAGCGGGATGCTTCGTCAAGCAGTGCTCTGCCATACGCATCCATGTTTTTGAAAAAAAGAGTTCCCCAGCAGAAAAAAGAAAAGCCTCCGTCTAATCCGTAAACAAGTCTGAAAAAATGCTGATCTGCAGACTCGGGGAAATTTTCCATGGCAGTTCCTGCCAGTTCACAGAGCTGTCTCAGATCCTGCATACCGTTGGCGTCATAATGTCTTTCAAGAATACCTCTCTGTACCTCCTTTTTTCCGTTTTCAGGATCTGAAAGCAGAGCCATGGCAAGCTCCGGGGCGGTGAAAAATTTTACCCCCTTGAAACTGTAAGGAATGCGAAAATGTCCGTCTTCTGCAGTATCATCAGCACTGTCGGGAGAATCTCTGACTTCTCCCGGAACAGGAACATAATCTCCCCGGATCCATCTCATAATTTCATCATGGCCCCAGCGGCGGTTCGGATTATCCGGTTCATTGCGGCGTGTCAGATCCCGGTAGGTGAGACCTCTGATCAGATTTTTTAGTCTTCCGGGGAAATTCTCAGGAAAATTAATGCTCTGCACGGCGATAAGACTGCAGATTTCTCGATCTGAAAGTTCATAATCTGCAAAAGGGGATGAACCGGTAAAAGCTTCATAAATAATGATCCCCAGTGAATAGTAATCCGATTCCTTAAGAAAAACCCCGCCTGCAGTTTCAGGTGCACTGTAGATCAGTGATCTTCCCGTATGTGTAATCACTGAGGTTCTGCCCGCCATATCTGTGCTGATCCCGAAATCTGTCAGGATCAGACCATCATTTGAAATAATGATATTTGCAGGCTTCAGATCCTTGTGGATAATATCCAGCTCGTGCAGTGTGCGGATGGCACCGGCAAGATCTGAAAGAAAGATTCTTATTTCTTCCTCTGAAAGTCTCACTCCCCTGGCCAGGATCTCCTCAAGACTGGAACCTTCATAGAAAGGGGTTACTGTATACTGAAAATTCAAATAATCATCATAATCTGCAAGAAAAGCAAGATTCTTAAATTTTCTGCCCAGCAGTCTGGAAGCTATTTCCTCCTTGAGTGCATTTCTTCTGCGATAAAGCTTTACCACCCATTCACCGCCATCCCGATCTGTTGCATGATAAAGATCAGCCTCTCCTCCCCTGTTGTTCATGAGAGCATAAACCTGATATCTGTCCTTCAGACATACACCGGTTAAATCCGGGACTGTCTCTGCTTCAGAAGCTGAATTGAGCATTGTCTTTTTTGCAAGATCAAAAACATTGAGTGAGGTAGGTGCGGATGATGACATAAAAATCTCCGTGTAATAAATAGAGTCTGAAACTCCTGCACAGTCAGACACTTCTAACGGCTGAAAACAGGGAATTCCGGCTTCAGTATAGATTCAGGTTAAATTCAGCTTCAGTTGCTGGTTACAGAAAATTCTGAAACCGGTACCATGACGCGTGGTTCGACATTACCAAATCTCTGAAATCACTGATTTCGGTGAGCACAGCAGACAGCAGCAGATTTCAGATCTGACAGAATGGGAAAGCTCAACCGGTGCTTTTGAGTTATTCCGAGTCTTTCATCAACTTCGTAATCCGGAATCCAGGTTTCAGACAGAAACAGAACTGCCAACATACACAAACAACCCTGCAGCATACATCTGCACTGCCAGCTCTGATTAATGACCGCAGCACTTCTGAACAGACCGGCATTAGAGACTGCAGCAGTGATGAACAGCTGAACCTGTTTACATAAAGCTGAAACTTAAACATTATCCTTTTCATCAATGCAGGCAACAAACCTGTAAGCAAAGGACGATCTGCTTTCTGGACTGCAGGATGATATGAACTCCGTAAAACAGAAATTCCAGAGACTTGATCTCCAGCTTTCATATTTCAGCTTCAAATCCGATATCTGACTCTTTCCCTCAAACATCAGTATGACAGACCTTTGACCTGAACCTCTGAGGGAAGATCTCATGCAAACAAGGCTTATTCTTCTTGAATGAACTATATAGGCAACAATTTCAACTGTGTATGAAACTACAGGATCAGAGAATCCGGAAAAAAGTGTATAACTCTGCCCTTTCTGCTGTCATGAGAAATGCCCTGATTATCATCGCCTGGACAATTCTCTTTGATGAAGATTGCACGGACAACAGATGAATATCGAAAGTACAGTCAGATCTGACAATATCAATCACACTCTCTTTCGTGTGTGAACATACAGATTGCAGGAGATCCGCAGCACGTAGATTTCAAATCATCCCTCCGCAGAACAACATACATTCTTGCGACACTGCGATTTTATTCAGTTCCGGCATCAGACTACCGGGTTATGGCAAAACAGGTTCTGACTAAAACTATCATGAAAATTCTTCACCCGGGATTTTGAGCCAGACATTAAAATAAGGATTTTTCAAATAATGGTAAAATTCTACAATAAATCACCTCTTATGTAAAGAATAATGTCATCATTTATACAAAAATTATGATAAGTTCAGCAATTTGAAGAAATTTTCGATAATTTTCAATTAGATAATCAAAACTGTATGGCTATTTTAAAGAAAAGTATTGATCTTAACTTAAACTAAAAGAATATAGAATGACACAAGATAGCAGCGAGGCTGATTATCAACCCTAGAAATAAATGTTCCATGCCGATTAGTTCTGTTTATGTTGAATAAATCATCCGATATATTTCCAAATTGATTTTGTAAAGAGCAATTTTTATTGTGTCAGATAGACTGCAGAATCAGTATAATGTACACATAGAAGAACGCAGTGCAGCCTGTTCCCGCAAATATCATGGAAGGATGTCTCGGAATTGCCTTGTCTGAAACCCGGCAGTTTTATACAGCAGCTGAATGCGGATATTCATCTGAAAATTTCATAACAGAAGTTAGTTATTACATCATTTTTTTTCAACAAACAGTATTCAAAAAAAAACAATATGTCAGAATTTTTTCCTTCATTAACCTGCTCCATGTCTGAACGTTTCAGAGGTTATCTGCCGGTAGTAATAGACGTGGAGACTGCTGGATTTGATCCCCAAACCAACGCTCTACTTGAAATAGGTGCATGCCTGCTTTCATTTGATGACGACGGCAGACTAAAACCGGATGAAATAATAGATCTTAATGTACAGCCGTTCGAGGGATCTGTAATAAATCAGGCCTCCTGCGAATTCATCAAAGTAGATCCGTTTGATCCGCAGAGAAATGCAATATGTGAAAAGGAAGCAGTTAAACTTCTATGCAAAAAAGTGTCAGCAAGAATGAAACAGGAGAAATGCACCAGAGCCATTATTGTTGCCCACAATGCAGGATTTGATCACGGCTTTATCTCTGCTGCAGTAAGCAGAACAAACTATAAGAGAAGTCCGTTCCACCCGTTCTCGTCACTTGATACCGCCACTCTTTCCGCAGTTTTTTACGGACAGACCGTACTTGAAAAGGCTTGTCAGACTGCAGGCGTCGAATATGACTCTTCAAAGGCTCACGGTGCAAAATACGATGCCACTGTCACAGCGGAACTGTTTTGCACAATTGTTAACAACCTGAAAAATCTTAATAATTTTAATCTGCCTTTATCACAACCGGAAACATATTGCGATGAAATCAATCATGAAAATTAGCAGCACAGCAATAAAAAGCTTCCACTAGTCATTTACATTTTTAAGATAAATATTTCTCAGTCAGGAAACCGGGCGGAATAAAGATTATCTTTTTTGAGTACTAAAAAGTTCATAACAAAAAAAATTTCAAGGATTATAGTCAGTGAACATTTTTAAAATATGCGCATCCTCATTCCTTTTCGTTATCTCTCTTGCTGCACCGACATCGGTGATCTGCCAGAGTGCAGACTTGAAGGATCCTTTAAGTTATGTATCAGAAAAGGCTGCACCGGAAAGCAGCAAATCCGGCCGTTTGACCATACTTCTTGATCCCGGTCATGATTATAAAAGCATTGGAACACGCTCAAGTTCCGGAGTAGGAGAATATGAGTTCAACAACCGTTTCACGCACGAGCTGCAGGATGCACTGAAGCAAGCGGGCTACACAGTATCAGCAACGCATGCAGACAATGAAGTCAGTTCTCTGAAGGATCGCACTCTCTTTTCTAATTACGATCTGTTCATATCTATACACCATGACTCGATTGATCCTGAATACTGCATAACCAACAATCCTGAAAAAGGATGCACCACATACAGCGGATACGGCTATTCCCTCTGGGTCTCTCCTGAAAACCCCTACTACGACAGCTCGCTGAAGCTTGCTCAATTTATAGGAGAAAAACTCACTTCATCAAAATTCATACACAGCGTTCATCATGTCATGGTAACAAAACGCGAGGTTATTGATCGCAAAACAGGTATTTTTTCATTTCCGGATTGCTATGTTCTCCGCCACAACAAAAAACCGGCGATTCTTATAGAAGTGGCTGTCATCACTAATCCTATAGATGAACAAAATGCCAATGATCCATCGTTCAGAAAAAAATTTATCGAAAACATAGTAAACGGCATCAGCGATTATGCACAGGATGTTAAAAAAAATAATAAAGGAAAAAGGTGACGACAAAATACTCAGATCATAATAAAATCAGCCTTTTGAAATTCCATCCGATAAATTTGTTTTCGAATTAAACTCGGCTGAACATCCTGCAATTCAGGTTACGTAAACGCGCCGTACAATTGCAGGATTTATCATCAGTCCGAGACAGAAAAAAATTTCAAAAATCTCTGCTCAAAAAAAACATAAATGCGAGATTGATTAAAATCACGCCCTTGATTCTCAGATATAATTCTTCCGTACACATAATTTACCTGAAACAAGGAAATAACCTGTGTCACCGTATATTATTCATCACCTCCAGGAGACCATATGTTCAAATTACCAGATCTTCCATACGCCAAATCAGCACTGGCCCCGTTTCTTTCTGAAGAAACCCTCACTTATCATCATGACAAGCATTTTAATGCATATGTTGAGAAACTGAATTCCCTGATAACCGGAACCGGCTATGAGAATCTCTCGCTTGCCGAGATTATCAGAAAATCTGCAGAAGAAAACAACAAAGCAGTTTTCAACAACGCCGGTCAGGTTTTCAATCATGATTTCTACTTCAAATGTCTGGGTCAGGAGCCGGATGACAACTGTCCAATGAAATATGAAGTGCTTAAAAAGCTTATATCCAATACCTTTTCTGACAAGGAGGACTTTACAGCCAAAGTAACCGACGCAGCGGTAAACAATTTCGGATCAGGCTGGACCTGGCTCGTTCAAAACGGTGATCACATAGAAATCATCAACTACTCAAATGCTGATAATCCTTTAAGAGATCACCCTGATATGAATCCGCTTCTCTGCATTGATGTCTGGGAACATGCTTATTACATTGATTACCGCAATGATCGTAAAAAATATGTAACAGCACTTCTCGGCAGCATCAACTGGAAGTTCGTGGCATCCCAGGCAAAGTAAAAGTGCAGGAAATCATAGAACTGAGAAGGGATCTGCATAAATATCCCGAATACGGATGGTGTGAGTACCGTACCACCGCCAAACTGGCCGGTCTGCTTTCGCGGACCGGTTATGAAATATTTTTTCTTTCAGATCTGCCGGACATAAACTGGGAAATTATTAATCAAACGGTAACAGGCGGCGAAGAAGAAAAAAGACGGGCGGTTGAGGAAGGCGCGGACCCGGAAATTACGGAAAAGCTGAAAATACCGGGATTTATAGCAAGACTGAGGACTGGAAGAAAGGGGATCTCCAGGGGCTTAAGGTGCGATATGGATGCCGTCGGAGTGGAGGAATCATCATCGACTGATCACCTTCCCTGTGCACTAGGCTTCTCATCCGTCCACAAAGAGGTATGTCATGCATGCGGTCATGACGGGCATATGGCTCTGGCTGCGGCAACGGCAGTGAAAATTGCCGAAATAAAAGAACAATTGAATGGTGACTACACATTTATTTTTCAACCTGCCGAAGAAGGATGCCGGGGAGCGCGGGCACTTACAAATGTCTCCCTGATAAAGGAACTGGACGAGCTATACGGTTTTCACCTAGGAATATGCGCCGGTGACGGTGAAATAGTAGCAAACCCTGTTGCTTTCCAGTCATCAATAAAATTTGATGTGGAAATAACCGGTAAAAGCGCCCATGCTGGCATTGAACCTGAAAAGGGCATAAATGCTCTCAGGTGTGCATGTGAAACAGCCTGTGCACTGTTTAACCGGCAGAACCAGTCAGAGACTCTTAAATTCAACATCGGAAAATTCCGCAGTGAAAATGCAAGAAACGTAATCTGCGACCGAGTAAGCTTTGAATGCGAATGCAGAGACACCGACTCAGAGAAAAACGAGGAATTTTTTGCACTTGCTGAAACAATAATAAAGGATCTGTGTTTGAAATCAGGCTGCAGATACAGAATAAAGATTTCAGGAAAGGCGGTTGAAATCAGCAACTCCCCTGAACTTGTTGAAAAAATTAAAACCGCAGCTAAGAAAACTGAAATGACAGTAATAGAATCAAGAAATTTCAATGCCTGCGAGGACTGCGGTCATCTGATAGGAGCCGTGCAGGCAAACGGCGGACTGGGCGCATATGTGGTAATTGGAAATTCTATAACAGCAGGTCATCACAAACCTGAATTCAATTTAAGCGAGGACGGACTAGCCGGAGCGGCGGATTTTCTTTTTAATCTCATGAAGTCTTAACGGGACAAAAAATAAATCATAACTGACATTTCTTTTTCTTGCCCGCGACAGGATAAAATCAGATGGATCATTTTTTTGAATTCTCACAGGATCCCGACAATGCTCTGATCCTGCTACATGGCTTTCTTGGAAACAGGAATGAATGGCTTGGCATTAAAGAAAAATTAAACAGCAGGATTAAATGCAGGATCCTGATCCCTGATTTGCCGGGTCACGGTGAATGCCGAACGAAACCTGATGAAAACTTCCGTCTCGGCAACATTCTCGACATTCCCGGGGGATGCAGGAAAATCATGATCTGGGGCTACTCAATGGGCGGAAGAATAGCAATGATGGAAGCCTGCAGGTATCTTTCCGAAAAAATAAGTGAAGACAGGGTGAAACCGGAACTTTCAGGACTGATTATAGAAAGTTCAAACCCTGGAATTCTGACAGACGTGGAAAGACGGAACCGAATAGCAGCAGATGAAAAATGGGCATCTGAATTTGAATCCGTACCATTAGTTCACACTCTTAAAAAATGGTACGATCAACCGGTGTTTGCATCTATGTCAGACGATAAGAAGGCTCTTCTCATAAAAGAGAAATCATCAGGAAATCCTCTGTTCCTGGCTGAAGCTCTCAGATGTTTCAGCGTTGGAAGGCAGAATAATCTGGAGAACGTCTTTGATTTGATTCCTGCCCTGTATTTCTACGGAGAAAAGGATGAAAAGTACGCAAAGATCGCTGACCGGCTGTCAAAAAATCACAGTTCGCTATCTGTAGTCAAAATCATGAACGGAGATCATAACCTGCACCGGTTTCACGGCGATCAAATGCTGAAAATTATTTTCGAGTGGTGAGAACCGTAGAATGAAACATTGAACATTTATTCCAATGAATCGGCGAAAATAAGAATTCCACGTAATCTGCCATTCTAATAATTTTTTTCCTGCACTTTTACAGCACGCGTCAATATTTAGTTAGCACGGATAACAAATCGCGCAACAATAGAAAGGGTAATGCCGGAAGAACCAAGATATAATAGGGAAAAAAGAGCACCGTTACACTACTCCTGACGAATTGCAGATGCAAAAAAAAACAGGGATTTTAATTTAAATGCACCTGAAGGATACGAATTGACACGAGCCGTTCGTCGACTCCATGCCTGTACAGCATGGAAGTTGTGATAAAATCTGAAGATGCATTTAACGGAGTTAAGAACAGATAAGGTACCGGCAGAATTCAGTATCGGGACTCACCGCTCAGGTCGTCACGTCATGTTCCTGATACCAACAACGAAAATTGCACATCCGAAGCAGAGATGATGAACAGGTACCGAATTCTTTTTCAATGTTCCCGGATCAACCGGCAGGCTGAAAACTCCGCGTAATGAAATTTGCTTCTGCAGCCTGGCAGACGTAATCCGCGATACTGAAACGCACAGAAACCCTGCACCGCTGTTTTGGCATCGCTGAATGAGATAATATTATTAACCTACCCTTGAGGATTAACAAAATGCTTCAGATTTCAGAGGAAAAACTGTACGAACCGGTACAATGGCAGAAGACAGACAAGAACTACACTGACATACTGTACGTCAAGTCTCCGGAGGGAATTGCCAAAATAACCATCAACCGTCCGGAAGTAAGAAATGCATTCAGACCTCAGACCGTAAAGGAAATAATTGATGCGGTCAATGATGCGCACTATGACGAAAAAATCGGAGTGATTATTCTCACCGGGGCCGGAGATCTTGCATTCTGTTCAGGAGGTGATCAGAAAATTCGCGGAGATTACGGCGGATACAGGGATGAAAAAGGAACCCACCATCTGAATGTACTGGAGCTTCAGAGACTGATCAGAACCTGTCCGAAGCCTGTTATTGCAATGGTGGCAGGATATGCCGTAGGAGGAGGCCACGTGCTTCATCTGATGTGCGATCTTACAATTGCCGCAGACAATGCAAAATTCGGCCAGACCGGACCCCGCGTCGGATCCTTTGACGGAGGTTACGGGGCTGCCTATATGGCAAGAATTATAGGTCAGAAAAAAGCCCGGGAGATATGGTTTCTCTGCAGAATGTACAATGCCAAAGATGCTCTTGACATGGGTCTTGTAAACACAGTTGTTCCACTCAAGGATCTTGAAAAGGAAACAGTCCGCTGGTGCCGCGAGATTCTATTAAACAGCCCTATAGCCATCAGATGCATGAAGGCAGCGCTCAATGCCGACTGTGACGGACAGGCCGGTCTTCAAGAGCTTGCAGGAAACGCAACCATGCTCTTCTACATGACTGAAGAGGGACAGGAGGGACGAAACGCCTTCAACGAGAAAAGAATGCCTGACTTTACAAAATTCAAGCGTAATCCGTAAGAGCAATCCTAAAACAGTTTTCCTGCCGATATGGAAATTTTCAGATTCAGTCAGAAATTAAAAAATGACATAACCCTTCACGAAAGAACTGTTTCAGTCCGCGAAGGGTTCTATTTTCATGAAAACGGCTCCTGGAGCGAATGCTCCCCCCTTCCCGGTTTTTCTGATGAATCTGTCGATGATCTAATAAAATCAAAATTTGATCCGCGATTTCCGTCTGTTTCTCTGGCCCTCTCTGTTTTAAATAGAAAACTTGAACCCAGAATGCCGGAATCATCATACACGTACATAGGAAATTACCGTGATCTTGAAGATTTTTTTTCCTGTAAAAATCAGAAAATAAATAACCGCTGCATGCAGCCGGCAATATTCCAGGTTATGATTTCCCAAAACTGTGAAGATCATATTCCGGAATTTCCGTTTGAAAAAATTCATTCCCTGAACAGAAATTTAAAAATCTGCAAAAAAAATATTTTCAAAATAAAGGTCGGAAGAAAATCTGCTGATGAGGATCTGAAGGTCATAAACCGGATCCTGACATTTAACAATGATGCGAAATTTATTCTCGATCCTAATATGCTGTGGGATATGAATGATGCTGATGCACTTCTGTCGCAAGTACCGGCAGAAAAAATTCTGTATGTTGAGGATCCTGTCCGGGATCTTGAATCATCATTAAAAATTGCATCCAGGTTCAAAATAAAGCTAGGACTGGATGAACTGCTGAGAATGAGCAGATATGCAGAGATTTCAAATGATCTCATCGGAGCCCTGATAATCAAGCCTATGCTGACCGGTTCACTGGAAAAATGCGAAAAAATTATCAGATCAGCCGCTGAAAAAGATAGATTTGTAACAATATCATCATCCTATGAAAGTCCGCTTGGACTCTCTCTTCTCTCCGCATGGGCCGATGAAATGAAAAATGAATTTGGGTGCAGATTACTGACAGGACTTGATACTGAAAAAATTTTTCTGTAAACACACATATTTCCAATACTCCTCACACACCTACCTCATTCAGTAAATTCACCATCTGATATTCAGCTTTGATCTCTGTCTTTCTTTTCTGGTAGTTGCGTTGGTGCATCTCTATCCATTATTCACCAATACATTACACTGAGCATCACCAGACGAACAGATTAGCCAGGTTTAAAACGGCCACTTCGTCTGAGCATATATCCACGCCCTCAAGGACGTGATTTTACGACACGATCAGATGAAAACAGTAACTTTCCAGATAAAGCCCAAAGTAAAAATTAGAAAAGGAAATGTATTTTTAAATTTTTTCCTAGGAAGCAGGTAAAGTGAACTTCAAATTATTGACAGAGCGTAAAATTACGGTAAAAATAATAACCATAGGCAGATGCATGCTGTCTCTGGACCCTGTTTAAATCCGGATAGATGCTGCTTGTAAATTTTTACTGGATGCTTATTTTTGCTGCATTCCTTGTTTCGCTATTATTACTCCGATGACTGAACCTCTACCGAATTTTATCAGGGAATTTGCCGATCCTGACATACCTGAATATATCATAAGTCCCCTGGAGTACTACGCAAAACTCTCTCCCAATTCTCCGGCAGTAATAACAGGTGCCTATACTGTAACTTACAGCAATTTCTGGAATGCAGTCCGCATAAACGCAGAGAAACTTAAACAGACTGGCGAATCTGAAAATAAGGTTCTTCTCGCAGTATCAGACAATGTACCGCACCTCCTGCTTCTAATCTGGAGCTGCTTTCATGCCGGGATCACTGTATGTCCTGTAAACCCGAAATTTCCGCCGGAGTTAATTAAAAATATTGCGGTAAAAACCGAAGCACACCTGATGTGGCTTGGAACCTGCCAGAAAACAAATGAAGAACTTCGAAAAGTTCTTCCTGAAATCAGTGAATTCAGTCTGGATGCATCAGGATTTATCCCGGATGATCAGAATACTGAAATTTACACCCGCCCCGAATTCTCACCGCGCGAAATTCTTATTAACACCAAATCCGCTGCAGATCTAATTCTTACATCAGGAAGCACCGGCATTCCAAAAGCGGCATCCCACAGCATAGCAAATCACCTGTTCAATGCGGATGACGGATACAGTCTATCCTCAGATGACAGATATCTTCAGTCACTTCCTCTTTTTCACATAGGAGGACTTGCTATCTCTTTCAGGTGCTTCACTGCAGGAGCCGCTGTTGTTTTTTCATCCTCTGAAAAATCTCTTGAAAAAACAATTCAGGATCTGAAAATAACTCACATTTCTCTAGTGCCTACCCAGCTTTACAGACTTCTTAAAAACGGTTTTGAATTCCAGAATACGTCTCTTTCAAGAATTATGCTCGGAGGAGGAACCATAACCCGAGATCTGCTCCGCTCATGCATTGCACGGGGCATTCATCCCTTTGTAAGCTACGGTCTGACGGAAATGAGTTCTCAGGTATGCACAAAACAGATCCTAAACAGTGACGATATAGAAGATCTCCATGCCGGTCCAGCGCTTAAAAACAGAGAAATAAAGATTGAAAACAATGAAATACTGGTAAAGGGAAAAACTCTTTTTCTGGGGTATTGTGAAAAGGGCAACATTAATCTCAAACTTGACAGTGAAGGTTTCTTTCACACCGGCGACTGCGGATATATAAAAAACGGAAATCTCTACATCTGCGGCAGAATAGACAATCAGTTTACATCGGGGGGAGAAAATATTCAGCCTGAGCATATTGAAAGAGTCATATGCGAGCTTACAAATGCACCGAGGGCTGTAGTAGCAGGAATTAAAGATCAGGAATGGGGAGAGATGGCTGTTGCTGTAATCGACGGATCATATGACAATCTGAAGGAAAAATTAAAAAGCTGCCTGGCCCCTCACGAAATTCCCAAAATTTTTATTCCATGGCCTCAGACGCAAGATACAGGTCTTAAGGTTCAAAGAAAAAAAATTATTGAATATGCAAAGGAATATGTAAAAAACCAAACCGCACAAGAAGGGGACAGATGAACAGGACAGTTCTCAGCAGGCTCGAAACCGAAGTCCGGTCGGCAGCAGCCGCACAAACTCCGTGTGAAATAACAGTCGAAATAGCCGGCTCTTCATTTGATCCGCAGAAATTTTTTATCGGCAGCAGTCTGTTTCCCAAAATATATTTTAAAAAGAGAAATTCTGAAGAAAAGATTTATGCCATGGGCATAAAAAATTATGATCCGGATACATGCGGCATCAAACCGGCATGCATTTTCAGAGGAATGCCGTTTCCAGAAGCAGAAATGGAAAACGAATGGTCCGGTTTTCCCGGAGAAATTAATTCTTATGCCCTTATACTAATCAAAACTGCAGGGGATAAAGCGGAAATTACCGTATGCGGCTATGCTGAAGCAGAATCCGAACGGAAAAATAATTTTAATGAAGCGCTGGATGCATTAAAGAAAAGCTGTTCCTATGCATCCGATGATTTTATTTGTGATAACAGGAAGCTGCGTGCGGACGATCTGATTTTCAACCCGGAATTTGACGGATACAAAAAAAGTTTTGATGAGCTGAAAAAATTTTTAAATTCATCAGAGGAGCACAAGGTTGTTCTTGCCAGGCAGGTAGTCGCAGCCGCCAGTGCATCCCAGGCAGAGTTCATGAAAAGGATCATATCCTCCGGGAGCCGAGACTACGCATATATTCTTGCTCCTGACAGAAGCTGCTGCTATGCGGGTTTGTCCCCTGAATCCCTCCTTATAAAAAAAGGCAGCAGAATATTCACCGAGGCAGTTGCCGGAACAGCACGCAAAACTGATAACTTTAACGAACTTCTTGCCTGCACAAAGAACGATCATGAAAACCGGATAGTAAGCGACTGGCTTTCCCGTCATCTTTCCCCGTTTGCGAACAGAATATCCGTATCAGATCCTGTAATAATAGAATCCGGGAATCTAGTCCATATCAAGCGTTCCATAGCGGCAGAACTGAACAGAAATACAGACGATGCTGAAATTTTAAGAGCTGTTCATCCAACTCCAGCCATGGCGGGAACCCCGCGCAGCGCGGCACTAGGGTTCATCGGAAAATATGAAAAATTCTCAAGAGGATGGTATGCGGGAACCTTGGGGATTGAGGAAAAAAATAGTTCTGAGTACTGCGTCATGATCCGCGGGGTTCTGCTTCGAAACGAAAAATTTTATTTTTATACAGGATCCGGTCTCATAAGTTCCTCTGAAAGTGCCAGTGAATGGACTGAACTGAATTCAAAAATTCTAAGTACTGCAGACACAATCGGAATTGCTCTTCCGGAGGACTCTGTTCTGCAGTCTGCGGAAAATCCGTCAACAGAAGGAAATTAGCTATGAATATCAATAACGTCTGGGCAGAAATTCTTATTGAAGAAATGAGACAGCACGGGATTAACCATTTTTTCATAGCTCCGGGGTCCAGAAGCGCACCGCTTACCCTTGCCTGTGCCGCCAACAAGGGGGTGCAGACTCATATTCACTTTGATGAACGCGGACTTGCATACTACGCACTTGGTTATATAAAGGCATCAAAAAAACCAGCAGCAGTCATAACAACCTCCGGCACTGCCGTTGCCAATCTTCTTCCTGCCGTAACCGAAGCATTTCTTACAAGGATACCTTTAATTCTGCTTACAGCAGACCGCCCCAGGGAACTTATTGACTGCGGAGCCAACCAGGCGATAAGACAGGCGGAAATCTTCAAAGACTTTACAGGATATCACTCTGATCTTGCCGAACCGACCGACAGAATACATCCGAAGTATATACAGGAAACAGCTGCAAAAATAGCACAGATCGCATTAACAACAAATCTCCCGGTTCATTTAAACTGCCCGTTTGCAGAACCGCTCTACCCTGCCCAGGGCGAACCTCCTGCTTCAGAAACGATGATCTATATGCAAAGCTGTAGCAAAAGTCAGATACCGGCGGTTGAAATACTCGAAACAGTCGAAACATCCGCTCTGAATTTAACTTCATCTCATAAAAAACTGTTTCAGAAACCGGGTATTATTCTGGCAGGATGCATTGACTCAAAAGAAAAAGCCGAAGCTGTTCTAAAACTTGCACATCACCTGAACTGGTATATATTTCCAGATCCCCAGTCGCAGCTGAGACAGTCTCCGGACACTGTAATGTATGCCGATTTTCTTCTGGATTCGGAAGAATTTTTTAAAATGTCTGCAGGCATAGAAACCCTGCTGATTATCGGCGGACGTTTTATTTCCAAAAACTTCACCCGACTTATAAGAAGCATGGATCATTCCTGCAGGATCCTGTTAACCGAAAATGAAGACATACAGGATCCTGATCATAAGGCATCAATGATAATCAATATGAAAATCACCGATTTTGCCGAAAACATAATCAGAACGGTTGAAGGCAATCAAAAACGGGTGCCGTATCAGAAACTGCCTGTATCAGATCTGAACTCTTTTGCCGAAAGCAATATGGATCCTGATGAAGATAAAATGAATGAACCGGCTGTCATCAGATATATAAGCGGACACCTTCCAGGAGCTCTTTTTCTCGGCAACAGTCTGCCCGCCAGAATTTTCAGCAAATTTGCAGGTCCGGCGCAGTACGGAATTCCTAAAATCTATGCCAACAGAGGAGCATCCGGAATCGACGGTGTGACGGCAGCCGCCTGCGGCATTGCAGACTATGAAAAAGAACAGGTTACCCTCATTACAGGTGATACGTCGGCGCTCCATGATCTCAACAGTCTTGCTCTTGCGGCAGAAAAAAAATTATGCGTAATTATAATCAACAATGCCGGCGGAAATATTTTTGCCATGCTCCCCGGAGCCAGAGACTGCGGGTATATGGAAAAATTTTTTGCACTGAGGCACAGCTACAGTTTCGAACATGCAGCAGCTCTTTTCAACCTTGAGTACCGCATGATCACAGAGTTAAAGCAGCTTCAGGAATGCTTCCCTCCAAAGGAAAAAACGGGAATTGTAATAGAATGCATTATTCCGTGGAATGAGACACCGCAGATTCTTGAAAAGATGAAAAAGAAGACTGAGGGTCTGAAAATTCCGTCAGGAGCTTAAAATTTTCATAGCATAAAAAAATTGAAAAAGAACAAAATCATGCTCCGTCATACTCACCGGCACTGTTTTGTTTTTTAGAAATTATGTACTCCAGAGCCTCCTCCGGTGAGCAAGTTCTGCAGTTCTCAGGATGCACAAAAATAGAATACCTGTAAAAAACCGCCGCCGCGAGCATTTCCACTGTCGCAGGTGAATTCATTCTCTCCCCTCTCTTGCGCCGAGCCTTTGATTTACGATCATCAGTAAGACCGTATCCGGAATAAAAGGGTTCGCCGAAGCATGTTACACTGCATCCGCACATGAGAGCCTCAAAACCGGTGCCGGATGTCACCACATAGACATTTCTGAATTTAAGAAGAAGTTCAATGGAATTAACCGGCGCGGTAATAATATTTACACCGAGCTTTTTTAAATCTGGAATACTGAAATATCCGCGGCCCATTGATACCGAAACATTCGGATGCTCCTTGACATAGACATTTCCGGGCCCCGCCTTCTCAACAGCCTCCCGCAGCATCAGCCTGAAAGACTCGGCATCAGCATTACCCTGCGGAATCGAAGCATCATTCAGAGTCTGATCTATGACAAGCACGGCATTCTGAGGTATGTTATCAGGAAGAAAATCCCCCGGCGGCGGTTCGTGAACGGAGTTATACTTAACAATCCGGGCGGACACTATGGTTTTTATCAGATTGCCAGCACGTTCGCGAAGTTCACCGGTATACCAGTCACCGCTGTGAACCATATATTCCTCAAGCTGAGATGAGGAATCAACATTATAGTATATTCCGGTTCTGTCAAGGACCAGTCCCAGAATTTCATCATCGCTTCCTCTGTATTCTGTCGCCAGTGATCTGATAAAGCTGTCCTCAAGGGCATAGTATGCAAGTCCGCCGGTCCTGGCAAATTTTCTTGCCCGTGCCGCCGTAGGCTTATACCCCCAGCCCACAACCGCCGTATCCTCGACACAGTCAAGGAACACGCGGAGATTTCTGATCTGGGTTATGCCCCGACTGAAAAAAATGCAGTTTGCAATTCCTCCCATCCCCATACGGCGCAGCGAACAGCGGACAAGTCTTTCAATACCGTCTCTGCTGTAAAAATCACCCTTCAGAATGATATCCTCATCAGATACTTTTTTTTCTGAAGGAAGAATTTCTCCGACTGCGGCGGAAGACATTTTTGAAAAATGTCTGAAAAAAGGCGCAAGAAGAAAACTGCCCAGAAACCGGCGTAAATAAACAAAACGGCGTTTTCCTGAACTCGGAGACGAGTCCGCCGTTCCTGATAAAAAATTTGGAGCTCCGCCCTCCCCGCAGTTTTTTTCTTCCGCACCGGTGCATACCGTATAAATCAGATTTTTTGCGGCGGGAGTATTATGAAGAAGCACTGCAGATCCCGGAAAACGGCTGCTCTCTTCAAAGATCCATATTCTGATCCCCAGGGCTTCAGACAAGTCAACCGCGGCGGCATTATAAAAATCTGAACTGCCGTGCAGAACAATATCTGTAATATTTTTTTCCGTGACAACTTTTTCAAGATATGAAGACCAGTTCTGAGGAATGTCCCTGTACCAGAACGAATCGGTAAAACACGGGCGGTCGGCAAAATCAGATCCGCTTACATTAATAAAATAAGCGCAATAGCCGATGTTTTGAAGTCTGCATCTGAGTCTGTAAAAAAAGGAGCCTTCAGGTCCCCGGAGAAAAAGGAAACGGCGGTTACTGAATTTCAGTACTGATGAATCATATTTCGCATCCGCCGCAACAGTATCATTAATCACAAACTTCCACCAAACTAACTCTAACACACTCCCTGCCTGGGACAGCGGCAGGAAAAAAACATGAATAAAACACCGGACCGCAGCAAAGGATTTTAGCACAATACCGGCATTTCATAAAAATGAAGCACTTTTCAGGCACCGGTCCGGCGGATAAAACCATGATTCAGGTAACAGCTTAGCAGAAAGAAAAGAAGACAAATGATGTTGAATTTTTTAAAATCGTCGCCATATAAGTAAAGACAGATTTATAGATAAGAGTTGGATATGTCAGACGATAAAGATATAAAAAATCCTGAAAAGGAAGACGAAGGCAGAATTACAGAAAATAAAGAAACAGAGGCTCCGGAGAATGCGGAAAAAACAGAGTCCGGAGATGATTCTGAAAACAGTACTGAAGAAAATGTTTCAAAACAGTCTGCAGACGAATCTGAAGAGAAAGAAAACGAAAATGATGATGAAAAAAACGATCCTTCAGATTTGCTGAGCGATGTTTTGCCTGATATTCCGGGCGTTACATCAGATATGGTACTCTCGGACTCCAGCACCATCCGTCCTGACAAGGTGTTTATTGTCCCTGTGTACGGCCGTCCGTTTCTTCCCGGACTGATTCTGCCGGTCCAGGTTGCAAACAAACCGTGGCGTTCAACCTTTGAGCAGATAATAAAAACCAAAAACAAAACTCTGGGACTGTTCTGCGTTTCTCCTGAAAATGAAAACGGAGAGGAAGTCACTGATATTGTAGATAAAGAAAAGGAACTTCTGAAAAAGATCCCTAAAACCGGTTGTCTTATCAGAATTGTACATGCAAGAATAAGTGACAATGACATTCAGTTCATTGCTGAAGGCATTGCAAGAATTCAGATTAAGAAGTTCATAAATTCAGGCAAGCCTCCGTTCCTTGCTGAAGTTACATATCCGCAGACCACTAATGAAAGCAACGCGAGCGATGAGGACATCAAAGCCCACGCCATGTCTGTAGTGAACACTGTCAGGGAATTAATTCCTCTCAACCATATATATTCCGATGAGATCAAGCAGTTCACCCTGAAGTTCTCTCCGAACAGACCTGCGGAGCTTGCCGACGGCGCATCGGCCATAACGACTGCATCCGGCCAGGAGCTTCAGGAGATTCTGGACACTATGGATATAGTCACCAGACTGAAGAAGTGCATCACCATTCTGCTGAAGGAGTACGAAATTGCCAAGCTGCAGAATGACATCCGCAACAGTGTTGACGAAAAAATCCAGAAAAACCAGAGAAGCTATTTTCTCAGAGAACAGCTCAAGGTTATCCAGAAAGAACTCGGAATGAGTGAAAAGGAGGCCTTTGAGTTCGAGAACAAGGCGCTTCAGGATTTTGTTAACAAGCTTGAACAGCGCTGCAAGACTCTGAAGGTTCCTGAGCATGTCAGGGAACGATATGACGAAGAAATATCCAAACTCAAACTTATCAATCCAAGTTCTCCTGAATACGAGGTGGTATGTTCATACCTTGACTGGATCACCCAGATCCCATGGGGTGTCGAAAAGGAGGAAAACCTGGATATCGCCCATGCGCGCAAGGTTCTTAACGAGGATCATGACGCCATTGATGATGTAAAGGATCGCATAATTGAGTTCATAGCCCTCGGTCAGAAGAAGGGATCAACCAACGGATCCATTATTCTTCTGGTGGGACCTCCGGGAGTGGGTAAAACATCGGTAGGCAAATCGGTGGCAAGGGCTCTGGACCGACCTTTCTACCGCTTCAGTGTCGGCGGTCTGCATGATGACAGCGAAATAAAGGGCCACAGAAGAACATATATCGGTGCAATGCCGGGCAAGCTTATCCAGGCTCTTAAGCAGTCAAAATGCATGAACCCGGTAATCATGCTTGATGAAATAGATAAAATCACAAACAGCGTGAGAGGCAATCCTTCGGCGGCACTGCTTGAAGCTCTGGATCCTGAACAGAACACAAACTTTCTGGATCACTACATTGATCTGAATGTGGATCTTTCAAAATGTCTGTTCATCTGCACTGCCAACACGACGGAAACCATCCCGAGCGCTCTGCTTGATCGCATGGACAAAATTGAATTAAGCGGCTATCTGGCACAGGAAAAGCTTTCTATTGCCAAGCATCATCTTATTCCAAGACTCATGAAGGAGGCCAATCTCACAGGCAAGGAACTTAGGATCCCGGATTCCGCAGTAAAAATAATCATAGAGGACTACGCAAGAGAGGCCGGAGTAAGACATCTTGAAAAGTTGCTTGCAAAAATCATCCGCAAGGTTGTTGTCCAGATTATTGAAAATCCGCCTGAAAAGCCGGTGGTGATAAACAGGAGCAACATCAAGGAATATCTGAAGAGTCCGCTCTTCAGAGCTGATGACGAGCTTAAGGGCGTCGGAATTGCAACAGGTCTTGCCTGGACCTCCATGGGCGGTGCCACAATTCCGATCGAAGTGGCGCTCATCAACAATTCCGGAGCCGCCATGAAGCTTACCGGCTCCCTTGGTGATGTCATGAAGGAATCAGCTGAAATCGCATACAGCTATGCAAGCGCCAGAATCGGAAAATATATGCATTCCAGAAAGAACTTTTTCGACAAGGCAAAAATTCATATGCACGTACCGGAGGGAGCAACTCCTAAAGACGGACCGTCAGCCGGCATCACCATGGCCACTGCACTGATTTCGCTTGCCATGAACAAGGCTCCAGCCAGGGGTTTCGCCATGACAGGCGAGCTGACGCTTACCGGCAAGGTACTTGCCATAGGCGGCATTAAAGAAAAAACAATGGCGGCCAAAAGACTTGGCATCAAGAAAATCATATGTCCTAAGCAGAACGAAAATGATGTCATAGATCTGCCTGATTTCGTCAAGGAGAATGTTGAATACTTTTTTGTGGAAACCTATGACGATGTTCAGAAAATACTTTTTCCGGAAAAAAAGTCGCCATCAAGTAAAAAGGAAGTAAGCCTGACGCCTGAAGACAGCACAGCTTCGGCAGACGCACAGTAGAAAATTTTCTTCTGATCACAGGCTATACTCCTGAGATAAAAGGAACTCAAAAAGGCGGCGGATCAAAATACAATCCCCCGCCTTTTTATCATTCCGACGCAGGATACCGGAACCCGAAACAAACGCGGTGAACAACAGGGGTTTAAAATCAGATTCCCAGCATCCAGTCAGGTCCGCCGCAAACCGCTGCTGACGATCCGGCGATCCTGTATTCAGCTCCGATAATGACACCTTTCGAATTTACTCCGTGACCAACCTGAGATGTAACAAAAACAGGCAGATCAGACGGAAGAAAGTATCTGAAAACTGATCCGTAGGGATCAATGCCCCGCTTTTGAAGTTCAGTAAATGTTCCAAGAACAAGACCTGAAATTTTTTCAAAGGCGCCAAGCTGCGCCAGGTGGCAAATCTGGGATGCCAGCAGCTCAGGCGTTCCATGATACTGTTCAAGAAGAAGAATTTTGCCGTTCATGTCAGGCATATATGCAGTTCCGGCAAGCTTCAGGAAACAGCGGATATTGCCGCCTACCAGAATGCCGTCCATTTTTCCGCCTGCCGCCATGACGCCTGAGAGAGATGCAAAATCAGCAGATCTGGCCGGACTGAAAAACATGGAATAAAATTCTTCGATTCTTTTACTCTCCGCCCCTGAAACCAGGTTCATAATCTGATAGAGCACTGATTTTTTTCCCGCAGCCGCATAAAGTGCATTAATGAAGGCTGTCAGATCGCTGTATCCGAAAAACAGAAAGTCATTATCCGAAACATTCCTAAAATCAAATCCGCTGAGAACGGTATTTGCCATATCACCGCCGCTGATGTCAAAAATAAAGTCGGCGGCACCCTGCATGCATGCCGAACGAAGATCCTCAAGTCTTGCATCAAGAACCGAGAAATCAGATGCCGGATCCATACCCAAAGAGCGCATGGATGCGGCGGTGCAGTTCCAACCATCGAGCAGTTCCACAACCGCCGGAATTCTTTTCAGCTTTGTTTCTGAAGGAGGATCGGAAAGAGCAGACAGCAGTGCTTTAAATTTCATTTAAACCTCGAAGTCACCGTATAATCTGATGAAAAAAAATAACCTTCCCTGCATAATTCATATACAGATGTCCGGCATGTTCTGCTACAGAAGAATACTTCCCGCAACGTCTGCCTCTGAAGGAACCAATCACGATCAGACTCTCTAAACCGCTGTTCGGGAATTCAGATCACAATGCAACCCGGCAGACTGCCGCATCCGTATCTAAAAATGCACAGAAAACAGAAAATTCGATCTGCAGGCAGCCACGGCCGCGCTGAAATTCTGTACATTTTTTAATCATTAGCTACGCAATAAACAAGTAGAGTTTCTAACATTTGACAAGTATTTTAAGCATAAGTAAAATCAAAAAATCGTATCTGATCCAGATTTCTGGATGTTTAACTTCAGAAGGAATTTTTAAAACAACAGTAAGTTAGGAAAATATCCGGCAGAAAGAGAGCAGCTGCGTTTGTTTTTTTTCTTTTTCTGGCTGCAGTTCCGACCGTGCAGAAATCAAAAAAACAGATGATTTTTAAGTTCCCGATCTGCATGATAGTCAAAACTTTAATGCTGCAGTTCCAATATATCCGTCTGAATAACAATTTCCAGCAATCAATAATTTGAATTTAAGTATTAGACACCGGGATAAAAGTTTTGAGCTCATATATCAATTTTCCTATCGCAATTGTCGGTGCTGCCTGCCGTCTTCCCGGCAACGCCAGATCCCTGGACGGTTTATGGAATATTCTTTCACAGGGATATGATGCCGTCACAAAGGTGCCTCTGTCGCGGTGGGACACATCCAGTTACCTTCACCCCCGCCGAGATATGCCCGGTCATACAGTAAGCGTCAGCGCCGGTATAATAGATGATATTTTCGATTTTGATCCCGGATTTTTCGGTATTTCACGCACAGAGGCCGAAGCGATGGATCCGCAGCAGAAGCTGCTGCTGGAACTGACATGGGAGGCACTGGAGGATGCAGGTATCAGACCTTCCTCGCTGTCCGGCTCCGATACTGCAGTTTTTGTGGGTGCGGCCTCCCCTGATGCAGGCACCAGTCATGCCGATGACATATGTGCAACATCGCCGTACAGCATGACCGGAACAAATCTCAGCATTATATCCAACCGTATTTCCTACATATATAATTTCCATGGTCCGAGCATGACCATAGACACCGCATGCTCGTCCGCCATGCACGCTCTGCACCAGGCATGTCTGGAACTTGCAGCAGGAAATGCCGGAATGGCTGTTGCGGGAGGTGTCAATGTTCTTCTGGCACCGTATCCGTTTGTAGGTTTTTCTCAGGCTCACATGCTGTCGCCAGAAGGACGCTGCAAGGTATTTGATGCCTCCGGCGACGGATATGTGAGATCCGAAGGAGGAGGAATTGTACTGCTCCAGCCTCTTAGCGAAGCACTGGCGCAGGGCAGACACATCCATGCGGTTATCCGCGGAATAGGAATCAACAGCGACGGACGCACCCAGGGTATAGCATTGCCGAGCGCCTCTGCACAGGAAGAGCTTTTAAGAGGGGTCTACGATGCCGCTGGCTGCAAACCTGACCGGCTTGCATATGTTGAAGCCCACGGCACCGGAACTGCCGTAGGCGATCCGATAGAAACATCAGCAATCGGCAGAGCTCTCGGTCAGCGTCGCTGCACGCCGCTGTGGGTCGGATCTGTAAAATGCAATGTCGGTCATCTTGAAACCGCCTCGGCCATGGCCGGTCTCATGAAGTCCCTTCTTGTATTAAGAGAAGGCAGAATCCCGCCTCAGATCCATCTTAACAATATCAATCCGGCTATAGACTGCAGTGCACTCAACCTGAGATTTCCTCTAAAAACCGAGCCGCTTCCAGAAGTTGACGGAAAACGGTGCATAGGCATAAATTCCTTCGGTTTCGGAGGATCCAACGGTCACCTGCTGCTGGAGGCTGCAGATCCTGCCAAATCAGGCAAACGCATCCAGACATCAGTGCCGCCGATGTTCATATCTGCTTCAAGCGAGGAAAGTCTGCACAGACTGGCTGAAAGCTATGCTGAAAGAATAGAGAAAAATCCGGACTCCTACTACGATCTTGCCTGCGGAGCCCACTACAGACGTGAACTGCTGTCAAAACGGCTTGTGGCGGAAGGTGATACTCCAAAAGATGTTGCTCTGGCACTCAGAGGAGGCTCTTCAGAAGATGAAAGCGCATCATGCGGCACTGCCGAAGGTGAAGCCGTCCCGCCATCAAAAGCTGATGTCAGGACAGCATTCGTCTTTTCCGGCAACGGCGGTCAGTGGACCGGCATGGGCAGAGACATGATGGCTAATCCTGCCTTTGCAAAAGCCGCAAACGAGGTGGCACAGCTCATGAAGCAGTATTCAGAAAAGGATCTGCTGGAAATCATGAATAATGCCACAGACGAGGACATGGCTCATACCGATACGGCGCAGCAGCTGCTTTTTCTGATCCAGGTCGGACTCTGCGCCGCACTGGACGCTGTCGGGATAAGAGCCGACGCCGCATTCGGCCACAGCGTCGGTGAAATTGCAGCCGCATGGTACTGCGGAGCTGTATCTCTCAAAGAGGCAGTGCGCATAATCTACTACCGCAGCATGCATCAGGAAAGCACGGCAGGAGCGGGCCGCATGGCCGCTGCAAGCATAGGTGCCGATGAAGCAGCGGATCTTGCAGAGCGCTACGGTGATGTGGAGATTGCAGGAATCAACGCAGCCGATGCCGTTACGCTCAGCGGTAGCGGGGAAACACTTGCACAGATAGGAAAGGAGCTTAAATCAAGGCATATTTTCTTCAAAATGCTGCCGCTTAATTATGCATTCCACAGTTCACGCATGGAAAGCATACACCGGAGTCTGCTGGATGATCTTGCATCAATTGAAACAAGGGCGCCTAAGCTTCACTTTATCTCTAGCATAACAGGAAAGGAGCATACTGAAGGATGTCCGGCCTCATACTGGTGGGACAATGTTCGAAAGCCTGTGAACTTCCGCGGAGCCGAGCAGACAGCTATAAGTCTCGGTGTCCGCCACTTTCTTGAAATCGGACCGCACAGCATACTGCTGCGTTATCTGAGAAGCGGACTGGACAAGGCAGACTGCATGGACGGCGGACAGGTTGAAGGCTGGACAGGAGGAACACTTTCAAGAAACAGTGGCGTCGAGCAGTTCGGCAAGGCATGGAAGGCGGCATGGATCGGCGGATGGCCTGCGGATCTGTCAAAACATTTCGACAGACCGTCGGACAGAGTTGATCTGCCTTTATATCCCTGGAACAATGCCGAATGCAGACTGGCTGCAACACCGGAATGCCGGGGTTTTGTAAACAGCATAAAAGAGCATCCTCTTCTCGGCCGCCGTCTTCACAACCAGAATGTATGGGAAAATGTAATCGATACCGAAGGATATCCATGGATAAGGGATCACAAGGTAGGCGATACCGTCTACTACCCTGCAGCGGCCTATATTGAGATGGCTCTTGCCGTTCTGGAGCAAATTTCGCAAAAAGATGAAAAACTGGCTTTATGCAACACTTCTATTCTCAGACCTGTCATTCTTCACGAACGTCAGCCGCTTGTAATAAGAACATCTTTAAGCGAGTCGGATGATGAGATCAGGATGTTTTCCCGTCCGTATATGCGCGACGAGCCGTGGACTCTTAATGCAAGAGCACGAATAATCCATACAGACGTCACTGCAAGAAAATTTGACAAAGCCGGACATCCGGAGCAGTTCGGAGAACCTGTTTCCGCAGAAAAACTGTATGAAATCACGCAGAAGGCGAATATGAACTACGGTTCAGTATTCAGATCCGTTGAATGCGGCTGGATTGAAAACAGCGTAATGCTCAGCAGATTCAGACATGAGTCCGGGGATGAAATGCAGGACTGGAGCAGAAATATGCTTATACCGCCTCCTCTCCTGGACGGAAGCCTGCAGCCGCTTTTTGCCATAATCGAGAACCAGGTGGACAAATATCCGGCTCCGCGCCTGCCGTACTGGTTTGAGCGGTGCATTCTCATCCGCCGCGGATATCCGGTGTATGCCCGGACGCACGTGCCGAAATCAACACGCCACGGAGTAGTATGCAACGTCTCTCTCTTTGACATAAACGGTGATGAACTGTTAAGACTTGAGGGAGGCCGGGCGCGAACCGTAGAGCAGCTTGCCGCACCGCGTCCGTCAGTCTACGCAACCTACGCCGTGCCACAGCCGCATCCGTCGGCAGAAATTCCTGACGGTCTGCCGTCGATGCATGATCTGTCGGAAAAACTGCGTGAAAAATCAGATAATCTGACAGATACGGATCAGTGGCGTCACTACACCGATGAAATTCTTCCGCTTCGCGAACTTGCAGGAATTGCACTTGCTGATGAACTTGAAAACAGCGATGCGGGATTCCGCTTTGCAGATCTTACCGTTCGTCTGCAGCAGTATGCGGCTGCACGCGGAAATGAGGTAACAGACTCACTGCCCGGTTTTGATGAAATCTGGTGCACTCTTGCTGCAGAGGCTCCCCATGACTCTGCTGTAAACATGCTGCTCGCAAATGCCCGCAGAACACTCCTCGGCAATGAAGAACCGATCTCCTGCAGCCATCCGCTCAGACTCGAATACCGCCGCCAGGAATACCGCACCGACAGCATCCTCTGCCGGCATGCGCTTGAAGAATACATTAAAAACGCCGCCTCGCCGGTCAGCATACTTGAAATAAATGCAGAGCCGTCGAGCCTGGGAAGAATTTCAGGTCAGCAGCTCAGCAGACACTTCAGAATTCTTGCAGCGCAGAATGATGCCGAACTCAAACAGCTCAGTCTTGCATGCGAAGCTATGGATGCATCAGTACAGGATGCACCGGTTGAAGTTGTTGAATGGAACATTCAGAAGGAAAAGGCCCCGGTAAAGGTTCACGCCGCAGTAGCTTTCCACTGTCTCAGCAGTGCTGATGACATACCGGCCGTGCTTGAGCGCTGCCGCGATGCACTCCACGAAAACGGTCTGCTGATCCTGGCGGAAAGCGAACCGAATATTACAGACGACATTATTTTCGGACAGGAGGAATCCTGGTGGATAACCTCAAAGAGCAGTCCCGACTCGGTATCACGCCAGCTTGCGCCGCAGGAATGGGAAAAGGCTCTGCAGGATGCCGGATTTACTGATATTGAGCTAATAAAGCCGGATCCGGCGGTGCCGCGTTTCATAATTCTGGCAAAATCCGCCGGAAAAGAGACAGCGGATGAAATCAGAGCATCCGAGCAGACCACATGGGTACTCTGTACGGACAGCGGTATTCCTCCGCTGATCAGCAGCGTGCTTGACAGGATTTCACAGAATGCATCCCTTAGAGGTGATACAGTAATACATCTCACCGGCGGAGAAAAGCTTTGCACGGAAGGAAATGAATGGCAGTGCAGCACAGATGATGCGGATCAGTGGAAATCCGTATGGGAGACCCTTGCCGGAGAAAACCGTCCTGCAGTTTTGATTGACGCACTGTCGCTCGGCTGTGACGGACTTGATCCCGGTGCCGCAGGACTGCAGTGTTCCGCACTGGTGCAGGCTGTCCGCGGCTGGAACTCAGCGGGACGTCCGGCTGCATCCCTAAGACTGCTGACCGTAAATGCCCAGCCATCTCCTGATAACTGCGGAAAGGACATCCGTCCGTCCCAGGCATCCCTGATCGGAGCAGCCCGCGTGCTTATGAACGAGATGCCGTCCCTTGGCGCATTCTGCATCGATATGCATATGTCGGCCGGTGATGAAAACAACACCCTGCTGATAAACAGCGCTGTAAGAGAACTGATGCATCCTTCAAAGGAGCATGAAGTAATCTTAAAGGGAGCCATGCGCTATGTGCTCAGATCAGAAAACACCACAGAAAAATCAGACGTGAAATCCGGAAATTCACTGAAGCTTGAATGCACAGTTCCGGGTCACCTTGAAACGCTCCGCTGGGTGCCGGCCCCTGTCCCTGAGCCTAAGGGAAATGAAGTGCGCGTAAAGGTTCATGCAACCGGTCTTAACTTCCGCGACGTCATGTGGGCCATGAATATGCTTCCGGAGGAGGCTCTTGAAAACGGATTTTCAGGTCCAGGTCTTGGAATAGAGTGCTCCGGCGTAGTTGAAGCGACAGGATCCGAAGTCAGCGGCATAACCGCCGGACAGAGAGTTCTGTGCTTCGGTTCCCAGTGCTTTGCAAACTGCGTGCTTACAACAAGTGACGCCGTGACTCAGATACCGGATGAATGGAGTTTTGCAGACGCTGCCACAATTCCTGTCGCATTTTTCACAGCATGGTATGCCATCAGACATCTTGCCAATATGCAGTCCGGTGAACGGATCCTTATACACGGTGCTGCAGGCGGTGTGGGACTTGCCGCGATACAGATAGCATCAACACTCGGTCTGCAGGTATACGCCACAGCCGGCAGCGATGACAAGCGCAGTATGCTGAGTCTGCTCGGTGTTGAACACATCTACGATTCCCGCTCCTATTCCTTCCATGATCAGATCATGCAGGACACAAACGGCGAAGGTGTGGATGCGGTGCTCAATTCTCTGGCGGGAGAAGGCATTGATCAGAGCTTAAGACTTCTGCGTCCGTACGGCCGCTTCCTTGAACTTGGAAAACGGGATTTTTATGCTGATAACTCAATCAGGATCCGTCCGTTCCGCAACAACATAAGTTTCTTCGGAATAGATGTGGATCAGTTCATCAAGGATCGACCGGAGCTCGGCCGCAGAATTTTCAGTGAAATAATGGAGCATTTCAGAAACGGCGACTGGACTCCTCTGCAGTACAGTCTCTACGCATCAGACGAGGCCGAACACGCATACAGAGCTATGCAGCAGTCCCGCCATGTGGGAAAAATTGTGATTGAACCTCCTGCCCGGACAAAAGGATCTGCAGAAACAGAGGTCGGCACGGCTCTTGACGTTCATACCGGCGGAAGCTACATCATAACCGGAGGACTCGGAGGTTTCGGTCTTGAAACAGCACGCCGTCTGGCAATGCTCGGCGCCGGCGCTCTTATCCTGATAAGCCGCAGGGGTGCCACGGAGGATAATGCCGCGGCTCTTGAAGAACTCGCCACTCTCGGTCTCAAAGACGGTCAAAAACGCACCGTGACTGCCCTGGCGCAGGATGTTACAGATTACGAAAGCCTTGCCGGCAGTCTTGACAGGGTTCTTGCAGAACTTCCTCCGCTTAAGGGCGTTGTTCACGCGGCCGCCGTTCTTGATGACGGGATAATCACCGATATGACACCTGAGCGCATTCAGCGAGTCCTGTCGCCTAAGCTTGCAGGAGCATTCAACCTGCACCGCTATACTCTAAACAGCAGGCTTGATTTCTTCATCATGTACTCATCCGCCACAACGCTTCTTGGCAATCCGGGACAGGTAAACTACGTTGCAGCCAACCAGGGACTTGAAGCTCTGGCCGCTCTGCGCCGCGGCATGGGACTGCCGGGACTGGCGGTGGGATGGAGTGCAATCAGCGATGCCGGCATGCTTGCAAGAGACAGGCATACTCTTGATTCGCTGATCCGTGTAACAGGCCTTACTCCGCTTACCTCCGCCGGAGCTCTTGATGCCCTTGCAAAGCTGCCTGCAGACTGCCATCCGGCTCCTGCGATCTTCAGCGCCGACTGGAAAAAGCTGTCACGGCTGCCGGCTGCCAAGCTTCCGCGCTTTTCGCATCTTAGAGCCGATGACGACAGTACCGGGGATCATGAAGAATCGATTGGAGGCATTGTTCGCAGTCTGTCTCCTGAAAAGGCTCTGACCAGGGTTACGGAAATAGTTACAGCCACGGTGGCCAGAATCATGCGCGTTCCGGTATCTTCAGTCAAGCCGGGAAAGCCCCTTGCAGATATGGGAATGGATTCCCTCATGTCGGTTGAACTTATGGTTGCACTTGAGGAAAAACTGGAGGGTCAGTCCCTGATGGGCGGTCTCAGTGCCGGCGCCAGCATTCGTGATGTCGCCGAGAGAATAGTCTCGCTGTTCAGGGATAACGGATCAGGATCTGGAGATATCCGTTCAGCCATGGAAAGCAGCCATAACGTCAGTATGAAGGAAGAATTTGCGGACAGGGTTATAAAAGATGTGGAAGGTCGCGGTATATGAGTGAAGTGAAAAAGCGTTTCGGCATCAGCAGGGAGGAGAAGCAGCGTCTTCTTGCGGCAATGCGGGGACAGACACCGGTCAAGGCTGTTCAGTCCAGAACGGCGCAGCGAAGCATCCCGCAGGAATGGCTCCGCTTTGACACTCTGCCCGGATATACTGAAATAAAGGTGCAGAAGGCCGTGGCCAGACAGGCCGGACTTGATGACGTTTATTATGTGCTCCATGAGGGTCTTGCGACAAATCATACGAAAATTGACGGCCGTGATTTGATAAATTTTTCAAGCTACGATTATCTCGGCCTGAACGGAGATTCAAGAATTCTGGAAGCGGTGGAGGAAGCCGCCAGCAAGTACGGCATATCCACTTCAGCAAGCCGTCTTACTGCCGGGGAGCGTTCGGTACACCGGCAGCTTGAAAAGACTCTGGCAGAACTCTGCGGCACCGAGGACTGCATCTGCTATGTAAGCGGTCACGGGGCGAACATGTCAACCCTTGGCTGTCTTTTCGGCTGCAGAGACGTGATTTTTCACGATGCCCTGTGCCATAATTCCCTGCTTCTCGGAGCAACTCTTTCCGGTGCCGCCAGATACTCATATCCTAACAACGATATGGATGCGCTTGAAGAAATTCTAAGGGAGCACCGCTACTCCCATCAGCGCGCAGTAATTGTCACCGAGGGGCTGTTCGGCATGGACGGATGCCTGTGCAACCTTCCGCGCCTGCTGGAGCTTAAACACGAATACGGCTGCATGCTGATGGTGGATGAGGCTCATTCCATGGGTGTCATAGGAAAAACAGGCCGCGGTGTGCGTGAATATTTCAATATAAAGTCTGAAGATGTGGATATCTGGATGGGAACCCTCAGCAAATCCTTCTGCGGATGCGGAGGCTATATCGCCGGAAGTTCTGCTCTGGTGGAATTTCTCAAATACAAGGCACCAGGTTTTGTATACAGTGTCGGAATGCCGCCGTGCATAGCAGCCGCTTCCAATGAGGCTGTGCGCATCATGCTTGCCGAGCCGGAGCGTCTTGAACGCCTGCATAACAACGGTAAACTGTTTCTGACCCTGGCAAAGGAAAAAAATCTCGATACGGGAAAATCGGAAGGATTTCCGGTAATACCTGTTATGGTGGGTGATTCACTGTCGGCTGCATTATTCTCGCAGGAGATGAGAAACCGCGGAATTCTGGCACTGCCTGTAATATATCCTGGAGTCGAGGAAGGAAAAGCAAGACTGAGATTTTTTATATCCGCCATGCATACAGAGGATGATATAAGAACAGCCGTAAATGCGGCCGCCCTGGCACTTCCTGAAGCACGAAGGAAAGCTGCATCATATGCAAAATAACAAGAGGTCATTTCTATTTCTTCAGGGGCCCCTGAGTCCTTTCTTCCGCGAACTGGGAAAAGCTCTGCGCGATTCCGGATGCGAGGTTCACAGAATTAATTTCTGCGGCGGCGATGTAGTCTACTGGCCGCATGGAAATACCCACTGGTGGCTTGGACATGTCTACGAGTGGCCGCTGTGGATAGCCAGTCTGATGAAGAAATATGAGATTACCGATATTGTACTTATGGGCGACTGGAGACCGCTGCACCGCGAGGCAATATGGCTTGGACGGCAGAGAGGAAACAGGATCTGGGTATTCGAGGAGGGATATCTGCGTCCCGGATACGTCACCCTTGAAGAAGGCGGAGTAAACGCCTACTCCAGTCTTCCACGGACTCCGGAGGATATCAGGAAACGTGCGTTCCAGCTGAAGGATGACAAGGCCCCTGTTCCGTCTGATGCACCTAATCCGATGTTCAACCGGGTTTTGAAAACCGCATGGAATCATGTCGGCAACATATTGCTGTGGCCTGTATTTCACAGATACCGGACACACCGCCCCTACACAATCGGCCGTGAGCTTACAGGCCATATTCCAAGATATCTGAACCGCAAAAAGAGAAGAAAGCACGGCGTTGAAGTAACGGATACCCTGCTTAAAGGAAACATCCCGTTCTATCTCATGCCGCTGCAGCTCGATGCCGACTCGCAGGTGCGGCGCCATTCGCCGTTTACCGGAATGCTTGAATGCATGGCCATGGTTATAACCGATTTTGCCCGCAATGCCCCCGCCGGCACCTTTCTTGTATTCAAGAATCATCCTCTTGATAACGGACTGCGCAATTACCGCAGGTATATGAGATCACTTGGCCGGGCTACCGGCTGTTCAGAAAGGATCCGCTTCGTTGAGGAGGTTAATCCGGAGCCTCTTTGCAAAAAGGCTCTCGGTCTGGTCCTGTGCAACAGCACCATCGGTATTTCCGCTCTTCAGCTGAACAAACCGGTCTACTGTCTCGGTCAGAGTATTTATGCCATGCCGGGACTGGCCGTCAATTCAAAGCAGATGTCTCTGTCTGAATTCTGGTACAGGCTTCCAAAACCGAATCCGGTTCTGGTCGACAATTTTATAAGTGTTCTTAAAAATGATGCTCTGGTACCTGGTAATTTCTATTCAAAACAGGGTATACGTGACGCTGTGGAGGCATCACTCATCCGGATGAATAAGCAAAAGGAGATAACAATGTCTGACGTTCCTGTCTTCCGCCCCGCAGCCGAGGATGACGCACCTGTTCTTGCTGAAAAAATCACAGAGGTGTCACCTGAAGTGGTAGATACCCTTCTCGGCGGTCTGGTGCCCGGAATCAATACTGAAAACATTCTTGCAATGGCACTGAGAGACAGCACTTCACACTACAGCTGCAAAAACTGCGTGCTTGCAGAAGTAGACGGCAGAACAGCCGGACTGCTGTTCGCATACCCTGCCGATAAACAGGGAATTCCGACAATAATGGAGAGCATGATACCGTCCAGCCGTCTTGATCCGCTGCGTGAGATTCTGTCGGTCAGTGCTCAGGGAAGTCTCTACATTAATACGCTGTGGGTTGATCAGCAGTTTCGCGGTCAGGGAATGGCGGATTCTCTCATAGACTATGCACGCTTCTGGGCTGAAAGTCTCAATCTGAAATCACTGAGTCTCTTCTGCTGGAGAGACAACACCAGGGCCGTATCATTCTACCTGAGGCAGGGATTCAGGGTGGTACAGGAAATTTCCGCGCAGGGTCCCCTCACGGCAAATCATGAAAAGGGAGATCTTTATGTACTGTCCCTGGAGGAGTCTGATTGAACGCACTATTCTGGTGCTGTGCACTGCTGCCCTTTGCCGTGTTCCTGCACCGAATCTCCATAGACAGGCGTCTTTCCCCGCTCCCAGGGTTTGCCGATCTGGCGTCAGTGCTTATATCCTCGTGGCTGTTTGCACTCTCCTACTCCGTAAGCGGACGTCCTGCATTTGCCGCAGTAATAACGGCAATGCTCCTTTCGGCTCTATGGATCACAAACAGCGCCAAAAAAAAGGTTCTGCGCAATGAACCTCTGGTCATTACAGATCTTGCCCTTGCATGGCAGGTTGCCGTTTTTCCATCGCTGTATCTGCCGTTTCTCCCATGCAGAATTCTTCTTACAAGCGGGATCGTCTGGCTGACAGTTACCGCGGCCTTATGGATATGTTCTGCAAGCGAACATGTTTATGCGGCATGGTGGATATCAGCTTTGATTCCGGTACTGTGCCTGCTACTTATCAGGACCAGACCGGGTATATTTTTAGAAAAAAAAATAACCGTCCGGTTGCCTCTTACCTTCAATCCGTCATCCGACGCTGAAAAATACGGTCCTCTCGGAGCTGCGGTTCTGCACGGCATCTGGCATCTGACCAATAAACCGGAATGCTTAAAAAACTACAGTCCCGGGCAGGAGCCGCCTGCGGATATTGTCTGGAATAAATCATATCTAAATCAGCCAGGAGGCAGACTGCCGAATATCTTTCTGATACAGGCTGAATCCTTCTGTGATCCAAGAATTTTCTCGGATGAAATTCCCCGCGATATACTTGCCAACATGGATCAGATATGCTCGGAAGGCCAAAGCGGCCGTCTCTCGGCGGAATCATTCGGAGCATACACTCTGAGAACTGAATATGCGGTTCTGACAGGTATTTCACCTTCTTCGATGGGTACATATGCATTCTATCCGTACCTTGGAACTCTTGGTTCACCGGTATGGTCCATAGCTCAGCACCTACGAAACCTGGGATACCGCACTGTGTGTGTTCACCCGTTCCACCGGGATTTTTTCTACAGAAACAAAGCAGTGCCGAATATGGGATTTGACGAATTCATAACCGCCGAAAACTTTCCGGACTCCGAGACATGGGGACCGTACATAAGCGATAACTGTGTGGCACGCACCATGATTGAACTCATGAATGCAGATCCCAGACCTTTATTCTGCTTTGCCATAACTATGGAAAGCCACGGTCCGTGGCTTGAAGGACGGTTAAAAAAAGAATTTGAGAAAGGCGATGCACCGCAGATAGGTAATCTGGATCCTCAAATCTGCCGTTATCTTGCACATCTTAAAAACGCAGACAGAATGATAGGCACTCTCTGCAACGGTCTGAAAAATTCGGATCGTCCGGGGATAATGGGACTGTACGGAGATCATCTGCCAAACCTGCCGCAGCTCATCACAAATGAAGAAACTGCAACACCGTATTTCATCTGGAAAACAGGCTCAGACAGGAATCAGAAGCGAAAAATTGACATCAGGCCGGAAGAAATGGGGGGATGCCTGCTGGAAGGACTTTTTAAACAGCTCTGAATGATCAGACAGCAGGCGATCCTGCAACAGGCGGAAACTGGAGCCGCGGCTTCTGAAACATCTCATAAAAAAAGGTTCTTTACAAATTCCATTTGGAACTACGCTGACTAGACGACTGAACTCTGGCTCGTAGTGTTCTCACCATTAAAATTGCATTTCAGCGATAACACAAGCGGCTATAGAACACAAGTTGAGGCTAATTCTAAACCCCAGCAAATAATTATTCCGAGAGGGGAGCTGCGGACAAAATTCTAGACATATATTACTCAGATTGTTCCCTGCTCAGTCCTTCAGTCAATAGGCGGACCGTCGTCCTTGTTTCAAAAAACATAAACTGCTCTCGAGTTATAGCAGCATTGTACGGACTGTTATTTTTTTTGCACTTAACTACCTTCCCAGGCCTTCAACTTTATCGACTACAAACACTAAACCGAATTACGCAAAACAAGGCATTATTTTGTCATATAGAAACAAAATTCGAATCTTGAGGATATTATCAAAACAAATAGTCACAAATCCGAGCAGAAAGCCACAAAACCAATAAAAAATGAGGCTCTTTACAAAATCAAGTTGGAAATATCCAGGATGATTTATTCCAAATAAACAGCTCTCGCTAACATGGAATAATTATTTGCAGGAATTTAGAATTTATACTGATTGCTGTCATGTCATCCCCTAACCAATGATACTCAGTTTTTTTGTCCTTACAGTTACCAGCGTTACCTCTGAAATGCAAATTCTACTGATAGGAACATTACGGGCCAGAGTTCACTGGTTTGTCAGCATCGTTCCAACTCGAATTTGTAAAGAGCCAAATATTTTAGCTTTCTTCTAAACAGAACTCCTGCCAACAGTCATTAAACCTGTCGGCTATTTGACAACCGGTACCGGCAACGGCGTAAAACTTCTTTCCAAATTCTTTTCATTCATTCAGTTTTGTTTACATTTCCAGATTTGCTGAGTCAAGTTCATGTTTCCACGTATTGGGGGTTTTGCCACAGAATAATCTGCATCTTTCAGATCATTTATGTCAAAATTGCGTTTTTCCCTCCATCAAAGGAATTTATCAGTTGCTTCAGGAACAGTTCCACCACCGGCGTAAACACCTGATATTTTCTCCATAAAAGATAGGTCGGCGTTGATAATTTGGGATGGAGCGGGATCCATACAAGTTCGCTGTCGTTGACAAGCCCCCTGTACGAAAGCATGATACAGACATGTTCCTTGACCATGACACTGCCGTTGTAGGCCAGATTAACCGTGTCCGATATTTTTAAATTATCTACGTCCTGACCGCACCATTTGGTCAATTCTTCAGATAATCCCTGTGTTGAAATGATTAAATTCTGATTCAGCAGATTTTCAAAAGTAATTCTTTCGTGTTTTGCCAGAGGATGATCCTTTCTGACAACAATCCCCCATTCGTCATCCGCAGGATATCTGACGTGATTGTACCTGTTAAGATCCGGTATTCCTGAAATGATGATAAAATCCAGAAGTCCTCTGTCCAGCATTTCCTCAACCTGAACGGTCATACCGCTTATGATATGACACCTGAGTCCGGGATAATTTTTACGGAAAGATAAAAGCTCCTTTGCAAATATGTCCATGTGACATGATTCCGGGGCTCCCACATGGACATCTCCCCCGGTTATCTCATCCAGTTCCTCAAATTCCTTTTTTGTCTTGTCAAACAGGGAAACGATGTCTTCGGCGCGCTCGCGCAGCAGCATTCCCTCCTCGGTAAGGTTCATGCCTCCGCTGCTGCGAATAAACAGGGGACGTCCAAATTCCTCTTCAAGCTCCTTCATCTGTTTGGATAATGCGGACTGGGTTATGTAAAGCGTCCGTGAGGCCTGTGTCATGCTTCCCAGTCTTGCTATATGAAGAAAATTTTTTAACAGTTTTATGTCCATGCCGTCTTTCCTCGTTACTAAAAAAAGCAAATAAGTGCGGAAAGGTTTTAATTATTCCAAACAGGAATAATACACTATGAAATTTTACCATTAGTAATTAACACCGTGAAGATGTAATATTTAAAACATAAGGAGGGGGTCATGAAAATAATGCTTAAAAATTCTCAGAACAGCAGAGCCAGCCTCCATGAAGCAGACTGCCCGGATATGCTCTGTCAGAACTGCACCGAATATTATGGTAGCCATCAGTACCGCAAGATGATTTCCGAAATGAAGGGATACGGAAGAAACTGAGGAAAATACTTCAGCAGACTCTGTTTGAGATAGACATTCTGGATGATCTCATCATTAAGATTCGGACAGATGAAAAATAACGAAACTAATCAATAACCGACGAGAGGGACAGCTATGAGACTCAACAAACTTTTAACAGCAATTATTACAGGAGCAATACTTATGGGAAGTGCTGACGTTATGGCAGGTGATGTACCGGTATCAGTCATATCCGGGGCATCGCAGATGAAAATGTCATCTGTGGAAGAACTCCGTGATGACACCAGGGTATTTAAAATCAACAAGGACATTCAGGCCCTTAAGGTAATGTTCACCAACCGTTACGGTTTTGATGTTGCCGGACATCTCTATTTACCGGCAAATTTCAGCAATGACAGGAAATATAAGGCTCTGGTAATTTCCGGTCCTTTCGGAGCGGTTAAGGAACAGTCATCAGGTCTTTATGCTCAGGAGCTGGCGGCAAGAGGATACGTTACTTTGGCATTTGATCCGTCCATGACCGGTGAATCCGGCGGCGCACGCCGAGACATGGGTTCTCCTGACATCTTTACTGAGGATTACAGTGCCGCAGTGGACTTTATCAGTAACCTAAAATTTGTTAATCCGGAAGAAATCGGAGCAATAGGTATATGCGGTCTGTCAGGCATGGCCATCACGGCAGCATCAAATGACATCCGTATCAAAGCCGTGGTAACTTCCGCCATGTATGACATGTCCGAAAGCATCAGTGATCACTACAAGGAGGCTTATTATACCGATGAGCAGCGTAATATCGTAAAGAAACATCTTGCAAAGATGCGGGATGAAGAAGCAAAAAGCGGTAAGCTTATTCGCGGAGCTCATGAACTTGGTGTTGATGCCAACGGCAATATTCAGACATTTAACACTATGTTTCCTGACACTTTGCCGGACGATGCCGATCCTGTAACCAAGGACTTTTACGGCTATTACGTTGGCAGGGCATATCACCCGAGGGCAATGAACTCCAACACTTCGGCCTGGGATGCAACCGCAGCATACGGATTCTTTAACTTTAAGCTGATGGATAATATAAAAGAACTTTCACCACGTCCGTTACTTCTCATTACCGGAGACAGGGCTCATTCAAAGTATTTTTCCGATAACGTTTATAAGGAAGCCCAAGAGCCAAAGGAACTGGTTGTAGTCAAGGGAGCCACGCACGCAGATCTTTACGATCAAATGGATAAGATCCCGTTTGACAAAATTGATAAATTCTTCCGTGACAACCTAAAGTAAAATCCGATATCAGTCTGAGAATCACATGCCGTCAGTTATCTGCCGGCATTTCAGTATTTTTATCTGCTCGTGCCGTAAAACCATGCCCTTTAGGGCATGAATAAAGTAAGGCATAAAAATCAGGTATAATCTTCTCCGCCAAAAGAGATAGACTTCGGCTTTCTCAATGACGGCAAATCAGGATGGTGCATAGCCGCATAGCTTGTGAAATCAACCTTCTTCCCGGTCAGCAGCATGAACCATCCGGAAGCAGCCGACAGCTTGCTGTGGAAACTGGCAGGAGTCCCCTGCCCTCAGCCAGAAGAAGATGTCAAACTGCTGTTTTAGGCAAGTCCGTCACTATCGAGACAGCAGTCCGGGACAGCAGGTATAGCAAGAATTTTGTACTGCAGATTCGTCTCATGCATCATTTTTCATCTCACTTTGAAAAGTTGGGATGAAAGATCAAATAATAAGAAGAAAAAAGGATGACGCCGGGACCTCCGTAAATTCTCAGTCCCCTGTCAGACAAAACACTGAACAGGCGCATCATGCTCGTCGCTGTTCCTTGAGTAACAGCTGTTGATTTCAATTTGCAGCCATTACTCTGAAAAAGGAATGCGGTTTCAACCATGCTGCATGCGGATGAAATGTGAAATGTTCCCTCATGGCGGTGATAAGGCATGCATCATCCCTGTCCGATACAAATTGAGAAGGGAAGCTGCGAAGGAAATCCGGCAGCACCGCCGGTTTATCCAGTTAAAAAAAACGCTATCGCATAAAACTTCTGCAACTAAAATGATCTGTATGAAACAGACTAAAGCCATCCGTCACTTCTGTAGCCTTCTGCCGCCTCTTTCATACCATCTCTGAGATTGATCTTAGGAACAAAACCAAGCTCAGAACAGATGCGGTTCCCGTTACAAATCCATCCGGTCTGTTTGGCCTCCTGATACTTGTCAAAATTCCACTGAGGCACCCGCCTTATACCGTGTCCCGTAAGACGTCTGAGCAGGATATCCGCAACAGAAGCCGAAACGGTAACAGCAAGTGCAGATAAAAAAATCACAGGAACAGGCAGATGAAAGATAAAAATTTTACTATTTTCATTTCTACCGCATACTCTGTTGACCGCCATGCCCATAGCAGTGTAAAACTCGTCTATGGTATAGATATTTCCGTCACTGACATGATACACTCCGCGAGCATCGCCGCGACACAGAAGAAGCACCGCACGAGACAGATCATCCGCATGAACAGCACTGACATAAAACTGTCTCCTCCAGCCCGGACAGAAGGCGAATCTCATTTTTTCACCCCTGAACATAGGAAGCAGTCCTCTGTCGCCCGAGCCGTAAATAATCGGAGGTCTGATAACAGTCAATGCATCGCCGAGTTCCCGCCCCAGGATCTCCTCAACAAGAAGTTTTGACCATCCGTAGGAGGAAACAGGCGAAGCTCCGTCAGAATCAGAAACTCCCGGAGCCTCGCCGCACGGGCCTGTTGCCGCCATACTTGAAACAAGAACAAAACGGAATCCGTCCTTAAGATCTCCTGAAAGACGCAGTCTCCTGAGAGACTCTGCAAAACTTCTGGCCATGGCAGAATTGTTTTTAAAATAATCCTGACGATAAAGGCCAAACAGAAGAGCCGCCATGTGTATAACAATATCCTTTCCTGCTACAGCTTCATCAAGACCGTTTCCTGTCAGTAAATCAGCATGCACCACGGCAACATTCCGGGGAAGAACAGATGTATCGGAAGACTCACGAACAAGGCACGTAACCTCCGCACCTGCCGCTAAAAGCATCGGCATCAGATGCCGGCCGACAAATCCTGTTCCGCCTGTAACAAGAACTTTTTTATTCATAAGAAACGAAAAGGAATCACAATTACCGTTCAACATCATCAACCTTTTAAACAAATTAGAATTCAAAATTGTTTGACAATCTGATTATCAAAATCCGCCTGTCACTTTCAACGATAATCAACACGCTAAATGAAGGAGATCCGACCTGCATGAAACTGTTAACTTCTGTTACGCTGCAGGTGCAACAAAATGATGATCCATCACGGCGCCGCATATCTGATATTTGCAACATTATATCTGACACCGGCAGAGAACTTAATGCACATCCGGTAAATCAGATCCGGATAAATGACGAAAAAAAATCCGTGAAGATGCAGAAGATCCACAAAAGAAATGATCTCTTGCGGCATCACACCAAAAATAATAAAATTCATATGCTTTAAATTTGTTTAATCTGTATCACAAAAACGAGAATTTTCATGAGTTCCACATCTCAAAACAGCACAGACAGCACACCGCAAAACTGCATATGTCTTTCTCCTGAAGGTATTGCCAAGGCAAGCGAGGATATTACTCATCATAAAGTTAGCAAGCCAGCACTAAAAGCACTGCTTCTTGCGATAAACGCCGGTGCATTCATTGCGCTTGCATTCATGTTCTACACAACAGCTCTTGCCGACGGACACGGGAAACTTGTGGGAGGTTTGTGTTTTTCTCTCGGACTTATGCTGTGCATAATCATGGGAGGAGAACTTTTTACGTCCACCACCCTCACTCTTGTAGCAAAATGTGCCCGTAAAACAACATGGAAGGAACTTGCCAAAAACTGGACTCTTGTTTACATCGGAAACTTTATAGGCGGTCTGCTGATAGTCGTGCTTATGATGCTGTGCCGCCAATATGACGCCTTCAGCGGAGAATGGGGAAAAATCATACTCAACACATCGCTTCATAAATTATCTCATGTAAGAGCTGATGAACCGTATATCAGAGGATTTATCGAGGCTATGAGCATGGGTATATTCTGCAATATCATGGTATGTGCGGCTGTGTGGATGAGTTTTGCCGGTAAAACGCTTACAGACAAGATGCTGGCAATGATTTTCCCTGTGGGAATGTTTGTTGCTTCAGGATTTGAGCACAGCATTGCCAATATGTTCATGATCCCTGGTGGAATAGGAATTGAAAATTTTGCAGAACCGGAATTCTGGAGCAAAACTGGACTGAATCCCGACACTTATTCAAAACTTACGGTTGGAAATTTTCTTATCAATAATCTGATCCCGGTTACCATCGGCAACATAATCGGCGGTGGACTTATGATCGGCGTATACAACTGGTATGTGAACACCAGACTTTCAAAATAAAACTAAAAACCTGTTTTCATACAGATTAAAAAAGGTATTAGGTCTAGACTCGTAGTTTAGACCTAACACTTTTCTTTAATGCTCTTTCTGTCCACATCATAACGCCTGCAGAACTCCAGTATATCCTCATCCGAATTGATCAGCATTACCTCGCGGAATTTGCCGTTTTTTCTGTTGCAGAAACCAGCAACCTTCTCACCGGTACAGATTCCGATCCTCAAAACAGGTTCCTCCTCTTCTGGATTATATGGAGTTACGGAGTTCTTCTTTTTAAACAGAAAATCGAAAAATCCCATGATCAGTCCTTATCAATCACCATCATCATGCACCGTCTGCAGTCAAATTCAAGCCTCAGCACCTTTGATCCCACAACCAGCTCCAGAGGCTCTGCAGCACGCTTATGATTATATTTTTCACACATGCCGAAACAGTATCTGAGACACTGTCTGCAGTACATAAGCACCGCCCTTTTTCTCTTCAGCGATTCATATGATCTTTCAGGTGCAGAGCATCCGTGCTCGCTGTAAAACTCTTCGGCAAGGCGGTTATTGATATTCAGCTGATAACCGCCTCTTCTGTCCTCCTGTGTAAGAGCCGGAACATTTCCGACAGCTCTGAAGGTTCTGCCTACAGGTTTGTCACTCTGACGCACAAGCTTCTCAATCAGTTCATGTCTGAGTTCATTAAGTCTGCTTACAGGAACAAACCAGCCGTAGTCACAGATGATCCTTAACCCGGCGGAATAATAATGAGTTCCGCCGAGACGAAGAAGACGACTTCTGATATTTTCACACTGAGCCTGCGGATTTGTAGACTTTTCAAGTGCATGATCCTTTAACTCTACAACAGCCTCCGCACCCGTTTCATCATGCCCGGAAAGTACAAAACCGTCCGGCGTTTCAGTAAAATTCAACCACAGTGCAAGACTTCTTACGGATGAACCGGTTCTTGCAATCTCACGCTCAAAATCAGCATCCTTGTTGCGATAAAGCTTCATTCCGGGCTTCAGATCATAAAGAGGCTGAAATATTTCAAGAACATCAGCCTTTGCCGTGCTTACTCTGAAGCCTTTAAGCTCGCCGCGGACAAAATAGTTGCACTTGTCACCGTTATGAAGCTCACATCCCGGCACCTGCTTTATTCTGACAGTATTCTGCCTACATTCACGGACCTGTGCGACCTCCTGCCCAACAAATTTTGGTGAATCAAAATTTGCAAAGTTGTCACGCACCCCGTGAAGACAGTACTCAGTAAATCCGCGGTTGAAGCTTTTAGTCACATCAGGAACAAAGGTGCATTCTGTTTTTCCAAAGGAGCTGCGAACATACTCGCTTCTGCGGGCGAAAATCTCATCAAGACGGGAACGGTACCATGCAGTAACGTTTCTGACATACCCCTCATCCTTCAGTCTTCCTTCAATTTTCAGAGATCGAATGCCGGCATCAAGGAGTTCCTCAAGATTTGCAGAATGGTTCAGATCCTTAAGTGACAGGAGATAGCGATCCTTTGCCAGATATTCGCCTGACACCGTTCTCAGACTCATTGGCACGCGGCACAGCTGTGCGCATTCACCCCGGTTGGCACTTCTGCCGGCAATGCACTGACTGATGTAGCATCTTCCGCTTACTCCGGCGCAGAGAGCTCCGTGAACAAAAAACTCCAGTCTTGCATTATCCACGGCCGCACTGATATTTCTGATCTGATCTATTGAAAGTTCACGGGCAAGAACAATCTGGCTGAATCCAAGGTCTTCCAGAAACTTTGCTTTCCCGGGAGTAGAATTCTCCTGCTGAGTGCTTGCATGAAGCTCAACTGGAGGAAGATTCAGCTTAATCAGCCCCAGATCCTGAATAATCAGAGCATCCACCCCGGCCTCATAAAGCTTCCAGATCAGTTTTTCCGCTTCTGTGATTTCATCATCCGAAAGTATTGTGTTCAAAGCAACATGAACCTTCGCTCTGAACCGGTGGGCATAGCTGCAAAGCTTTGATATGTCTTCTATGGAATTTCCCGCATTTACTCTTGCACCGAAGGACGGACCGCCTATATATACGGCATCGGCGCCGCTGTCAATTGCAGCAGTTCCGCAGGCCAGATTTTTTGCCGGTGCAAGAAGTTCAACAGTACAGGAACCGTTATCTTGAAGCATAAATCACAACCCGGCGATTGATTCTGCAATTGATTTAAGAACCGCGAGAGGATCTTCAGCTCTTGTTACCGGTCTGCCGATAACAAGATAGTCTGAACCGTTAAGAACAGCATCCTCAGGAGTAACTATTCTGATCTGATCCCCTGCCGCAGATCCCTTCGGTCTGATCCCCGGGGTTACAAGGACAAAATTATCTCCCCGCTCCTTTCTCAGACTTTTTGCCTCCATGGCAGAGCATACCACACCGTCAAGGCCGCAGTCGGCAGTCAGGGCGGCAAGCCTCATAACCTGCTCGGCCGGTGAAACAGTAATCCCTGTTTCCTGCAGCTGGGAGGAATCCATGGATGTAAGAACTGTTACAGCAATCAGGTAAGGTGCGTCACTGCCGTAGTGTTCAAGACTCTTAACGGCGGCGTCCATCATTTTGCGACCGCCTGAAGCATGTACATTCACCATCCAGACACCAAGATCCGCGGCAGCCTTAACCGCCATGGCGACGGTGTTAGGAATATCATGAAATTTGAGATCCAGAAAAACGTCGTATCCCTGGCCCATGAGTCTTCTGACAAGAGACGGACCGAACCGCGTAAACATCTCCTTGCCGATTTTAAGCCTGCACAGCTTCGGATCAGCCGCATCGGCAAATGCCAGGGCATCCTTCTCCTCCTGAAAATCCATGGCGACAATTATGCGCGGATCTTTTGTACTCATGATAAAAAACCTCGTAGAAAAAAGTATAAAACAAGGTACGGATCAGTCACCGTCCAGACCCTTGACAGGCTTGACACTGTTCCATTCGTTGCATGAAGGACAGTTCCAGAACATAGTTTTTGAAGAAAAACCGCAATGCCTGCACACAAAGGTTTTATGCATGGCTATTTCCGTAGACACAAGATTCTGAAGCATGCTGAGACTTTCCTTGGCGTCGCTGTCCCTGGCGCTTCTGATCTGATAATTCATAAGGCGTTCGAATATTCTCAAAGATGCCTTTCGCTTTATATTCTGGAGAATAAAATCACTTGCCCGGTTCAAATCGTACTGTTCCAGCACAGAGGCCATTTCCAGCACAAGTGATGAGGAGTCGGATTTTTCTATCCAGACCTTGAGAACCTCGATATACCGTTCGTTTTCAGCGGGAAGTCTGAAACATTTTTTCAGAACCGGAAGAGCGATCATGACTATGTCAGGATCATAGTCCGGGATCTGAGTAATAAAGGAAAAGGCCTCGTCATAACTGCCGGCCTCAGCCAGCATGGACGAGAGCATAATAATTGCACGGGAGCAGTGTCCGTCAACACGAAGAGCCTTGCGCAGAAAAACTTCGGCTTCGGGAAGTTTGCCTAAATTCTGGCACTCCTTGGCTTTCTCACACAGAAACTGGGCCCTGTATATGCAGGTATACTTCTCTGCAAGAGAGGATTCGTTGCGGTGAATAATATCAAGTGCAAAGTCCCAGTCTCCCAGTTTCTGATGAATCTTTATCATAAGTTTTACGGCTTTTATACGGATTTCATCATCGTACCTGAGATCCTCAAGCAGTTCCACAGCCTTGTCGTAAAGCCCGACAGCTATATAATCCTTGGCCAGTTCATATGAGGCAAGATCGAGTTTGATTCTCGGCAGAGATGAATTCAGAAGACGAGTGTGGATCTGCACCGCCTTATCCGCATCGCCTCTTGTACGGTAAACCTCAGCCAGAGCCAAATTGGCATCAAAATTTTCAGAATCGACATGCAGCAGATCCACAAGGACCTCTGATGCCTTGAGTTTCTTGTTTGCCAGGAGAAAGCGCACTCCCGACATGATCTTCTGAGCTCTGCTTGATTCCTCCTTTTCAATACCGTGCCTGGCATAGCGAAAACCGATATACCATCCGTACATTACAGCCAGAGGCAGGAGCAGGAAAAGAAGTTCAAGCATAAACAGCGTCAGCGACCTGCGGTTGACACTGCCTTAGCCGACTTTCCTTTTGAAGGTTTGAAAAGAAATTTGAAAAACAGCACAACGGCATGAAAAAACTGAGAGAGGAGAAAACCGGCTGTAAACGCAACCGCTGCAAATGTAGCAACTGAGGTTCTAACCTTGACTGCAAGCAGATTGATCTCCACCTCACCTGTATTTGAAAATCCGAAATAAAGCCCAAGAGTTATGAGAAGTACGATAAACAGCAGTGCTAAAATGAACCTCAGCATGACATAATCCTAAATAGAAAATTCACCTAGAATTATACAATATAGCTCTGTTTATAATCAATTTTTAGAAGAAAACACACACTGCATTGCGCCAAAAAACATACGGTCAAAATCTCATGCTGAAAATTCTGAACTGAACACCCTGTGAAATTATTTTTTGTCCTCTTCAAGCTTCTCCCTGAATTCAGAGATTATACGCAGCATTCCGGCCATTTTGGCATCCCCCGCCCCGTTTACCCTCTCGGTAAGTTCCTTGCCCGGTTTGAAAAGAACCACTCTCCGCTCCGGTATGGAAACAGCCTCACCTGTTTTTGGATTTCTTCCTATTCTGCTGGCTCTGGTTTTCACGGTAAAACTTCCGAAACCCCGTACCTCAACCTTATCCCCCTCCTTCAGATTTTCAGAGAGATAATCAAAAATTTCATTAACGCACTCACTTACCTTGTACTCATCCAGAACACAATTCATTCTACTAAGAGTTGCTATCAAATCAAGTTTAGTCATTTCTAATCCTTCATAATAATAGAACCTGAGCAGTGCTGCTCTCAAAAGAGCTGCTCAATCTTCAAATTCTTGTAAATACATTGTCTGTCAACTGGTGAACTTTCCGCCGCTTTAGGCAGCGGACTTACGCCCTAGGCTCTGTTTAAAAAGCCTGATATTAAAATTTCCGCCTGGATATTAGGCAATCCTCATTCCTGCAGGAATATCCACTTCACCCTGCCGTAACTGATTTCATATCCGCTGCACTGCTTTTTCAGCGTAAAATCAGCCTACATCCGGCCACACCAAAACGGTGTTCTGAACTCCCTGTATATATATATGAAATCAAATTCCGTTTCGTCAATACATCAGACAAACGATGCAGTACACAAATCCGCCAAATCTACCTTCAGCTTGTATGTATGCCGCTCATGAAATAAAAACTCAGACAGCATATAAACATTGTCTGCAGCCAAGCAGCACTGTCCGAATAGCAAATTTCAAAAAACCTACCCGCTACAGCATTTGCTGACGCTAATCAGCCGCAACGGTTAAATACCATAAAGGACAGGAACATATTGACACCGCCACGGCTATCGTAAAACAACTGGAATTGACGGCGGACAGTGAAATTCAAAACTTAAAGATCCTGTTTCCAGCATAAAACGGCAATGTACACTTAAACTTTGCAGAAGTAAAACTTACCACATCATCTCAAATGCGTACTATCACCCCCGCCGGAACAGTATTCGGCAAAAAAAGAAATCAAAGGACAATAAAAAGCAAAAACACCCGCAATTCAGTGCTGTTCGAAAAATATCGAGCATGCAGATCAGAATAACAGTCTCAACTGAGACCATAATATATCATACAATCAGCAAAAATAAATCTTTAAAAGATGTTTTAATGAAAGTTTGCGAGTCACATTACACAACGACGTTTTTTTGTAAAACAGTCCTTCTCTCAGACAAAAACATAAACTGCAAAGTTCACTTTCTGATAGACGACCGCATGCATTCCGGTATGTAGGCCGGCATACCTGACACAGCACAGTTAAAACCGCAGGGGGCACAGACTGCAAACGACTGACAGCATTAAAAACTGTATCGTCTAAAATAAACGTCAGCCGGTTGCTTTCAGCCTCCTCGTCGCACTGCAGTCGAAAAGAAGAAATTCAGAGGAAATCAGAACAGAAAAAAAGAGGGATCATAAAGATCCCTCTGTACATTATTATTCAGGTCAAATCTAAATCAGGAGATTACTCACCCTTTGCTGCCTTGAAAGCTTCCATCATGGTATTGTTGCCTTCGCTGATTTCCTTGTTCTTTGCTTTGGCGTTTTCAATTACCTGCTTCTCCTCAGCCTCATCCTTGGCCTTGATAGAGAGAGAAACCTGGTTGCTCTTGCGATCTACACCCATAAACTTGGCTTCAATTTCCTGACCCTCGGAAAGCACCTTGGTAGCATCATCAACAGGATCGCTGGAGATATCAGAGGCTCTGATATAACCCTCAACCTTGTCACCGAGATCCACAGTAGCACCGCGGGCGGTAACAGATGTAACAACACCCTTGACAATGCTGCCCTTCTTATTGTCAGCTACATACTTGCTAAGAGGATTCTCAAGCTGCTTGATGCTCAGAGATATTTTCTCCTGCTCAGGCTGAATATGACGGATCACAGCTGTAACCTCATCGCCCTTCTTGTAGTTGTGGATAGCCTGATCAGGCGGAACGTTCCAGGAAATATCGGAAAGGTGTACAAGACCGTCAATATTGCCTTCAAGACCGATGAACATACCAAAATCGGTAATAGACTTGATCTTGCCGGTAACCTTATCACCGTCGCTGTACTTCTTGCTGAACTCTTCCCATGGATTAGGCTTGCACTGCTTCAGGCCGAGAGAAATACGTCTGTCATTTGAATTAACGTCAAGAACCTTAACTTCAACAGTCTGACCGATATCAACAAACTTTGAAGGATTGATGTTCTTGCTGGTCCAGTCCATCTCAGATACATGAACAAGGCCCTCAACACCAGGCTGCAGTTCTACGAAACAGCCGTAATCAGCAATATTGGTAACCTTGCCGGTAACCTTTGTTCCTGTTGGATAGCGCTCTTCAATATTCTTCCAAGGATCTTCAGTAAGCTGCTTGAGACCGAGAGAAATACGAAGGTTCTGATCATTAATAACCTTAAGAACCTTAACATCGATTTCATCACCGACATTAACAACCTCGCTAGGATGCTTAACGCGCTTCCAGGCCATATCTGTAATATGAAGGAGACCGTCAAGACCGCCGAGATCAACGAATGCACCGTATTCGGTAAGATTCTTAACAGTACCTCTTCTAACCTCGCCCTCGGCAAGATTCTTAAGAAGAAGTTCTCTCTCGGATGAATTTTCCTTCTCGACAACAGCCTTGCGGGAAACTACAACATTGTTGCGCTTCTGATCGATTTTGATAACCTTAAACTGGAGAACATTGGTAGTATCAACAAGATCGTCCTCGCGAACAGGCTTGGTATCAACAAGTGAACCAGGGAGGAACGCCTTGATGTTGCCGCACATAAGTTCAACGGTAAAGCCGCCCTTAACCTTATTGTTGATAACACCTTCAACGATAGCCTTCTCTTCGAAAATCTTCTCGAGTTCATTCCAGGCCTGTGTCTTCTTGGCCTTTTCATGAGAAAGTTCGGTTGATCCGCTCTCGTTTGCAAGGGATTCAACCATAACATCAACATCGTCGCCTACAGCAATTGTAAGTTCACCGGCAGCGTTCTTGAACTGAGCCACATCCATATATGATTCAGACTTGTAGCCGGCATCAACTATTACAAACTTGTCAGTAATTCTGATTACCTTTCCTTTCTGGATATCAGAAGACTTAGGTTGATCCTTAATAGATTCTTCAAAGAGTTCAGCAAATGATTCTGTCATAAAAAATAATTCTTAAAAAAAATAAAAAAACCCAACATCAATCCATGACGCCGGTGCCATTAAAAAAGTCCATCAGTCCTTTGACGGAATTCCAGCTGCCTCGGATACGCTTCCAGGCAGTCGAGCTATATTATCACCTGTCAAAAAAATATACAACAAAACACACTAACTATTTTTTCAGCAGCTGAACATGAAATTTAAGAAACAGAAAAGCGCCTTGCCTTTCTGCTGCGGAAGAAAATTAAATGAAGCAAAACTCCAGCCCGTGATGCGGCTTCCCTGTTTTTTTTGACGCTCAGCCAGACAAAGCAGGGGGACACTGCTTCACGGATCACTGCATGGCGAACTGCTTCTTATACAGCCTCCGGGAAAACCGCCTGCTCCGGCTTTTCAGCGCAGGCTCATATTTTCAGTGTGCTCTGCGGATCTGTCAGCCCGGACTGCCGACGGATATACAGATCAGGGATTTGCCGGTCTGTAATTTATATGTACACGCTAGAAAAGCCGGATATCATCCTCACTGCAGCCCCCTCCAGCACGGGTTATAAAACCCGTCAGGATCCGATGCCCCTGTCTGAAGCCAGAGAGAGAATTCTTTCCACAACCTCGGGTATCGTCATTTCAGTAGTATCTATTACCACTGCGTCATCCGCCGGTTTTAAAGGAGCCACCGGACGGTTGCGATCTCTGTCGTCTCTGATTTTTATCTCTGCAAGAATCTCCTCAAGAGGCTGCGGATTGCCGTTTTCCTTCTGCTGAAGATAACGTCTTCTGGCACGCTCCTCCGCGGACGCATCAAGAAATATCTTAAGAGTGGCATCAGGAAAAACCACAGTACCAAGATCTCTTCCGTCACCTACAAGCCCCGGCTCCTGCTGAAACGCTCTCTGCCGGTCAAGCAGAGCTGTTCTTACACTCGGCAGTGCAGCCACCCTGCTGGCATTGCTGCCTGTAGTCTCATTTCTGATTTCCTTTGATATGTCCTCTCCGTCAAGGATCGCGGCAACCCCCTCTCCTGCCGGTCTGAAACTCAGATTAAGACTCAGGGCAAGTTTGCAGAGAGCATTCTCGTCAGCAAAATCCACATTGTTTTTAAGCGCTGCATAGGCAAGAACACGATATATAGCCCCTGAATCGAGGATATGAAAGCCGAATGCATCTGCCACAAGTCTTGAAACAGTGCCCTTGCCGCTTCCGCCAGGGCCGTCTAGAGTAATAACCGGTACCATAAAATTCTCCTGTTTTGCTTTTATTGCTGATACCCGGCATCTGAAGATGCCGGAATGCCGTTTTCTGAAGTTTAACTGTCTGAAGCATTAAAAACAATTGGAAAGTCAAACTTCTTCGGGATGAATTGAACAATTAACAATGTCTTTGAATGTGCCATGTTATATAATAGACGCGTTTTCAAAGCCGCCAGCCCGGCTGCTTGCAGCAATAAACGCAGGATTCCAAATGAGTAAAATAATAAAGGTAGCTGAAGCCAGACTGCCGACAGTGTTCGGAGAATTCAAAATTGTAGGTTTCAGGGATACCTCTACGGACAAGGAGCACATAGCTCTGGTGATGGGTGATGTGGAGGATGCAAATCCGGTTCTTGCCAGAATACATTCCGAGTGTCTTACCGGCGACACTCTGTTCAGTCTTAAATGCGACTGCGGATTTCAGCTTGAAGAAGCTCTGAGGATGATTTCTGAAAAAAAACGCGGTGTGCTGCTTTATGTAAGGCAGGAGGGAAGAGGCATCGGTCTTTTAAACAAAATCCGGGCATATGCGCTTCAGGATCAGGGACTGGATACCTACGACGCAAATGTGGCTCTCGGCTTCAAGCCGGATGAAAGATGCTACGACATATGTGCCGAAATGCTGAAGCTTCTCGGAGTAAAAGAGGTCCGTCTCATTACAAACAATCCGGACAAGATAAGCGCCCTCAGAGGATACGGAATCGAAATTGCCGGAAGAGAACCGATAGAGGTTGGAAGGAATAAATTCAACAACGGATATCTGGAAACCAAAAAGGCAAGATTCCATCATATGCTGAGTGAAATCAACTGACACACAGCACGGCTGAAGCCGGATGATTTCAGAGAAATCAGCTCAGACTCCGGCTTCTCTGGCTGAGAATCGACACTCGGTACGGTAGCATTCCTTCAGAATCATTTTCTGCAGCTTTTCAGAAGAGCGATCTCTCTTCCGTATCCGGGAACATCGTTAGGCGTTTCAAGATAGAACGGAAGGTCTCTGAGTTTAGGATGATTGATGATTCTGACAATCGCCTCCATGCCAAGCAGCCCCTCGCCTATGCACGCATGACGATCCTTGTGGGAGGAGAAGCCGAATTTAGAATCATTCAAGTGAACTGCCCTGAGACGCTCAAGCCCCAGAATGCTGTCAAATTCATCCAGCACTCCGTCAAGATCACCTGCTATGTCATACCCACCGTCGTAGACATGGCACGTATCAAGACATACCCCGAGTTTATCCGCTGAAGGAGAACCGCATTTTCTGATTATCTGCTCCAGTTCCTCAAAGCACCCGCCAATCTCTGTTCCCTTTCCCGCCATGGTTTCAAGCAGAATTACCGTATGGGAGTCGACTTCAAGCAGACGCGACAGGATCCCGCAGATATGCCCGATACCGATCTCAGTACCCTGAGAAACATGGCATCCGGGATGAAAGTTATACATACTTGCGGGAATGTGAGAAAGACGCATAAGATCATCAGTCATGGTACTGAGAGCGTAATCTCTGAGATCCGGTTTTGCAGCGGCCGGGTTCATTGTATAAGGTGCATGAGCCAGAACAGGACCAACGGAATACTCCACGGCCAGACGGTTGAATTCCTCAACATCGCTCAGATCCAGAGCCTTCGTAGTGCCGCCACGGGGATTTCTGGTAAAAAACTGAATAACGTTAGCCCCTATTCCGACAGCTTCGCGGATCATGGCGGCATATCCGCCGGTAATCGAGAGATGACAGCCTATCTTAAACATATAAAATTCCTACCGGTACATCACTGAATCAAAAAAACGAAAACTTTTCCGTCCGCAAGCGGACAGCAGAAAAATCCAAAGCAAAATCCGCAGGCCGGAAAACAAAAAACATGCGAAGGAGGCTGTTTTTCAGACAAACGGAGACGGATCTCCCGCACCTTCTCTGACAATGCTGTATTCATCATCAGACATGTCCACCACTGTTGTAGGTTTACTGGTCAGGTAACCGCCGTCAACAATATAATCCACGGCATAATCAAGTTCATCCTTGATCTGGTACGGATCATTCTCCGCCTCCTCCCTGCCTGGCAGAATCAATGTGGTGGACATTATAGGCTCTCCGAGTTCAGCAAGCACTGCCATGCATATGGCGCTGTCAGGAATTCTGATCCCGATTGTCTTCTTTTTTTCCTGCATTACGCGGCTTGGAACGCTCTTGCATCCCCTAAGAATAAAAGTGTAGGGACCGGGAGTATAGTTTTTAATAAGTCTGAACTGGTTGTTATCAACAATCGCATATTTTGAAGCCTCGGAAATGCCGGGACACACAAGGGTAAAATTATGCATTTTATCCACATTTCTGATTCGGCACACCCTTTCAAAAGCACGCTTGTTGTCAAGCATGCATCCGAGAGCGTAGCCGGAATCCGTAGGATATACTATTACACTTCCATCACGCAGGGCATCCACAACCTGATTTACCATTCTAGGCTGAGGATCCACTGGATGGATCACTATCATGCGGCTCAATTGTATATTTCCTCAAATCTTTTATCTGTCCTGACAGATCTGCAGTCTGCCGGAAGATAGCTGTTAAACCAGGAGCCCGAATCTGTCTGTTCCTGTCACCGTTATAACCGGAACCTGACAACCCGTAAGGTCATATTCTACAGACAGTGCTGCAACTATTGCAGTGATTTTAGGAGAAAAACTTTCAAAGAGGAGATCTTCCTCCGAAAACGACGTTATTATCACAGTCCACTGCACGACACTGATTTTAAAATCATAGACAGGTCTGTCAAGCATTACCTCTTGTAAAAAACGTTTATTGACGTCATCACCTGCCGGCTTTGCGCCGCATAACCGGCTGTCAGACAGCTTCAGGCCAAAGACTACGCGACTGAGCCGGTTCTGATTAGCAGCTTCTGGTTTTTACAGTGTTCCTGTTCACGGCTTTTGTGCCATACCCGAAAGGACGGATTGTCAATACTCAAAGACAGAATAAACAGAAATCCGGTCGGAAAAATCAGTGCGGCCAGGCCGAAGGTTTCACCTTCCGCAATAAGCAGTTAAAAAAAAACATATTGACTGATGTTCACAAAACAAACAAAAACAGTTTGCTCCGCGGCTCCAAAAAGGTCCATATTTAGCTCTCTATCTAATTTTTATCATATAGTAATTGATTATTCTGTTCTAAATAGTAGAATTCTTTTATAAATCTTTTTAAGTTTGGTCGGACTGATTACTATTGCAGATACAAAAATAAATATTGTCCGTCCGGATCGATTTTGTATTAAAAGGGATAACAATGTCAGACAACAGTTTGCTCACTCTTAACAATGATATATGGTTAAGTTTAACAGAAGAGGGTTACATGGATCGTTTCTTGATCACTCTCTTTAACGATATGAAGGAAACCAAGGTACAGGAAATTACCAGTGTAACAGTAAGTGAAATCTCATCATCTCCTGTAGCCGACAAAACCATAAAAAAGGGTGAATATAAGAATCTTAGCGGTTTTTGCATCAATGCTCTTCTTGACTCAGTTCCGACCGAGGTTATTCTTCTTGACGAGGAGATTCCGTATCTGAAATGGTGGCATGATAAAAGCTTCTTTACTCTCAACTACTATTACGAACATGCAAGAGCTTTGGAAAACGGGTATGACGATATAAAGCAGCGCATGGTAGTTTCATTCCTGCTGGATAAAAATCTGAATCTTGATAAATTCCATACCCTCAAATATATTGATAAGCAGGATCCTGCCGATCCGAACAAGATGGTTCCGGACTATTCCTTCTCTGTCCATGATCTGAACTTCCTGTGCATTCCTAGTGATACCAACAGTGAAACTCAGCTTTCGCTGTGGGCTTCCCTGCTGATTGCAACAGATATGAATGAAATTCAGAGAATAACCCAGAAGCAGATAACCTGATATTTTTTCTGATCAGATATGAGAACCCGGCTTTTATGCCGGGTTTTCTTTTGCATTCAGCTGAAATTGGTGTGCATATGCTCAAATAAAGAACTACAACAAATGTAAATTTGTTACACATTAACGTAATACAGCCTTAAAATATAATCAGCGGTACGGTTTTCACCGGAATTTCAATGTTTCAGACAGAATAGTAATTTCAACAGGCAGTTTGGAACTGTCAGAACTCAGAGGTAATTATGTTTAAAAGAACAAAAATAGTGGCAACTCTCGGTCCTTCAACCGACGATCCGGCAATTCTGGAAAAAATGATCAAGACCGGTGTGAACATGGTTCGCCTTAACTTCTCACATTCCATTGCCGATGAGCACAAAAAGCGCGTGGAAGAAGTCAGAACAATAGCCAGGAAACTCAATACTTATGTTGCAGTCATGGGAGATCTTCAGGGACCTAAAATCCGCGTTTCCACATTTAAGAACGGTAAGGTTGTTCTTCAGAAGCACCAGTCTTTTGTTCTTGATTCCGAACTCCCTGCGGGAGAGGGCAATGAAAACCAGGTCGGCATTGACTACAAGAAACTTCCCGAGGATGTAAAGCCCGGAGATATACTTCTCCTTGACGACGGAAAGATACAGCTGATTGTAACCAGCATCCACGCGAGCCGCATTCATACAACGGTTGCAGTCGCCGGAACCCTTTCTGATCACAAGGGTATCAATAAAAAAGGCGGCGGTCTTAACGCCAAAGCTCTCACGGAGAAGGACAAAGAGGATATCAAGCTGGCGGCCGAGCTTGACGTTGATTATCTGGCTGTTTCATTTCCTCACAGCAGCGATGATCTCAACCAGGCCAGAAAACTTCTGAAAGAGGCAGGATCCAATGCCAAAATTGTAGCCAAGGTTGAAAGAGCCGAAACCGTCAAAACAGAAGAGGCTATGGAGGACATAATACTTGCTTCTGATGTTGTTATGGTTGCCCGCGGTGATCTGGGAATAGAAATCGGAGATCCTAATCTTATGGGTGTGCAGAAGCGTCTTATTAAAAAGTCACGCCAGCTCAACCGTGTTGTTATAACCGCAACACAGATGATGGAATCCATGACAAAATCTCCTCTGCCTACCCGTGCCGAGGTTATGGATGTTGCAAATGCAGTACTGGACTGCACTGACGCCGTTATGCTTTCAGCAGAATCGGCAGTGGGCGAATATCCTGTGGAGACGGTTCATTCAATGACTGAGGTTATTGCAGGTGCTGAAACGGATCCGTCCATGAGTCAGTCAAGCTACCGCGTAGATCGTGAATTTGAAACACCTGAAGAAACAATTGCAATGTCTACCATGTATGCCGCAAATCATCTTAAGGGCATAAAGGGAATTATCGCTCTTACAAGCTCGGGAAGCGTAGTGCGTCTTATGTCCAGACTGAAGTCGAGCCTTCCGATATATGCCCTCTCCAAGCATGAAAAGACTCTCAACTGGGTCGCTCTTTACCGCGGAGTAACACCGGTATATTTCAGTCAGGACGACAATCTCTCCCGCAAGGAAATAACGCTTAGGGCCATCGCCAAGTGCAAGGAAATGGGATATTTCAATTCCGGAGACAAAGTGATTATGACCTACGGAGATCATATTGAAGAAGTAGGATCGACCAACTCTCTGAAAATTCTAATCGTCAAGTAGGAGTTTAAATGTCTCAGTTTTTCACCATGTCAACCGGCGTAATCAATACCACACCCATGGATATTGCCGGTAATCGCAATCTGATTATGAACTGCATAAGAAGAGCGGCCTCGGCCGGCAGCAGACTCATTCTTCTGCCCGAGCTTTCTCTTACAGGATACGGATGCGAAGATATATTCTACGTGCAGGCATTTATCAGAGAGGCCATGGCTGCCCTGAAAAAAACGGCGGATGAGATGCCGGACGGCATAGCCGCGGCTGTCGGCATACCGGTGCTCATAGTGGGTCAGCTCTATAACGGCTGCGCCATGATCAGCAAGGGAAGAATTCACGGCATTGCACTCAAGCAGTACCTTGCCAGAACCGGAATTCATTATGAAAACAGATGGTTCACCCCGTGGAAATCCGGTGAAATCTGTGAAATTGACGAACCGGTCCTTGCACAGAAAAAGCCGGTTGCGGCAGGTGACGTATGCTTCATTCTGGACGGAGTGAAGGTTGGCTTTGAAATCTGTGAGGATTCATGGGTTGCGCACCGCCCCGGAACCGGACTGTATGCCAGGGGGGTTGATATAATTCTCAACCCTTCCGCGTCTCACTTTTCCATAGGGAAACAGGCCGTAAGACGCAACTTTATTCAGGACGGCTCCAGAGCATTCTGCTGCGTATATGCCTACACAAATCTTGTAGGCAACGAATCCGGAAGAGCAGTCTTTGACGGTGATTCAATTATTGCAAGCGGCGGAGATATTATCTATCAGTCACAGCGGCTTGGTTTTAAGACCTGGAATGTTCACACGGTGACAGTTGATCTGGAAAGAAACCGGAACAACAGACTTCTTTCCTCCGAAAATGTATGCCACCCGTGGAACACTTCTTTTATTACCGTTGATAATTTTGCAGCCGGATCATCACAGGACGGTATTCTGACAGAGCCGGCAAAGCTGAAAGACGAAAACGAGGAGCTGACAGCATGCCAGGCTGTTTCCCTCGGTTTGTGGGATTTTATGCGAAAAACCCGTACCAGCGGTTATGCCCTCAGTCTTTCAGGAGGAGCCGACTCTGCACTCTGTGCAATGATGGTCTATTACGCCGCAGTTCAGGCTGCCGCGGCTCTTGGTATCAGCGAATTTATCACGGTGCTCAAATCCTGCGGCATAGAGGTCGAACACCCTGCAGGAAATACACCGGTAATCGAATTCGTTAAAAACAGGGTGATGCCTGAAATTCTGATAACTCTGTACCAGGGATCCGATCACAGCAGTGAAACTACAAGAAATGCCGCTGAATCCCTTGCCGGATGCATCGGAGCTAAGCACTATGAATGGAAAATATCAAATCTAGTAAATGAATACGAGAGACTGGTAAACACCCTGCTTCCTGCTGATGAAAAGCTGTCATGGGAAAATGACGATACAGTTCTTCAGAATATACAGGCCAGAGTAAGATCACCTGGAATATGGATGCTGGCAAACAAATTCAATAAACTGCTTATAGCAACGTCAAACCTTTCTGAAGCATCTGTCGGATACTGCACCATGGACGGCGATACCTCGGGAGTTATTTCCCCAATAGCGGGTATCAGCAAGTCGAGGATCTTAAATATCAACCGCTACATCATGGAAAACGGGCTTGAAATAGACTCGGGAGCCGGCATACAGACATTGGAGATACCAGCGGTTGAACTTATAGTCAATCAGGCTCCGACAGCAGAATTAAGACCTGTAGAGCAGACTGATGAATCAGATCTGATGCCGTATCCTCTTATGGATGAAATAAGGAGACTGACTCAGACTCTTAATCTGTGGCCGAAAGATGTACTGATATACCTTAAAAACGGTGCATTCGGGCGGATTTATGATACTGAGTATCTTGTAAAGGCTCTCAAAAAATACTACAGACTGTACTGCCGCAACCAGTGGAAACGCGAAAGATTTGCTGTGGGATTCCATATTGAATCAGACAGTGCCGATCCGAAAAGTTTCAGACGATTCCCTGTGCTTTCAAATCAGCTGAAGGAGCAGATAGACGAGCTGGACAGTTTCCTGCATAACACTTAATTTAACCGGTACAGATTTCTCATACATGCTGTATCCATACAAATTGAATCTGTTATTGGACATTTTTACAAAAACTGAAAAGATGCCGTACTTTTGTTTAACAGATTCAAGGGTTATAATCAGAAAGGTTTAGGAGCCCGGACTTGAATACCTAAATTGCATATGCATCAGTTTATTATGCTGCTGCATGAAACATATGTGCAGAAAACACATGAGCCAATATCATAAAATTAAACAAGGAGTTAGGATGAAACTGTCTCATCTATTACTTACTGTTCTTTTCGGAACAGCTATGACACTGTCAGGATGCGTCGTAGTTGATGACTATGATTATGACGATCACCACCATCACCATCACGAACCGCCACCTCCTCCGCATCATGATCCTCATCATGATCCACACCATGATTCGCATCATAATTCACACCATGATTCGCATCATAATTCACATCATGATTCGCATCATAATTCAAATCACAATTCGAATCACAACTCGAATCATAATTCGCACCACAGTTCACATCATCGGTAATTCAGTTTGCCTGATAGAACACAAAAGCAGAAACACGGGTTTCTGCTTTTTTATTCAACTGTAATCAGCCTTCAGCCCTTTTTAAACCGGCATTATTCAATCAGGAGAAGTCAGTCTGACTTCGAATCCTCGTAAGAACAGTTAATAATCAGGAACACAATAGCAGACAGCTTTACGCTCAGGAATCGTTTAAGAATGAACCCCGGCTTCCTGTAGGATATTTACCATACATATGTAGGATTACTATGCTATTTTTTGTAGGAACAAAGCACCAATAAATTTATAACATATTGATTTATAAAGAAATTTATTTAATTATTTTTCCAATAAACATAATTTGCCCAACTTATCCACCATTGCATATATAAAAAACTGTAATACAATAAGTAGTAGTTGCAGGAAGCAATTTTGACATGGATGTCAATTCTCAGGAAGGGAAAGACCAGTATGGTCGGGGGATAAAATAATTTTTTCGCAAGGAGTTGCAAGGACTGCAACTCCTTTGTTTTTTTATACAGGCACCCGCCTCAAAAAACAGTATCGGATAAAAAAGCAAACTGCATCCAATACTGTCTGTAGCTATTTTCCTCTTTCATCCGGCTTTATATCTCCCCAGTGCTGATCCCGCATTCTCTGCTCCATATCCCGCATTGCCCTGCTCTGTGCAGACTTAAGGATCATTCGGTTAGACCGGTCATATGTGAAATAATTCCATACCCAGTCAAGAAAAACAAAAAATTTGTTTCTGACTCCGAGAATTGAAACAAGATGAACACCCATCCAGAGGAACCAGGCAAAAAAGCCTGCAAAATGGAATCTGCCGATATCAGCCACCGCCTTATTCTTACCTATGGTGGCCATAGATCCTAAATCCTTGTATTTGAACGGTGTCAGCGGACATTCCGCCTCAAGCGCCTTCAGATTCTTTGCAAGAAGAGCGCCCTGCTGAATTGCAGGCTGTGCCATCTGCGGATGTCCGTTAGGATAGTCCGAATCCCCTCCGTTCATCAATGCAACATCACCTATTGCATATATATTGAAGCTTCCCTTGACCTTGTTGTACTCATCAACAATAACGCGCCGTCCACGCCCGATGCACTCCTCGCCGAGTCCGTGGATTTTATTGCCGGTAACGCCGCCTACCCAGATAAGATTTCTTGTAGGAATACGCGTACCGTCACTCATAACAACACTGTTATTCTCATAGGTTTTAACAAGAGTGTTGAGTTTAACCGAAACGTTCATTTTTTTAAGAAAACTCAGAGCCTTCGCCGATGCTTTCTCTGACATTCCCGCAAGGAGCCTGCCGGAACCCTCCACAAGAAAAATATTCATTTTTGAGGTATCCATGTCAGGATAATCCTTAGGAAGAATATACTTCTTCATTTCGGCAAGAGCTCCTGCTATTTCAACACCTGACGGTCCGCCTCCAACAATTACTACATTAAGAAGCTCCTGTCTTTCATTCTCTGTCGCACATGTTACAGATCTTTCAAAATTTATAAGCAGAGCATTTCTTAAAGCCATTGCCTCTGAAACCGTTTTCATCGGTGCCGCTACAGCCTTAATCTGATCATTTCCATAAAAATTAGTCGTTGATCCGTTTGCCAGCACCAGATAGTCATAATCTATCTTTCCGATAGACGTCTGAATGTAGTTTTCTGCAGCATACACCGCCCGAAGCTCAGTCATGCGGAAATAATAATCCTCTCTGTCCTCAAACAGTTTCCGAAAAGGAAAAGCAATGGAGCTCGGGTTAAGACCTGCCGTAGCTATCTGATAAATCAACGGAGGAAACTGGTTGTAATTGTTGCGATCTATAAGAACCACCTGAAAATTTGAATGCTTCAAATTGTGGGCAAGTGTCAGACCTCCAAAACCGCCTCCGATTATCACTACTCTCTTTTTACCGTTACGTGCAATATTAAAACTCATAAAACCGCCTCCATGCCGAATCAGACGATTCAATTCTATCATGCTACGATTTAAACCTGCCATCGCCGTGATCCATCCATGTGACTGAAGTTAAATTTGACCAAAATCAGTTCTCATCAGTTGTTGAACATCAGCAAACACTCAGATCCCAGTGATGAATCTCAATACACTGCAGCTTTAAATATATTCGAGATTTGTCAAATAATTAAAAAGACAACTGTGATATCCGTTAAATCCTCACTTTTTATCTTTTTACTAACACAGAAAAATCACAGAAAATCTATTATGAAACGGAGTACCGTGCGCATTATCCCGCACTTTTCATGATAAAAGAGGTTATCCATGTCTGATAAATACGAAACATCACTTGGTCACTGCCGCTTTTTAGGTCCGACCATAGAAAACGGCGGAGTCAATTTTGCCATCTACTGCAAAAATGCAAAAAAAATTGAACTTCTCCTTTTCAAAGATCCCAAGGATCTGTCGCCAGATGTAATCAAACTTGATCATAAAAACAAGTCGGGGTACTACTTTCATATTTTCGTCAAGGGAATCGGGGACGGACAGCTGTACGGCTGGAGAATTACTGAAGTAATCAATACAAAAGTCAACAAATGCTGGGATCCGACCAAGGTTCTCCTGGATCCGTACTGCTATCGCATAATATTTCCTGAAAACTACTCAAGAAGTGACAACTGCAAACCGGGAAGCAACATATACTCAAGTCCTAAATCAGTTGTTCTGGATCTGTCAGAATATGACTGGGAGGGAGATACATATCCGAGACACAGTTTCAGAAAAACTGTAATCTATGAAATGCATGTCAAAGGTTTTACAGCACATCCGTCTTCAAACGTAACTCCATGTAAAAGAGGTACCTACGCCGGACTCATTGAAAAAATTCCGCATCTGCAGGAAATAGGAGTAACAGCGGTAGAGCTGCTTCCGATCTTTCAGTTTGATCCGTCAGTTAACGGAAGCGGAAAGGCAAACTACTGGGGATATGATCCTATATCATTCTTTTCTCCACATTCCTTCTACAGTTCAGATCAGTCTCTGCACGGCCCTTCAAACGAGTTCAGAGACATGGTTAAAGCACTGCACCGGGCCGGTATCGAAGTATATCTTGATGTTGTATACAATCACACTTCGGAAGGTGATGAAAAGGGACCGGTATTTAATTTCAAAGGTTTTGATCAGAGCGAGTATTATCTTGTCGACAAGGAAGGAGATTTCATCAATTTCACCGGCTGCGGCAACACCATAAATGCGTCAAGTCCCGTAGTAAAAAAAATGATCACCGACAGTCTCAGATTCTGGACTGAAAAAATGCATGTGGACGGATTCAGATTTGATCTGGCATCAATTCTTTCACGCAACACCAAGGGAGAACCAATCTCCGATGCTCCTACACTGCTTCAGATTGATAATGACTGCAGACTTGCAAATACTAAAATTATAGCCGAAGCCTGGGATGCGGCGGGACTCTACCAGGTCGGCAGTCTTCCCGGCAGAAGATGGAGAGAATGGAACGGACAGTTCAGAGATGTGGTAAGGAGATTCATCCGTGGGGATAACGATACTGTCAAAATTCTTGTAGATCGCATGAACGGAAGTCCTGATATCTACAAATCGAATGATACTGATCCTTATAAAAGTCTTAATTTCGTTACGTGCCATGACGGATTCACATTATGGGATCTTGTAAGCTACAACAAAAAACATAATCTGGAAAACGGCGAAAACAACATCGACGGTGCTGACTACAACTTCAGTTTCAACAACGGAGTTGAAGGAGAAACTGACAGTGTTGAAATCAATGAAATCAGACTGAGACAGGCAAAAAACATGATGTTCATGAACATTTTTTCAATCGGAACATCAATGATTCTCATGGGTGATGAAATTCTCAGGACCCAGCGCGGCAACAACAATGCATACTGCCAGGATAATGAAATCTCCTACATGAACTGGAAGCTCAACAAGATGCAGAAAAATATGCTCAGATTCACGTCTCTGCTCATACGTGCAAAGACTGAATTCGGAGATCCGAATGATGAATCAGACATAGTGACTCTTCATGAAAAGTTAAGAGCAAGCCAGCATACACTCCATGGTGTAAAACCGCATCTTCCTGATCTCTCACCGACTTCCCACTCGGTAGGCATGATGTACTACGCTATCCTTCTCAAAACGTATGTATACATCTACATTAATAACTACTGGGAGGATTTAAATGTAACACTGCCGGAGATTCCAAATTCAAAAAATTCAAAATGGGTCAGATGCATTGACACAAGTCTCCAGCCTCCGCAGGACGTGACGCTGTACTCCCCGAACAAACCGGAAATCGACGGCACATATACTGTTAAAGCAAGAAGTATAGTCCTGATGCTTTCAAACTGAGAAGAAAACAGCGTTAAGAACAGTTTTCACATAATTTCAGCATACGCCGGAGCTACCAGGCTCCGAGTATCTGGCTTTATCAGCCTCGGTAATTGTCCGGACAACCCTGCATGGAGTGCCAAATGCTATAACTCCGTCGGGTATTGATTTTGTGACCACGCTTCCCGCCCCGATAATAACATTGCTGCCGATTGAAACTCCGGGCAGTACAGTAACATTGGCACCGAACCAAACGCTGTGACCTACAGTTATACTCTTGGCAATCTCAAGACCTCTGTTCCTTTGAATCCTGTCAAGAGGATGTGTTGCAGTGGTAAATACACAGTTAGGACCGATAAGCACATTGTCGCCGAAAACAACAGGAGCGGCATCCAGGATCACAAGATTTGTATTCGAATAAAAATTTTTGCCGAATTCTATATTGAAACCGTAATCACAACGAAAAGGAAGAGTCACTTCGCAGGATCCGGCAATAGAGCCGATAATCTTTTGAAGATACCCTAGTATTTTCTCCTGCTCTGAAGGACGGCACTGATTAAGTTCATAGCACAAATCCATACATTTCAGACGCATGGAAGATATTTGAGGATCGTTGGGATTGTAAAGATATCCCGCCTTGCTTTTTTCCCACTCATTCATAAAAAACTCCGTCTTGAATTCTGATCTGACTGTACAAGCCTTATACATCAATGATTATACAGCTAATTCACGTCATTCACAGAGATCCAAAAAACAAAAAACCCTAGAGCGAATCTAGGGTCAAACAAAACTTACTTGGAGTTAAATACTATTAATTCGCAGTCAATGTCCAGGTTAACTTCTTGTCATTTACAGACAATCTGTAGTTACCCTGCTTACTTATCTTGACATCTGGGCAGGAAGCCTGGTTTGAGCAAAGTGAATTGCCGGAACCCTGGCCCCAAACAGTTCCCTTCCAACCGTCTGAATCAGTTATCTTGAAGCGCTGAGCACCGTTTGAGTCACCGTCACCGGTCAGATAGAGGTCGATGTACCAGTTGCCAGTTTCGCTGTCAAAAGTCATTGGCTCATGAGTCCAGCCGTTTGTTGTTCCGGCATAGTACATGGCACTGTGAGTTGCTGCAAAACCGCCCTGACTTTCAAGAGTCCAGGTCATATCGGTATCGTTGACGTAGAGGGTATAATTGCCAACCTCGTCAATCTGGATATCACCGCAGGACGCCTGATTGTTGCAGAGAGTATTGTTGCCTGCATCACCCCAGACATTACCGGTCCAGCCCTTCTTATCAGTGATCTTGAAGCGCTGTGGTCCGTTGCCGTCACCCTCACCGGAGAGAACAAGATCGATAGACCAGTTTCCGGTTGTTGGATCGAAGGTCATTGCATCATGAGTCCACTTGTTAGCGGTACCTGCAAAGTACAAAGCATCATGATTTGCATGAATAACATCATAGCTGACCTTTACCTTCTTGGAAGCAGCTGCAGAATCAGTCTTGCCGTCATTTGCAACCAGACTTACAGTATACTCACCGTCAGAACCGTAGGTGTGAGTTACAGCTGAACCGGTTGCGGTAGTTCCGTCACCGAGATTCCAGGTAAGCTCAAGATTGTCACCGTCAGCATCTGAAGAGTTGCTTGTAAGGGTAACAGTCAGTCCGTCGGTAACAGCATTGAATGCGGCTACAGGAGCGTGATTCTCTGTAGACTCGGCAACAAGCTTGTAGCTCATATCAGAATCCTTAACAGCAATCACATACTGACCGACCTCGCTCAGAGCTACGTCACCGCAGGTTGCCTGGTTGGAGCAGAGAGTATTACCTGTACCCTTACCCCATACCTTGCCATTCCAGTTAGGCTGATCGGTAACCTTGAAGCGCTGTGCACCGCCCTTGTCGGAACTTCCTGTAAGATTTACAGAAATCTCCCACTGGCAGCTGTCAGAATTGAAAGTGAACGGCTGATGCTTCCAGCTGTTGCTTGAACCGGCATAGTAGAGGGCTGAAAGTTTAGGCTGGCACTCGCCGCTTACATATACACTGCCGTTGGCAGTAACAGTCTTGTCACCCTTTGTTGCCTTCAATGTTACATTGTAGGTACCTGTTCTGTCATAAACATGGGTAGGGTTAGCCTCGTTAGAGCCGCTGCCGTCACCAAAATCCCACTGGTAGGATACACCGGAACCGTTTGTAGTATTGTTGAATCTTACAGAAAGTCCGTCTACCTGCGAACCGAAGGATGCAATAAATACGCTCTCACCGGAAAGATTGTAGACATTATTGCTGTCAACAGTCAGAGTAAACCTTCCTGACTTACCGTCGATATCAACATCTGTGCAGGATACCTGATCGGAGCAGAGAGTATTGCCTCCCTTTGTACCCCATACGGTACCGGTCCATGATGCCTGATCAGTAATCTTGAAGCGCTGAGGACCGTTTGCATCACCCTTTCCTGTAAGATCAAGATCAAGAGTCCAAACCTTGGCACCCTCATTATATGTCATCTTGGTGAACTTCCAGTTGTTGCTTGAACCTGCATAGTAACGATCACCTACGCACATTGCAGCACCAGGATTGCTCTTGCAGACGCACTGCTTACCGTTTGGATCCTTGTCGCACGGATCAATAGCATCGCCGCCGCAGAATCCGTTTCTGCCCGGATCAACACAGATTGCAGCTGCCTTGTGAGCCTTGACTGTAATTGTTGCCTTTCCGCCGGAAACAGTAACCTGCTGACCGCCGCACTTGTCATCCTGCTGCAGAATTTCACAGTACTGTCCGTCAGGTACGGTTACAGGGAAGGTTTTGGTAATATCATTGTCACCTGCATTCAGAGCATAGAAACCCTTCTTGCCGCGGTTGAACCATATTAACTTGCCTTCAGCACCCTTTGATGAAACTGACTCGCCACGGGTTGCACGTGCAAAGCCTACAGCATTATTTACAATTGAGTCACGATGCTCGCAGTGCCATCCGCCCTGGCAGCGTTCAGCCCAGAGAGGACCGCCCTGATCGTGATCAGACCACTGATAGCCTGAGTAAATCTGACGTACTGTACCGTAAGGATATGCAACCATGAAGGACTGAGCCAGCTGGAATGCCCATCCGTTGCTCTGTAAATTCAGATAGCTGGTTCCTGCAGAGTTTCTTTCGTTGTCGTGGTTTGCAACAAACACCTCACTTGCATAGCCCGGAAGATTTGTCCAGGTATCATCCATATTGATAAGATACTGAGGATTATAGATGTTGCCCTGCATTACTTCGCAGTACTTGAACTCAGTTACAACAGAGTTTGGAATACCTGCGTACTGGTTAGGCTGTACAGGCTGACCGTCTGCACCGATTACCTCCATGTATGCAGGAGGATTACCGGCCTTGGCCAGAATAGCCTCGATATCTTCAGGCTGCATGTGCTTTGCGGCATCGATACGGAAACCGTATACACCCATGCTCATGAGATTTTTCAGATAGTTTGCAATTTTAGTTCTGGTTGAATCGCTTTCTGTCTTAAGATCAGGCATACCAGAAAGATCACAGTTTCTAATCTCCCACGCATTGCCGTAATTGATGCTTTGACAATGAGCGTCATGGAAATCATCATAGCCTAAGTCAGGGAAACTGCGGTTGCTGTACTGAGATCCGCCTATACCGGTACCCCAACCAGATGCTCTCTGATTGAACACAGCATCAGCAAAAACTTTAACGCCTGCCTCATTACACTCCTTGATCATATTGCGAAGCTGGGCTTCGTTACCGGTCATGGTTGTGTAATTCCAGAAGTTAACTGGCTGATAAACTGCCCACCAGACATCACTTCTGTTGATATGCTCAGCAGGCTGGGAAATCTGAACACCGTCATATCCCTTAGGACCGAGCACTTCTTTACACTCCTTGGCGATGTTGTCGTAGGTCCACTGGAACGGATGAACGATAATCATTTCACCGTTATTCAAAGTAGCCTGAGCACCGCAGCAGAGAGCGCAAAGTCCGGCAAGAACTGACAATCTGAAAGCATTTTTTGCAAATTGCATAAAGAATTCTCCAAGATGAAATTTGATAGTCTTAATTATTTTGTAATAACCAGCGGGTATGTAATTTTTAATAATAAAGCACAAAACTTCAGCACCCGCATAATGGTTGTATAAATTTTACTCGGGAATGCACTAATACGATAAAAATAAATACACAATTTGTTAAGCTTATCACATGAATAAATTTTAATCAGAAATTCTGAATGCAAACTCTCTGTCGCAGCAGTCTGGAGAGATATATCGGGGTAAAATGAGGCAAAACATATATAAATTCTGTATTGACAGCAGATTATTACGATAATATTTTTATTGACTGAAGAAAAAATGGATTTAAAAAAAATTTTTTTTCTTGAACCGCATATGTTTGCAGATTATGACTGTACATTAATAATTATCAATCAAAAAATATACAGAACCAAAAATTTCAGGTATATATTTGTTTGCATAATTATGCATCTGAAGCATATAAACTGTACAAAAAACAACCTGATATTACTGATGTAATTTGCTTCTAAATCAAACAGCGGCACATACTGATAATAAAAAGCTGGCAATTTAAAAGCTGCGATTATATTCACAGTCGTGTATGAATCAGATGCCAGTTTTGCATAATGCAAAGATTTCAAAAAGCAGAAATGCCCGGTCCGATGCTGAAAAATCCGGGATTGAATCATGATAATTGTTTATCCGGTTGTGCCGTAAACCACGTCCTTTAAGGTGCGGATATAAGGCATAAAATTAGGTATAATCTTCCCTGCCAGCAGAGACAGGCTTCGGCTTTCTCAATGACGACAAATCAGGCCGGGGCACAGCCGTAGTGCCAGTGAAGTGATCTCACCAGAGATCAAGCAGGAGCCAGCACTTGCTGCTGGAACTGGCAGAAATCCCCTGCCTTTGGCAAATGAGAAAGCCAGGCACATAATTTCTTCAGGTTAATGAACGTTTTCTGAAGGAAGCTCTTAAAAACAGCTAATTATGAACCTGCATTTCTGCGCATGAACCTAAAGCTTTTGATAAATTCAAAAAAAGACCTTACAGATTTTAATCAGTCGCTGATGCCATAATCACAACATAGCGATCAAGAAGTCTGTCATACACAGTCACGCAGAGATTTCCCCACCATTCGCGCCCGTCATCAAAATACTCAGCCCAGTCGGTTGACCATTTAAGCACTTCAAGATGATCTGATCCCGCATTAAACAATTTTGAATTTACCTTTATAAAATCCTCCGTCTCATTTATCCCGTATGGAGAGAACATAAAGGCCTGCCAGTACGGGATCTCGCCGCCGTCAGTCCGGATATTGTAGATTTTTTTAACTGTTCCGTTAGATCTTCTCAAAACCTTTTCTGATAACGGCACAGGCAGAGCAAGCAGTTCAGCAGGACTTATTGAAACAGAAGCAGCAAGGTCAATGTCATAACCGAAGCTTGATTCATCATCTGATTCAGAAAATTTGCGGATGGCAAAGGACAGTGCTTTCCTGTGGGAATTTTCACCGCTGTATGGTTCATTATCCTTCAGGATACAGAAGTCAATCACATTGTGCTTATAATTTTCAATGAATTTATAAAACTCATCATTCTCTAATTCGTACATAGGCTCTGCCGTCATCAGTATACATTACCCTGTGTCTGAGTTTTTTAGAGTGACTGAATCTGTCGCTGATAACTCTCACCCCCAGTTCATTTAGTAAAACAGCATTTTCCGGAGATGTTGCTCCGATCTCTATCATCCTTCTGACCGCTACTGCACCCTCAGCATATGAAATATCAGTATCAAAGCCGAGAGCAGTAATCACAAACTCCAGCATTCTGCAGAAATCCTCTGCACCGTATTTTTTTCCGGTAACAGCATCAACAATCTCACCCCTTGCAAATTTCGATACTGCAAAAACAGGATCGAAGGAATTATGTACAGCAATGAGCCTGTCACCATTTCCGATATAAAGGCATGGCTCATAGGGACTGGATGTCAGATCATACTTTGCACCTCTGATAATAAGATACGGGCAGCCGTCATCATATACAAGAGTTAGATGATCATCTTCATAAACAATTATCTTTTTATCTGTGTCATAATCCTGCATCAATTACCTTCCGCATTTCAAAACTTTCCTTTAAATCAGTTTTTTTTCCTGTCTGAACCTGTGAGTTTTCATCCGCTTTTCATTTTCAATTGTTAGTCTGACAGCCTCCCAAGCCTTGTAAAAAACACAGGACATTTTGTTTAAAGGACAGATTTTCTTATCAGCCAAAAAGCCGGATGACAATTTTTCAGAGACCCAACAATGTTATAGATTTCATACACATTTAAAAAAAACGAATAATTTACCAATTTCACGGATGTTAAAAAGGTTCTCTATAAATTTTAATTGAATGGTTAAATCTTAGACAGCTCCTAAATTAAGAACTGTGAGGATATATAAAGAGATAGTTTATCCTTACAAAATATGAAATTAGAACAACAAAATAAGGAAAAATACCATGCAGAATTGTATCAGAATATCTTCAGAATTTCCTGGATTTGTTCAGTCAGAACGTCAGCAAAGTTGGAATTTTTTCGAAAGCAGGAGAGGGTATAACTACCTCACAATTAGCGGATCAGTGCCGCAGATGGATATGTTTCCCGGAGAGTGTCCGCACTGTCATGAGGAGATGCACAGACATGAACAACGACGGTACGCCTGGTCCATATACCACTGGTGAGGCACTGGATTATTGACAGATACGATGAAGACTCCAAGACAGTCGTGCGTGAAATGAGGCCTGTAAGGCGTACAGAAATAATGGTTGAAAGGGAAAGGTGTCCCGTATGCGGACACACAAAGACCGGAAAAATACCGTTTGTAGGAAGCTATCACACCTGTTCAACATGTCAGACTCACTATCCGTTTTTCAGGATCAGTTTATTTGCTAGAAATGGCGATCATGGTTTCAATTGAGCCGGCAATAATACCGGACTCTCACGACGGCGAAACTGAACTCGATGAGAGTATTCAGGTAGTATCAATTGAGCCGGCAATAATACCGGACTCTCACTTGTCATCGGATCCAGACCTGTAATTCTGGCTGCCTCTGACAGTATCAATTGAGCCGGCAATAATACCGGACTCTCACGTTAAAATTTTGAGTGTAATCAATCAATTCATCAATATCAGTATCAATTGAGCCGGCAATAATACCGGACTCTCACTATATCTTCAAATGCCGTTATACGTTTAGTTCTTGGTATCAATTGAGCCGGCAATAATACCGGACTCTCACGAGACAACCTTTAATGACGTGTCCCGCTGGTCTGAAGTATCAATTGAGCCGGCAATAATACCGGACTCTCACTATATCTTCAAATGCCGTTATACGTTTAGTTCTTGGTATCAATTGAGCCGGCAATAATACCGGACTCTCACGAGACAACCTTTAATGACG
>JAEEGG010001068.1_pt1 | contig 76352 bp, 85 predicted proteins | sample 9134161 | NCBI WGS metagenome assembly JAEEGG01 (sample SAMN16246543, study PRJNA631951) | gut metagenome | biome: gut microbiome; feature: rumen; material: CR-attached | host: Bos | place: Iran: Karaj | collected 2018-10
TTCTTTATGAACTCCTTCCAGTTCTCAGCATGTTTCTTTAGTCTTGAGAATGTTGGGAACTCAGTTGAATTTCCAAACTGTGTTAGTACAGTGTCTCATAACTTATCTCAGTATTGATAAGCTGTCATAAGTTGTTCTGTAATATCTCCTTCATAGAATGCTTCACGTCACTGAGTAGATGTTCAGAACTGTACATCTGGGAATAGTTCTGGACGGTCAGCAACGTGGTATTGGTAAGGACATTTCATGAACTGTTCAAGGGACGTAGGGTGTAGCTCATGAATTTGTGGTGACTGGTCGGTGTTAATATTCTTAGTACGCCAGTCTATTGTTGGTATAAAAGTTTCGTTAGTCATTTGTATTATTATTAATAGATAAAGGTTTAGTATCTTCAAGTGAAGTACGTTTAGTAATATTAGGATCTTCAATCATTTGTGATTGGAAAGATCAGTCTGTTTGTTTGATGTTTAATGAACGTATATGTTGATTAAATTCTGGTACTTCTTGTTGATCTCAAGGAATAGTATAAGTATTCTTCTTTAAGATTTTTGGTTTCTTATATTTAATAATATTTTTAAGTCTCTTAATACCAGACATTATTTGTGCTGGTGAATATTCAATTCAATCCATGTTGTCTAAAAAATAATTTATGATAGCTCTTTTATCAGGTGCTTTGAAATTAAATTGCTTTGCAAAATTAATATTCAATTGTTCAGGCTCAAGATATTTACAGTAGTTCTGAAGCTTATTATTAAACTTTGAACGTCACTCAGTATCATTCATAAGTCTTGGGTTCTTATTTGGTGGTGTAATTTCTAAGAAAGTATATTGCCTATGAGAATACAAATTATATTCTGCAAGTTTGATAAATGAATTCTTTATGTTAAGAATTTTATTGCGGAACTCTTCAGGTGACATTCAAGGTTTCTGAATAGATTCAGCTGATGGTACTTTAATATCTTTTATTTCAAGACGTTGTCATATGTTATATCTTGGGAATGTAGATATATGTTTAGCTTGTTCTGGAAATAAATCTCGGAATTGATAGACTCGTATACGTCATGTTATATCAAGTGTACTTTCAAACCATTCCTTTTTAACGTCTGGATTTGTATGCTGTAATCAGTTATTAATGTTTCTTTGGTCTGATATTCTTTTCTTAGAAAGACAAGGATTGTCTCTTGAGTAATCCATATCATGTGTCAATTCTTTTGCTTCAGTAGTACGAAGTAAAAATGGACAAGGATTTTTTAGTCTGAACTTTATATCATTAAATCTTCATTGAACATGCTGTCTGTATGTAGGTAATGGTAATGGAAGTAGAATGAAATTTGTATCGTTAGATATATATATGTTTTCATTTGTTGGGAACAGCAATGTAAGATCAGTCATAGGTCGGAAATAGTTTTGGTATTCTGGATTGAATAAGATAGAATAGTATTCAGTTAATAGAGTTGCTACTCTTAACTTTGTGTTCTTTCATTTAGGTCGTTTAGATTTAATATCTCTAACGGTGTATAAAATGTGAGAAACATTTTCTGAAACTTCAAGTGTCATCCAGTTCCAGTTAAGTTTGTTTTGATGGAATTGTATTGGTTTCATTAATATATATAGTTATATAAAACAAGTATATCATTGTTGGTAATATACAAAACTAACAGTGATAGTCAATAGGAAGATTAGTAAATTAGTTTGACTTATTTAAAATAAGTTATATGATTTGAAAATTATCACTATTAGTTTATGTAGTTGGGAACTGCCGTAGGTAGTATTAGTATATATGTAATAATACATAATATATGTATATTATAACTTTTACTTTTACTATATATATGCTTTTATATATGTCAATAAGTTTTTATATATGTCAAGATAACAGTTCAGAACTGGGATTATTAAGCATTATTTAGCACAGTGAGTATTACAAAAATATTGACAAATACATACAAAACACATATAAATATAGTGCTAAATAATACTAAATTGTACTACTGTATTGACATAATAATAACTTAAAGATAGTAATGTATTGACATATAAAAAATAGTACACGTAGTAAAAGATAAATTATTATATAATATACATATTTTCTGTGCCTTTATAGTGGTTGTATAAGTATAAACGCAAGGTATGTATTGACATAACTAACAGTGTTCATTGTATAAACTTTAGCTGGTTTAGTCCTTAGGTGTCTCGTCTCGTACCTTGGTCTGATGTAAGTCAATTAAAGTCTGCACAAAAAAAGGACAAGTTGCCTAAGCAACCTGTCCTTGGATGAATGAATACTTGCATTGATGTCAATCACGGAAGTCATGCAAGTATGCGTTTCAGCTGGCATACTTATAAAGTTTGCAAACTAACTTCTTGTCTTTGAAGTGAGTCCAGCAAGTCCAGGAAGTTCAACCTTTAGTTCACTCTCATTTAGTGATAAGTGGTTTGTCTGTTCCAGCTGATAAGTTTTGGTAGTTTAATTTGATAGAGTCTAAACTACAAAGTTTCTCTGTAAAAGTTCTTGAGTTCATGATAGTGTTTTTGAACAAGATAAAATAATGCCGAATAAAAATGGCACTTTTCGGAATAGCATAATAATTTGAAAGGTGGGAATGTACAGCACGGTATGAACGTTAGGTCGGACTTGTACCTTCAAGTAGTTCAAGTCTTTAAATGCTAACAGAAAGAAAAGCTAACCTGATAAACAGGTTAGCCAATGATGAAGAATTCTGAACGATCATAATATATGATAGCTCAGTCTTTCTTCCTGATTCTGAATCGCTTTCAGTCTCTGCTTCTGGTAAGTACAAGCACAGACATGTCACTGAACAACTGACAGAAAAATTGGTTTTTGTTCATGTGGTTTTGTTAGAATATAAAAGTAGAACCTTAATTTAAAGCCGTGCCTGTTGTTAGAAAATAAAAGATACAGGCACGGCAGTTAAAGAATAAAATTGTGCACACAAGCACACTCTTCGGAACAACAGTACAAGCTTGTTGGTGGGAACAGCAAAAAAGGACTTAGCCTGCAAAGGCTAAGTCTATCAAGTTGAACAACTGTGCTATGCTCATGAAGAATAATACTAATGCACAGAATCATGTTCACCATTCTTGCTTCTCTCAGTATGCTTGAATTCATACTGCTGTAAATCATACAAGTAATCAGAAGAAGATTACGTTCTTGATAATTAGTGCAACCATTTTATTTTTTAGTTAAGAATAAATATTGAACTACGTTCAACATTCGGATTACTTTATCTCGTTCTCAGGTGGGTGTCCTGCGAAGCAGGACACAAACTACGTGTATCCAGTCTCGTACCAGTCAATACATTACAGATCTTTAATTTATTATTAGCTGCTCCGCAGCACACAGCGTATATATAGTATATTAAGATATAAGATATAAGACCATAAGACCCCCATAATAAATTAAAAAATACGTAGTATTACTCCTCTCAAAATTTCGAGATTTTCCTATATAGGGCGATCCAGAAATTTCAAGAAGGGCTTGACTTCACATTCTGAAACACTATACACGAGGTGTTTATATTCATAAACACCATCGTTTATATACATAAACAAAACCTTGAATAGCCTATGGATAGATAGTCTAGCAGAAAGGATCGCTGAGTGGGAACGCTCAATAACGCCACCACCAAAGCATCCTAACAGGTATACTGCACCTGCTGTCCAGCTCAAGAAGAGACTGGACATTTTGTGAGCCAGGCTGAGGTATGAGAAGGGATCCGATTCCATCGTCTCCTATAAGTCGCCATGGTATCTGTCGCCGTCCGACACGTGGTCATTAATAATAAACGATTACGATAAAATGCTGACAGACATCTACACTCACTTATCCTATCTCCACTCGCTTGACCAATACACATCCACCGTCACGCATAACCGTGGATATTATTGTCGCAAGCGTTCACAGATCAGACTCATCATGCTCAATCGCTACTTTCCACAAAGCTATTCCATGCGAGACGCTGCACGAGAATGGTTCTTCACGAACCCATCCAAACGTCAGCCGCTGAACACTTTTCTTTTTAATTACTTAATATCATTGCAAGATGACGAAAGCAAAAAAAATTAAGGAAGAGATGACTTCTCCAGAAGTCACGCCTACTCCTACTTTTACACCATGAACAGCTAATATCGAAGCTGCTCTAGCAGACAAAGAGAATGCTATTCCATTCGTGGATGAAACAACAACTTACTGACCATGAATCGTTCTTCCAGGTAACGCATTCTTTGATCAGGAATTGTGAACTGTAATATTTGACAAGCTAATGAAAGCTCCAGTGAAAGACTATCAAGTTCTACTCCGACTCTCAAAACTCGGAAAGACTATCAACGACATTAGCCACAAGCTAGCACTTCTAAGAGACGCTATCTCTAAAGACTGTGAGTTAGATGAACTTGCTAAACAAGAGACTGCACTTACTCCAGAAACTCTTAACTCACCAGAATACCAAGCTAAGAGTATGGCGTTCGGAGCTATGATCCAGGGATACATATTCTCAAAGCGTATATCTCTTGCTCCTTTGTGAACATTGACTCTTGACTTAACTAATCCAGATGGACATGCTAAAGCATTCCTTGAGGGATCAAACTTATCAGCAGATGATATCGATATGCTTAATGGTTTAGGAATTGTAAAAGTTATTTATCCAGAGTCTGACTTACGTCAGCCTACTGTTGATGAACCAGCTGCTGCTCCTGCTCCTGCTCCAGAAGCTGAACCAGCAACAGAAACAACAGAAGACGCTTTAGTTCCTGATGAAACTCCAGATGAGCAAAACTAAAAGATGACTACCTATCGTTGAAAAGTTTGACTATCCATTCAACGAAATGATCATGTGAGTAGAGACATGGGAAGCATGAGAAAAGACAACTATATGCTTAGTTACTCTTGATAACTGATACGAAGTTGTCGGATATTCTCACTGCTTAAACGCAGATGACTATGACTTCGAGATCGGTAAAGAAGAAGCATACAAAAATGCATGTGATAAAATCTGGGATGTGTATGCATTCTTATGTGCTGAAGCTTGACTCAGCGACATTGAAGATGAAGATGATGAAGATGAAGAATTCATCTGTGATGACTGCAAGGCTAGACGTAGCCACAAATAATATTTATTATTTAACGAAACAAGAAAATGAAAGAATTATCAAAGAAAGACATTATCAATTTCCTACGCAAAGAGGAATTTGTTCTATCAAAAAAAGATGCAACTATTATCGTTGATGCAATCTTTGACTACATTAAGGACACGCTTACAACATCTCTCAAAGATCCAGAGGCTAACGACGTTAGACTCTCTATCAAAGGATTTGGATCATTCTACACATACTCAAAGCCAGGACAAAGAAAGTTCAATCCTCACACTAGAACATATCAAGATGCACCAGCTAGAAGAATTGTAAAATTCAAGAGATCTAAATTTTTATCTCATCCTCAAGCTAAATACTAATGGCGTTAACACGAGCAGATCTGGAAGGGAATGCAGAAGAAAAGCTAACTCACGAAGTTGACGATTCAAACAATCCACTCCCTCAACCAGAAGAATTCAACAGTCGCTTAGAACGAGCGATTAATATGAATAAAAAGAATCCAACTGCTCAACCATCGCCTAACAGTCCAGAAGCCAGAACCCAAGCTTATGCCAGACGCTTCCCTTGGGTTCTGAAGAACTGGAAAAGAAAGCAAGTTATGTATGACTGAGATCAGGGATTCATTAACGAAACCATAGATCCATATTATGCAGCACGCTGGTATGAACAAAATAAAATCAACAAGAGAGAAGTCAAAGAACAGTTCTTTGGAGATTTTGAGGTGTTTACTTTGTTCATGCTGAATCCACAACTTAACCTTGATCCAGCTGTACTTCCACGTAACATAACTAAAGACTTCGCTGAGTTCCTATGACTATTAACATCTCAGCGTATTCTAAAAGAAAAGAACTTCAGAGTCTGGCAGACACTGCTACAAATCTATGACTTATATGAAGTAGAGAATCCAGATCCTATTCCTAACATACATTTCTTCAAACGCAAGAACGATGTAGCGAGGGAGTCGCTCACTCAGTGAGTAACACACTCTCTATCCAAACATCCATTGGATACATGAAAGATAACTGATCCAACTATCCTACAAACTGGCGATGAACGTCTGATTAATTTTCTAAAAGATAAAGCTCCAGCTTTATATAAACTATATCAGAAAGCTATCGCCATTCCTGACGATTCTTCAAAGCACAACCTTGATTTGAAGCTTGCTACGTTTGAGAAGATAATAAAGAAGTTCAACGAATCATTTGCTGATCCTGCTTCCAGAAAAGATAATGCTGCACCACTATATTCACTCCAGGCAGACCGTCCTACTTCTGACGATCGAGAACACCAGCCTCTTAGAGAAGCTGCTAATTTTCCTGCAATCCAAAACATGTCCATCATTGAGGTTCAGGAACTATGTGCCATGAAGGATTTTTTGGAGTGAAGGATAAAATTCAAACCATCTATTTTGAAATGAAAGGTTATCGAACAACCATATTCAAATACAACACTAACAACACAATTCAATAACGAACCTACATCTCCTACATATCATGAACCAATAACTATCTACTGACATTATACATCATCAGTTAGATATGCCATGTTCTGACAAGAGAAGTATTATAAACGTATTCGTCCATGACAAACTCTTCAACCATGGCAATGGATCGCAAAGCTTTACAAAGGTTGGGTAACAACTGTTGTTGCTCCACGTAGATGATGAAAATCTTATTGGGCTATTGATGAAGCAGTAGAAATGTTCACTGCTGACACTCAAGAAAGAAGTCGTCCAATCCGTGTACTGTTCGTAGGAATCAACACTAAGAAGTTAAAGACAGTTATAAAATACTTATTATCATTCACAAAGGAATTTGCTGCTGCATGATATTTCGATTGGGAAGCTTCAAAGAATATTATGCACTACAGGCGCAAAGCGACTGCAAACAAGAAGGCTACAGAAGCTGATGATCTCTGAACGATAGAATTTATTTGATCTAAAGATGAAGACGCATGAGTATGAGACTATGCTGACCTCATCATAATAGATGAATGTGAAAGGATCGATGAGAATGTGTGGGAAGACATACTTCCTATTATTACAAACGAATGAGCGAGATGTATCCTGATATCAACGCTGAACAAGAACTCTCAGAAGACATGGTTCTACCAGCAACTGATTCAAGGTGAAACTGAAGAATTGCAACGCAATCTAACGCAGCAAGATGTTGTAACTGTGATCCGTGAGAAACGAAACAAACGAGTACAACCAGCAATTGATAAAGCTACTCTAATCCAGCAACAGACATGACAACCTGTTCCATTTGAAGAATGGATTAACTGGATTGATATCGATGCGATGTCGTCTGATATGAGAATAGCACGTCAGCGAGTATGACTTAGATTCACTGGTGAAGATACAGATCTCAAGACTGACCAAGAAAAATCATTTGCAAGAGATAGACTTCGCTGAACAAAAGCATATTATCCTGAGTGGTGGGCTATCTTTCCTGAAGATACATGAGTGTATGATTATGAGTCGTCCATCAAAGACAGCTCATACTTCCAGTGAAGACAATATAAGTTTGTGGTTGTGGCATACGATCCTGCTGAATCAAAGGATAAAGCAGCACTGGTATACATGTGATATGATGATATCGCAAACAAAATAGAACTATTCAAAACAGAAAAGCTACCAAATAACTATACATATCATTGACCTTTTATTGACCGTACATTAATAGAATGCCAGCAAAGAATAGATCCTACTTCGCTACCAGAGAACATCTCCCAAGATCAAAGAGTCTTCTTCGCTTACGATTTCAACTGAGTGGGACAAGGATTAGAGCCTTTCTTCGTTGAATGTGGAGTAAGAATAGATTTAAAGGTAAGGTTCACTGGTCAAGGGTGAATAACCAAAAAAGGCATTAACCACAATGTTCCTAAGGAATTGTTGGTTAATATGCTCCAGAACACAATGGATCATGGAGCACTCATCATAAATCAAGAGTGTCAGGAGTTCATTGAAGAACTGGATCATTACAAATCATATTATAATCCAGATACATGAAATACCAAGTATCAAGCCGAACATTGAGCAAGTGATGACTTCGTGTCAGCTGCAATGATAGGAACATACTTTATACTTGAATATATGTGAGAAAAATTTAATATTACAAAAAACGAGATAGAGCAAGCTATTGATCCTGAAAATGACTTCTCTGTTGAAGATATGTTCAAAGAGGTTGAGAGAATCGTCATGGAAGGTGTCAATAACTGAAAGACTGTGCAACAGGTTATTGATGAATACAACGGTCGCTCCCAACGAAACAGTCTAAAAAGACAAGATGTTTTATCTCAATTCTGATACTAACAAATGGCGCACTTAGAGCAAGATGAAAAAACTGGTAAATTAAAATGGATAAGAGATGAAGAAGATACTCCTGGATGGATTAAAAATATGGCTTCTAATTCAAATGACGCATGAAGAGCTGTCGAAGATTGGTTCAACTCTTGAGTGTCTGATGAACAGAAAAAGCAATGATGAATACCAGGCTCTCTATATAGAGCTGCAGATAGTGTTAATAATGTTGTATGATCAATTATATGAGAAACTATAAGCGCATTTTGAAATGCGCCTAAATTTTTTACTGATGCAATTGATTCTGTTTATTATGATAATGTAAATTGGTGATGGTCTGATTTAAAAAAAGAAGCAGATAAGAAGCAAGATGAATGAGCTTCATGGCTATCCGCATGGACAGATACTGTTGCAGAGAATAGTAATACTGAATGAGCAGATAACCAGTCGTTAGCTTGAGAAACTATTAATCAAGCTATCAACTGACCATTGCTTTGACTCGTTTGAAAGTGAATAAATCGATGATCAAAGTGAATTAGATGGCTTTGAAACTGACTAACAAAATTAACAACTCATTGAGATGACGTTGTTAAAGTAACTCCAAAATTTTGAAATATAATTGATGATGCAATAAAATGAGGTACAAAAACATCTGAAGAGATTTTTGAATGAACTACAAAAATATGATGACGTACTGATGATGTATTAGATACATCTAAGATATTTTCAAAAACAGATGATGTATTATGAGCATGAGAAAAAGCTGTTGAGAATGTGGCTGCTAAGAATCCATCAGTATTATCTAAAGTATGAAATTGGACAAAGAATACATTGAAGAAGACATGGGATGAAGCTAGTCCATTTATTCTTTGACCAATTAAAAGCGCCTCTGATATTGCAACTGCATGATTGAAAGCTTGATATAATACATATAGAGCATCATGAATATGAGCTGGTGTTATTGAATGAATAACAACTACTATGGAAAAGTCTTTGAACTTTGCCAGCGATTTTGCTACAAAGCCTTTATCATTCAGAACTCCTGCTATATGGGAAGCTAAAATGTCTTCTGATATAACATGAGAATGATATTGAGTATATGATAAAAATAGAGATCTTAAAAATTTTTATGACGATCATTGATATAGCTTAGAAGAAGCTAATGCTTATAAAGATGATGAATCTTTAACTGAATGGTATGATAAAAGAAATATAGATGAAGATAAAAGATTAACAAAAGCAGAAGTAGAACAGATGTTGTCAGAAGTGTGAAAAAATAAATTCACTGATACTATGACATCATGGTATAATTCTTTAACTTTGTTTGATCCTTTTACTTCTCCTAATTTAATAGCATCAAGTAGGGCTTGAGAAAATATTGAAGCAGAAAAGAATCCAAGATGAGAAACTATTTGATTTGTAGAATTATCAGATTGAACTACTGCTGATTTCTCAGATTTAGATAACATAATTGTAAAAGATAAAGATTGAAATGATTTATCTCCAGAAGATTTAACTGAAGAAAATATTATTGAATTAGAAAGCTTTATTAAAGAAAGTTTTTGATCATTCGATGAAGAAGAACAAATACCACAAGATGATCAAACTTCATGATGAGATGATAATAATATATTAATGACTCAATTAAATTCATGGAGTACAGATTGAATGATCAGTGCTGATACCATGAGTGAGATTGTTAATTGAAAAAACACATGATCTCATGATGTTTGGATTGCTACTAAATTACAAGAATGAACAAAACAATATGCTTCTAATATAATTGCTTTATATACTAAAGATGCATTAGAAAAAGATCCACAACTACAAAGAGAAGTTGTAAATTCATTAAATGCTTATAGCAAATTATTCAATTGAACTATTGATATAATAAATAATTTAGATGAAAAAGACTATGAAAAAGACGTTTATGAATTTAGAAAAGCATTAACAGAGTCTTATAATAATTTATCTGCAGCAGATAAAGATTTAATTAATGCTAATCTTTATCAAAAAGCTATTGATTATAATAACTGATTAGAATCTTGAATAGATGAATGATTGATGAAAACTGCTACTTGATGGAAAAGAGCAGTAGATTTTGCGTTTGGATTAATAAAGTCAGATGATAGAACTATGTGGTATGACCAGTGATTACAATGATTGTGATCTACATTGATTAATCCTGATACACGCTGATGGTCTTCAATGATGAATGATGTATGAACTCATCTTGAAGCTCAAGAGGCTACGATTGCCACAACATTAATCGCTAATAGAATTAATAATTCTGTAATAGAAAAGATTCCAGCTAAATGAATTGATGCTGTAATAAAAAAGAATCCAGAATTAAATACAAAGTGGATGACATTTATAAAATGAGCCACAAGCGAAATGGCTTCAGAGCCATTAGAAAATTTTATAGATCAAGTAAGTTTAGTTGATAGCGCAGATCATGATTATGATTATTGGAACTGATTACTATTCGGTATGTTCCAATGATGATTAGCATGATATGCATGATCAAGAAATAGTTACAGCTCAATAAATGATTATTTCTCAAAACCAGAGAATAGAAAAACTATTCTTGAAAATATGTGAATATATATAGATCAAATAAAAGATGATCAACAAAGAGCTGTTGCATTATCTATAACTAATCAAATGTTTGATAGCGTTGTGGATATAATGAAACAAGTAACTGCTGAGACTAACAATTGAGTAGAAGCTATAATGCAATGATTTGCTATATATCAAACAGAAAGCATGTTATGAGATTATGCTGTTTGAGTTATATGACAAATGATAGATGCAGTAAATGCTAGAGATAAAGCATTATGATGAAACTGGACAGAGAATGACATACTTTGAATATTCGAAACTGTAGATGATTTCAATAATTATAATGCTGGAAAATCATTTAATTTCAGCCAAAGCTTTGTTGATGCAATTAGAAACAGTAGAGAGAATACAGAAAAATTAAATCAGATAAGAAATGTTGCTACTGCATATATTAACAGTTCATTCAAGACTGCATGAATGAGCCTTGAAGACTGAATTAATTTTATGGCACCAAAGATTTATGAAGCTTCTGGTAAGAAAGTATCTATACCATTGTTTAATAAAAAGATATCTGATAATCAAATAGTTGATCAGTTAACTTGAGATAAGTATTTCGATATTGTTACTATATATGCATGAACTAATCAAATAGCTCCAACTATTTGAGAAAAAATGTGAATTACAAAAGACAATGATTTAGTATACTGAGAACATAAAAGAGTTGCTGATATAAAATGAGTTCCATTAAGATACAACTCATTCTTAAAAATAACTACAAAAACTAAATGATATAGACCAACTGTTAAGTTAGATAGCTGAGAAGAAATCTCAATGAGAGATTACATCATAAGACAATTGAATGATCCTAATACAAACTTAACAGATGATGAAAGGATGTTCATATCAACAATATTGTTTAAAACAACTGTTAGTTGATATAATCATTATTTTAATGATGATGGATCTTTAAGTAGATTATGAGAAGATTTCTTTGAACAGGTATTGCCTCAGCTTGAATGATTAAATACTCCTAAAAAATTATTCGATAAGTTAAGTTCTATACAAAGATTAAAAGAAGCTGAATCAGAAACTTCTGAAAGAAAAGCTCTTCAAGAATCTAAAGCAAATGAAAATCAGGTAGAAGTTCTAAGATTAGAATGATGAACTAATGTTAAGAACTGAGATGATATAACTGATTTGCCAGATAGCCAACCATTGCCAATAGAAAATAATTGACAACAGGTATTTGTAAAAGATTTAAGAGACGCATGAAGCTTAGAAGTAAAAGATTGAAATACAAAATATACTTATACTGTTGATAGAGATTGACAATCTGAGACATTGTCTATAACAAAAAAAGAATCAAGCGATTCATTATATTGAATGTCACAATGAATAATCTATAGCGAAGATCAAGAAATACAAAATCAATATGAAGCGTATATGAACAGATGGTTCTTTAATTCTACAATACCTCAATCATTAGAAAGAGAATATATATGGGATAATCCAAGTAATGAATATAATGATATGAGGATAAGAGAATTAAAATCAAAGATAGAAAAGAAATTAAATAAAACTAGCTTCTGATCTTGAGAGGCTAGATGGATGGCTTCATGGCTACAAGAATTAAACATTCGTCTTGCTCATCAGCAACAAGTTGCTCAAGAACAAGAATGATGATATGTTATGAAAAAATGATGAGCATGAACTACTACTATAACTGATAATGATGTTAGCACTAGAGAAGTTAATGTACCTATTTCTGCAAGTTCTTCTGATTATCCAGAATTAAAAGAATGAGAATTCAGAGAAGCTTATGAATTAGTAGCTGCACAAGATGCTGCAAAAAAGAAAATTCCTTATCTTGATCAAACTAAAATAACAGTCTGAATAGAAGATTGAGCGCAATGAATTGAATGATTCAGTGCTACTAAGGCTGATATCAAAAAACAATCTGGTGAAATAAATAGTGAATCATATTGGAAGACGCTTCCTGTTGTTGAGATAGAAGCTAAAGATGACGATTGAAATAGTATAACAAAGAGATATAGAGCAGTCCGAATTTGAGATTCATCTATTAAAGATTGAAATAATAGTAAAGGTAAAAATAGAGATTTTATCTTTAAGAGTTTTGTATTAGTAGATTTTGAGAATTGAGAATCTGTTAACAAATATTCTACTAAAGCTATTCGTCCATCTAAATATCCAAAAGATTATGTATTCTATTCTGACAATAATATTGTTATAGAAGTTTTATGAGCAGACAAAAAACCTTTGAATGAAAATAGGGTTGTTATGTTCACTAAATGAAATAAGAAATGAGAAGATAGACAAGTTTGGAGAATGTCTACTACTGTACAGTATGACAGATTATCTGAACATGATCAAGATATAGCTGTATCGAAATCAAGAATATTTATGAACGAAAACAATTCAGATCCTAAGACAAGAACTAAATGATATCTATGACCACAGGAAATAGTATACGATGCTAGATATATATATACTACATCTGATGTTGTATTTAATGATCACAATCTAAGATTTAGAATGTGAGATGTTAGTGTAGATTTGTCTACTAAAAATTATAATGCAGAAAAATTATCTCGACAGTTAAGTGAACAGGATTCTGAATGATTACAGAAGCAATTAAAAACTATATGGAAGTTGACTCAGACTATAAGTAATGATTGAGCTGTTGAGCAATCTGCATCTACTTCAACTACTGATGAGATAGTAGAGAATATAGAACCAGTGTCAGAGAAATCTACACCACAAGAAGTTAAAAACGAATTAAGAACTGTTGATAAAACTGTAGAGCAACAGTATAATTACTGATTAGAAAAAGCTAAAGCTGATGATGCTAATCCTACAAAGTCTGTGGCTGAAAGTGCTATGGATAATATTTCTCCTATACAAACATCTTTATTCTGATGACCATCATTAGATTCTATAAAATCTTCTGTTGAGGATCGTCTAAATCAATTAATTAAAATATCCATCAGAGAAGATAAAATAAATGATAGGATAGAAGATATTGAAGAAGATATAAAAGATTTAGAAAATGAAGAAAATCCAGATCAAGAAGATATAGATAGTCTCAACTCAGAAAAAAATGAGCTTGTTGATCAGCTTGAAACTTTATCTACATTCAAGAAAATAGTTGATGAATCTGAAGAATTCGAAACTGTTGAGCAATATCTTAATAGTGAATTAGATAGATTGAAGGAATGAGATACAAATACTATTATGAATATGGCTTCTCAATATTGAATATTAGAATGAGTTTCTAATACAATAGAATCTCAATATGATTATGAATGAGAACAAGAGTATTTATCTTCAATACAAGACAATCCATATTGAGCTGAAATGCCTATAAGAGAATTGCCTATAAAAGAAAATACTCAAGAGTTAGAAGCAATAGTTGATCAAACTCCTGTTGCAGCATTGCCTTCTCCAAGTGAATTATTAGAACAAACATCTGCTCCAAATGAAGTTATTGCTTCAAATTATTTATCAACTGATGATAAAATCAGAGAACTTGCTGATGATTGTAAAAAATTACACATTACTCTTGATGCGTTATCTCCTCAGCAATTAGCTGTAGTAATCCAAGCTTATGAACAATGATTATGAATAAATTATGTTATTGAGCAATTCTCAAAAGATTTGCTTACTTCTAAAGTTGATTACAAATTAGTTGATGCTTTAACTAAGAAATGAATTCTTAGAAAAGATGTTGAATATGATTGACTAACAATCTCTCAAATGATCAATTATACTGCATTAATAAATGATCAGAATAAGAAAAACATATATGCTATGGTTGATCCTAATGAATTAAATTCTAAAACATGACGATCTGTAGTTGATGAAATAACTAAATATTATATCAGGAATTACTTCAATTATAATCCAAATACAATAGATCCTAAATTAAAGGCTCGTATTAAAAAGATGATTGAGGAAAAATTGTTAGATTCTGATATATTTGTTGCTGAGAAATGAAATACTACTTTAGATGTAGATAGCGATTTGCAAACAATATTATCTATTGAATCATTAAATCCAGAATTGAAAAAAACATTCGCTCAATCAGCTTATAACATTTGATTGATATCTGCAACAAGATATAATTATTTGATGTGAAGTAATCCATATATTGCTAATATAGACAATGGTGATTATAATCCTTGAATAATAGCTTCAACTATTATATCAAGCATGAATAAAATTCCAGAATTTGCTGTATTTGATAGTGATACTGCAAATCAAAATAAAATACAATTAATATGGGATGTGTATAACTATTTCTCTATGGTTAGTAGATGATCAACATATGAATGACTCATAAAATATTTAAAGAGAATTCACAAATGATCTTCAAAAGAGATGAAAAACATGATAGCTGTATTAGAAAATGATCAAAAAGAAACTACTAATCTTATTCACTCTGAAGAAGTTATGAATGTATTCTGGTGAAATTCTACTACATACCAAAATAGTCCATATGAAAATTTCATAAAAGATAAATGAGATAACGAAGATGCTATAATAGAAGCTTTAATAGAATTAGAAAAGGATGATGTACCATCATTCTTACAGATAATCAAAACTGCTCCATGAGATATTAGAAGACCAATATATCAAAGATTCTATCAAGATAACAAATTGAATCATTGAAAGAATCTCGCTTATTGACTTGTATCTATGTTGTTGAATAACTACAAAGAAGTAGAAGAGGCTTTAAAAGATGAAAAGAAATCAAAAACATTAAGTGATGATGCTTTGTATCTATTAAGGAATTTCGATCGTAGATCTCTAATTAATCCATTAGTAACTCAACAATTAATAAAAGAACTATGAATTCGTTGATTAGATCCTAATCTATGAACTGTAATATTAACTGACAATTACCAGGATTCATTATGAAGATGAATGAAAAACTTTGATAATGTAAAAAGATTTGAATTGTTACCTGTATCAAGTTTATCTTCGATAAAAATGAATGTAAATGTTATAGTTCCTAAATGAGTATCAATTCCTAAAGTAAAAGAATGAACATTCAATATTGTTAGATATAATGAAGCATGATATAAAAACTGAGCAATGGTTGTTAGAACATATGATTGATCTGAATATAACATGACAGATAGAGTGTTCAATATAATATGAATGAATTGATTCAGAGTTGAATATAGACAGTGATGATTAGATAGAAGCCAAAGACAAATAGTAATCGATAATAAAGAAAATAAATCATTATATTGGAATATATTCAAATATAATATCATGCCAAATCTTTGATTGGATCAGCAAGATATTAAACAAGAAGAATTTGAAGCTGTTATAGATCCTAACAGAATGAAGGATGTTAGGAATACAACATTATATAATGCGTTTACTGCAAGAAATATAAATGAGCTTGTTGATGCGTCTGTTAAATTAATTAATCATATAACTAATTGACAACTATGATTGACATCTAATTTAGAATGATGAAGAAAATCTGTAGCTGTTAAACCAGCAATTGACTCATTTGTTGCGTTCGTTAAGAGAGAATTTAATACATCTACTCAAAGAGAACTTGTATTAAATGCATTCTCAGAATATCTTATGATGCAATTAAAGTTAGAGAATACAGATAGATGACAACGATTCCATGATTTCTGCGAAAGGCATAATGCTGCAATTAGATTGCTTGCTGATAAATATAAAGACAGATCTGAAAGATGATGAAATATATCTGACTTATTCGTTAATATAGATCAATTAATTGAAAGACCTACAAGTCCTTTAGAAGAATATAATGTAGACAAATCTATAGCAACTGAGGAAGATTTAAAAGTTATAGCAGATGTAAACAAAAAAATTAAAGATGCTAGAAAGCTTGCTAAAGAAAAAGAAGCTGCTTATTATGCTACAGATTGAAAAACTTCTACTCCAGAAGAAAGATCTGTCAGAGCTAAATTATATAGAGAATGGCAGAACGCTCTTGACGATATTGAAGATTTGATAGTTGATCGTGATGAAATGTATGAATCAACTATGACTTCTGATCAAGAAGCTATGCAAGAAGAACTTATAGATATAGATCAAGCTAACAATTCTTCTGTTGTTACTTCACAATATGAAACATTGTGAGCTTATGAAGATAAGGCTGTCAAAGTTCTAAATGCTATATTCACAGATTATATTAAACCTAATGAAATATCTGCATGAGATTCTACTCCAGATAAAATAAGAAATACAAAGTTAGTGTCTAAGTGATTACTTGATATAGTTACTTGAAGAGACTTGTTCTCAACTCAGAACATATTAACTGAAGATATGTCTAAAAAAGATGTAAACGAATTCTTCTCTTCAAATAGAAGATTAGATATATCTAATCAAGATCTAATGGCGCTTCAATGAATGTTAATTACTTTAAAAGAAACTAATCCTAAAAAGCTTAGAGAAATAGTTGATATGATAATTGTTACTCAAGATGAAATATGAAATGAGTATATTAATAATGTTGCAAATAATGAAAAATTAAAAAGAGCAAAAAGATTATTATATAATGATCCAACTCAATTGTATAATATAATGAATGAATTGCTTAATGATAATACGTTATGACTTGATGTATATTATTGAGTTGCTTATGAAAAATCTAATAAGTATAAGTGAATAAATCTAAATTGATTATTAAATAACATCGCTCAAGAATATTATAACACAAGACCAAAAACTGCGACATCTGAAAATGTTTGACAATTACACGAAGTATATGATAAATACTTTGAAATCAAAGTTGATTGAAAAGATGTAAAGCCTTCAGATGAGCAAATAAATGCATTGAGTAATTTAATTGATATGTATGAGAATAGAACTTCATGATGAACTCTATCTATTCCAGGTATAGCTTGAACTTGAAAAACTACATTATTAACTGCGTTCTTTAACTATATAATGGAAAGATGATGAGCTGCTCAAGAGGTTGATAATATAGCTTGAAAAAAACAAACTGTGTTTATAAATAACTTCTCACCTACAAATTCAAAATTGTTAGATAAAATCAGATGAGATAACAATGATCATTATATTAGAGTGTATAATAAAGAATCATGAGGTGATGTGTATATTAAATTCAAATGAAGTGCGTTAGTGCCTCACTATATATTAGAAGGTAGATATAATGAAAGTAAAGATAAAGAATGATTCTTATCTAAATTATCTGAAAGGTTCTGATGATTGCGAAGTAATGAATGACTTATGGCTATAGCAGAAATATGAGATAATAAATATAAAGATAGTTGGAGTAAATATACATGGATGATAAATAACTTTGAAGTTGTATCAAAAGATGATATCCCTTCTTGAATAAAGGTTATGGATATACCATGAAAACAACAAAAAATATCTGCAAGGAAATGACAATCATATTGAGAAATATCTAATAACGCAGAATGATTAAATGATATATCATTCGCTGTTAGAATGCATTCAACTGTTTGATCTTTAAAAGATGTATTCGTAAGTCAATGATGACTCGCTTGATTAGATATCGCTACTATAGATTCATATCTTATTCAAGAAAACAAGCCATTGATAAATGATTTCTGATATGAAACATCATATAATATTAGACCTGATAGAAATAGTGAATGAAGGGTTATAATAATAGATGAGGCTCAGAATGTATATAATACTCATTTACAAGCCTTAGTTGATCAGCTATCTGAAAAGAATGTAATAGTGTTCTTATGAGATTATCATCAGATGAGTAAATGAGATTATCTAAAACGTAATGACAATTGAAGTTTATATATGATAGAGACTCATAGATGAACAGATGATATAAACTTAGTTAATGATATATCTTCATTCACTCAACAATCACTAATTGATGCTAACGCAATATGATTATATTTAACTGATAGTGAAGACTTTGTAAAATATAATAATGAAGACTTGAGAAATCTAATACCTAATGATGTTAAAAAAACGTTAATGGTTTGTTCAAAAAATGTAAATCGTCAAGCTATGAATGATATGTACATTGAACAGCTGTGATGAATGGCTAATATAACGAGTAATAAAACTTGAAAAACTATACAGGCAATGATTGTTGATATCGAATCTTCAGAAAGAAGTCAAAGAAATAGAAAATCTGAAATACCAAATGAATGATTAGATATGAGATGATTTAAAAAATATCAATGATGAAATTGGTATTATAAATACAATTGAAATTGAATAGATATCTTCTTCCCTAGCACAAAGCAAACAGATGTATCTGATAGCGAAATTGCTTCTGCTCTAAGTATAGTTCGTTGATGGACAAACAAAAAAACTGGTAAGAAATATTGAAAACAAGAAGATTGATCTTATGGATGAGATATCTCATTATACGTACCAGCATTTGCAATTACTACTGAAAAAGAATCTTGAAAAACTGTAGATAATATAATATTGCATGAAGATATAACAAATACTGAATATGATTTCTTATCTGATAAAAACGTAAAGCAATATTATGATGCGTTTACAAGATGAGCTAAAAAGGTATATCTACCTCAAAGATCTTCAAGATTAATATGAATTACAAAACAACAAGCTCAAGATCTGAGAGATTGAAAATGATTAACATCTGCAACTATAACTAATCAACAAGAATCGATATCTGAAAGTACAATAAATATTCCATCTATAAACAATTGAAGTTGGAATTCATCAAGAACAATAGATGATATGTTAGATGTGATTGTAAATTATTTCTCTGTGTTAAATCTTCCTATATCAGATCTTATTGATGAGTTGAAAGACCTTTGAGATATAATGAACTGAATGTATCTTCAAAGTGCATTAACATCTGCTGATGTAGAAGCTATAGACAAACATTGAATCTGAAATAATATACAATATATCAATTATCAAAGACAGTTACAATATCGTGCTGCTGAGATATGGGATAAGATATTTAATATGATAAGTTGAAATAAAAACAATATACAAGTTCTTAATGCAGCATATTGATTCGATGATAACTTCTTGAATAAACTTGAATCAATCAACTGAAAAGTTTATTGACAAACAACTAAGACTCCATATATTGAAAGAAAGAATTCTGATAAGAAATTATTATACTGACAAAAGAAATATGCAAACAAGAAGTTAGATGTGCAAATGATTAATTCATTATTAGCTGATGCATCATCTGTTGCTGAATGATCATTATTAGAATGAACATTATATAGACCTATAACAAAACAAGATGCAAGTTGAAAGTTCTATACAACATTACAATCTGTTAAAGTAAATCGAGATACTAAAACAAAAAGATGATGGATTAATTTCTGAAATGATTGAGCTAGATCAGCTGAAGCATATGATGCTATGGTTCGTAGGATTAATAATGATTTCACATTAGCAATAAATGAAGATAATTTCGAATGAACAGAAGAAGAATTCGAACAAGTTAGAAATGAAGAAATAGAAAAGATATTTGATAATGTTGACAACGAAATATGAAAAATATCTATATTCATGCAAGATAATGATTTAGAATCTGTAAAAGATATAATAGCTTCTAGTAGTAGTAATGAAGAATATATGACATCTCAATTATGGAATATGTTAGATACTGTAATTGAATTAGCTCAAGATAGAAATTATGATGATATAAATGAAATAAAAAATCTTATAATAGAATTGAATTGATATTTAATATCATATGACAATTGAGAAACTACACTATGAGAAATCGAATGAACGCTAAATACATGAGAAGTTGCATTCAATGTATCATCGGCTCAAGATACAATAAATCAAGAATTTACTTGTGAATAATAAAAACACCATGGTAGTAACTTCATGCTCTTTGTGAAAAAAAACATCAGATTTATTTGAAAAAAATTCAAGGCTGGCGAGAATGTACGCCTCGCCTTGAATTATATTTCAAGATTATGAGGCTTTATATGACTCTCAAAACACAACAAGTAAGGCTTTTATGTCTATAACACCATTCGCAAACAAATTAAAAGAATGATGACAGTTTAATAAGATCTGGAAAAATATAGTATCTCCATCTTATTGAGACAGTGTCTATGCTGATAAAATGCAAAAGGCATTAAATACATATATATGAGAAGCTCCAGATTGAATAACATTTGAAAACCTAAGACCATGACAATGAGCATGACAAAAGTTCTGAGAATATATAACAGATCCAACTGAACAACAATTCATAAGAGAACTTGCATGAGCATTAAATAGTTTTCTTGAATCTTATCGTATAGCTTGAAATGATAATTTGTATACATTAGTTCATGGGGCTATAAATGATTGAGTATTATGACAGCATATATCAAAAATCGATAATCAAAAATGGACATGATTGTGATGACTAATATGAGTTATGTCTCGTTCATGAACTTGATCAAATAATGTATTATGATTATTGTGATTATACGATTGATGAAATAATACATACACTTTGAGAATGAGAGATTGAACTGAAAAAGAATATAGAATTAAAGATTTGTATAACAAAGATGATGATATAATGGCTGAAGTTCGATGAGCAGTTTTTGCTAATTGAAATCAATATTCAAATGATCCTATAATTCAAAATCCATGGGCATATAGAAATGCAATAAAAGCATTTATGAAAGCGACTGATAAAGACGCTTCTCAATGAGTATTAACAATGATAACAAATAAATTGTTAAAACGATGAGCTATATGAAAGATGTCAGCATATATGTTAAACTTTGTTGCATGAACAATGCAATGAGCAAGTTGTTTGACAACATGATATCTTAATATGATGTCATATAATAAGAAAAATAGCAATACAAAAATAGACGATGTGCTAAAGCAAATGTGATTAAAAAAAGATTACTTTAAATTTAATAAAGATTTAAAGAGTCGATTCATGGATTCAGCACAAAGTTATTTCTGAAAATGAACAAATGATTTTAGTTTAAAAGATTACTCTCGTAATAATTCATTGTTATTAGATAATGAAATGTATAGTTGGATGCTCATGTGACCAGCTAACATATTATGAGATACTATATGGAGATGAAAGTATCAATATATAGCAATGGATGCTGCATTGCAAAAATTATGATGGGAATGAGATATCGCTAATTATTTATATAAAACTGATGCTTCTTGAAGAAGGATTCCTGATCTTGATGCTTATGCGTTATTACTAACTACATTTATAAACAAGATGGCAGATGTAACATGATTCTCTGCTGTTGAATGATGATCACAATTGATATGGCAATTTGATGTTAGTAAATGAACAAGCAAAAGATTGCTAAAAACTACATTCAACATTTGACTAAAAATGCGAAGCTGGATGAGTAACTGGGCTACAAACTATGTAAATAACACATATAAAATATTAATGTGATGAGCTGTAAATGCGTTTACAACACAAGAGCAAAAAGATAATGCTTATAAATGAGCATGATGAAATTGGCTTATCAGAAGATATACACGTTGAATAGAAGTATGAGATTATACTATGCCTTGGGAACATGCTCAAGCATTAGTATCTAAACAAGAGTTTGCTACTGAACTAATGAGATTTGTAGCTTGAGTTAGAAATATGTATAGGTTATGAAATATCGCTTGTCGTGATCAAGAAACATGAGAATTAGATGAACGATGTGCGTTAAAAAATTTTATGTCAGTTGCATATCTTCCATCACAAGCAGCACAAATGGCTCATCCAATTATAAGATGAGTTGTTGATTCTGTAACTGATTATGTAAAATACAGTAATTATTTTGAAGATAAGGATTTATGAACAACTAATGCTGCTATAATAGAAGACTCATTAACAACTAATATAATAAAACCAATGCTTAGATCTTTATATGCATTAAAGCTTCCAGCTGATGTATATGAAAGAGTTAGATATTGAGAAATGAGCTTTGAAGAAGCTCTAATAGATGCTGTAATGGACTCATCTGATTGATTCTTATATTATATATCTGATGAAATTTCTAGTTATGTACATCCATATTGAGCATATTGACCAATGAATTTGTTAAATAATGACACAACAATATTCTGAAATGTGTTAGAATTACGTGATGAACTAAGTGCTATGAATCGTATTAAATCAATTGAAGCTCTATCAAGGGATTGATTAAAATGATGGGTTCATAAATTAAAAAATTTAAGTTCTCTTACAAGAACTATAACATCAGAAGATGCTGCATGGGTATTTGAATCATCAAAAGCGGATAAAATGTTATCTGATTGGAGTAAAGATAAAGATATACTTGAAATGTCTAATTGAAAATTTACTGATGAAATGAAAGATGATGATGAATTCATGCAATATGTATGGACAAATTTAACACAAGATCGACAAACATACTGAGCTAGCTTTAAAGAATGAGTTAGGGATAGTAAATACAATAAAACTGAAATTGATTACTTTGAAACATTATTAAAGAAAGATATGGATGAAGCTGCTATTGCTAATCCATGATTATCTGATCTTGAAATATATGATGCTGCATTAAAAAAATTCTTTGAATGAACTCCTACATATCAAGAGATAAAAGATGCTATTCAAGAATTAAATGATATATGAGAAACTCCAAGATGAGTATATACAGATTATCTTGCTTCTGCTGCATGGTTAGAAGAAACTGCATGAGTTAAATGATTAGCTCTTGTAGCTGAATATAGAAAAAGACAATTAATGGAAGAGGAGTGACTTCAATACTCTTCAAAACAAACTGCAGCAGAAAAAGCTGCATTGCAAGATATAGAAAATAAAGTTGCTTGAGAACTATGACCATATCTATGGCTTGCTGATAGAAGGCAGTATGAAAATCTTGAATGAAGATGGTTTGTACAAAAACATCCTGAATATGAAAATTATGATCCATTTGAGAATTTGAAAGATAAAAATTGAGATCGAAATGTAAATGCTGATGTAAAACAAACATGAGTTTTATGAACTGCATTGCGAGCATATAACTTAGCAAGAACTGAATTGATATTATGAAATACAAATTGATATGAATTATCAAATGTATTTACAGAAAAATTTTGAAGTGCTATAAATGAGAATTGAGATTTCGATGAATTAAAAGCAAAACAAATGATCGATTCAATGTTATACTTCTCTCAGGCTTTAGAAGATTCATGAAAGTTACCAGCTGATATAGCATTAATATTAGCTCCTACTTTAACAAAGAATCTTGAACTCCGAGATTATGTATTAGACGATGAATCAGAACAGTCAAAAGCTTTCCGTGATAAACTATGAGAAGAATGAGTTGATCAAATTAGATGATTATTATATGATACATATAAAGCTATAAATGACTTGCCAGAATTGTTAGAAGTATTAGAAACTGAGGATTTCGTAGATAAAGTAATATCATCTTGATATAAATGATATTCAAAATGATGAAGATGATGATACTGAGGTAGTCTTTATCATTGAAATAATACAAAGAAAAATTATGATTATTATAACAAGCCAGCCAATACATTTAATGGTTGGTGATCAAAAAATTTATCTAAGTTAGCAAATGGCTATGGAAAAACAGGAAAACGCAATTACGCCTGAAATTATAGTCCAAGAGAATTCTACTTCTTGAACCAAAGAAGCTATCGAAATAATATCATATCCTCAAGAATCGCTCCAGACATTCCACTCAGCATCTGAGGATTCTCAAAGACTACAGTCAAATCAAAAAACCCAGTTAGTTGATTCACAACAAACATTAAGCCTTGGGAAAAAGGAGCAACCCCTAAGTTTGGAAAAGGTAAGGGCATTATTTGATGAGAACAATCTCGATGACCAATCACTCATTTCAAAGCTTAGTTATATAATGGATAATGCAGTTACTGCTAATCCAAAAACATGAGAGCTAATGGAAGATTATAAGACACAACTTGATGCTGTCAAGTACATAATGAAACTAAAATGATTCGGTTGAAAAGATGCACAATTCGTAGTAAATCTATTCAACTCGAATCAGTGAAAGATTTGATAATCTATTTTAGTACATTAACATTAAAATTAGAATGCCTAAGAAAGCTAATCCAGAGCAAACATCACTTCAGAAATATCTGAAGAAAAAGAAAAGTAATAGTCAACAAATAGTTGACATAAAGCTTATCACTGAAATGAATGAGAAGCAGAACAGCGATGTGTCTAAATATCTCCACAATTTAGTTCCTAGTGTATTCAACTACTTTGATAAATATTTCTGGAAATGAAAAATAGAATGATATAAGAAATATATTTGATACGCATGAGATAGAGCATTCGCATTAGAATCTAAATGACAAGCATGGAGATCTAATATTGTTACGCCTTTAACAAGAACATTCGCCGATGCTTTATATAACAGGATCTTTGATTCTGAATTCGTTGTAGAAGTTTATGCTACTACTCCAAGCTGAGCAAAAGATTACACAGTTAAAATTAACTGAGAAGATGTAGAACGATCACCAAAGAAATCTGTTGAAGCTTTAAATGAATGGTGTTATATTACATCAAACATTGATGCTAATATCAAAAAAGCTGCAAAAGATGCTGTTAATATGTGAGATTGATTCTGGAGAGTAGATATGAATGTCGCTGATGAATATCAGAATTGGGTTAATGATTCTAAGAATAATGAATGAAAAGCTTCTACTAAATGGTATGAGCTTACTAAATGTAACGCAATAGCCGAATATATTCCATGGGAAGAGATAATATATGATGCACATAAAGACTTTGAAGAGTCTGAATTTGTGTGATGGAGAAGAATTGAGTCTGATGCTAAGTTCAAATCAAGACGATCATGGTTAGTCACAATGAACCAAAAGACATCTGATTATTTAAACAAAGAGTGAAACAAAAGATTGTTCTTTGATAAAGATTATTCTAAGTTTAGACATCTAAAAGAGTTCGAAAACTTACTAAGAAATAATTCGTTCTGATTTGTAGAAACTGACATCTATTGATTAGATAATGAGAATCTAAAATCTAAATGAGAAACATATGAGCATTGGACAAAAGATACTCTGACTATATGTAGAAATGGATATGTAATATTTGATTGACCAAATCCATATTGAGATACAATTCCATTTGTACATTTAGGATTATGAATATCTACTAACCAAGGAGTAAATGATGGTATATGCCAACTTTTATATTCTATCCAAATACTCTATGACCTCGTATATAACTGATACGCAGACTATCTTAAAAGACACTTTAATCCAATGTATATGTCAACTGGCGCTCAACGAATCGAATGATTCGAAACATGATATCTCGATTGGGAACCATATAAAATCATTAAGAATCTTTGAGAGGGAAAAGTTGAAAGATTGGATCTATGAGATGATGTATCGAATGGATTTTCTATGCTTCAATCGCTCTACGAAATGGCTAGCCAAATTTCGGGAGTTACTAGATATACTTGAGCATGAGCTTGACAAGGTGTCGAAAGATCTCCAAGAGCCGCTGATTATCAAGTCCAAATCACCCTTGAAGTCTTGAAACCTATTGTATCAAGTATATCAAGAGCTTTGGACGCAACATCTAAGATACGGTGTAAACTCGCTCAAACGAAGTTACCTCCAAAATGTATTGTCTCAATCATGGGTGAAAAAGGAAAAGAAGTCTTCAAAAAAATCACACTCGAAGACCTTGAGAACGATTTCACAATCAAATATAACAATTCGTCGATAGCTGATTATACTAAGTCTAAGAAGTTGAATGATATTCAAAACTTCATGAACTACTGACAAATGCTATGACAAGATCCTGCAAGAAATGCTTATATCCTTGATCAAGAAGCTCTTGTTAAGAAAGTTGCTGAATTGCTTGAGATTGACTGAGCATTGCTTACTTCAGAAGAGTATAAGAAAGTTCGTGAAGAATGGAGTGTCGCTACAGCACAAGCTGATACAACTGCTCAAGTTGAAGCGCAAAAAACTCAACAAGAAGCTGCTCAAGAAATGCAGGCTGAACAAAACTGATGACAGCAGATGTCTCCAGAACAGCAAGTGGCTGAAGCTGAAGCTAATGCCGTGCTTGAAGCTACAGCTCCTGCATGAGAACAAAGTTATGAAATACCACCTACAGTAATTAATGAGTAGGTGGTACTCATATAATTATTTATTCTTAATATTACGAAACAATGGAATGAAACGTAACTACTAATACTGGTGCAACTCAAACTGCAACTAATGTAAATGCAGCAACATGAAGTACCAGTGCTGATTCAATTGTATGAACGACTGCCGCACCACAGTCTCCAACTCAAATGAATGCTGGTGCAATTGAAGATTATTTAGTGAATGTAGACAGAGTAGCTGTCTGAAATCCGAAAGGAACTCCTGGTGGAATTGATGAAGCTTTAGCAGGTAAACCATTAGATGAACAAATTAAAATCATCAATGACTTGGATAGAGTCGTTGATAATACAAATCGTAATCCTAACTTTATTGATGCGGCATGAGTTCAAAGGGATTTACAAAATCAACAGCAGCAAGCACCTGCTCAACCAGAATGATCTCAAGAATGAGAAAAGAAATGAGATGAGAGCAGTCTGGAATCAAGGATTGCTGCACTTGAAAAAGCTCAGCAAGAAAAGGCGCAAGCGATAGCTGAAGAAGAAGCCGCTAAAAATCCTGATAACTGGGAAGAAATATCATATGAAGAATGGCAAGATCATTGGAATGAATTCCAAGCCACTCAACAAGAGCTTCAAGACGTTAAGCAAAAGGCAGCTGAGACCTATAAAAATAATCTTGCATTATCGTGAGAAAATGATATATTAAAGTCAACGGTAGACTCATTAAAAAGTGAGCTTAAAGATACAAAATCAAAATTAGCTTACTTGGAATCAACTGCTAATATTGTCAATGATGCAACTGAAACTAAGTTGTTGAACTTGAGAAGATCAGCAGTAGAAAATCCAGGATGAGCTGCAGAGTTGAATTATCTCAACTTCTTGCAACATGAACGACAAAATCTCACTGGTCAAGATCTATCTCAGAATATTAATGACCTGTATTTCCAGAGGGTGCAGAAGCAGGCAAGACCTGAGGCTGTAGACTTCGAAATGCCAAATACGACACAACAATCTAACCCTGAATTGAATAAACAATCAATGGGTGGTAACGAGACTCAAAATCCAGGTAGCTTAGAAGACTACCTTATTTAGTTTTTAAACCACTTATTTAAAATGCCAGCAGCAGATCAATACGCTACAGGATGTACTACAGGTTGTGGAACAACAGGTGCTCCTGGAACTAACTGTCCATTATGACCATCTTTGGTTAACTATCAAAAGACAGATTCATATAAGGTATGAGACCTTGTAAATAAATTATGTCAGACTCCCTTATTGTCATGGAAATGGGTATGTAAATACTGACAATACGCTTCACTTCCATACTTGATGTTCACATACGGTGACTACCAAAACGCATCAGGATGAGTGAGCAAAATCTTACAATTCAAAAACGTCCCTCAGTACACAACTCTTACAGAGACTGGGTATTCAGTAAAATGGTGAGAGACTGTTGAATCATTCCCTGAATGTTTCGCTGATGGAGATCAGGCTGATACTAACACTATTACTGTTACTTCTCCTGATAACCTAAGAAAATTCTTCGTGAATGATATGGTTACTATTTATGCTACTGATTATAATTCAAACAATCCTCAAGATACAGCTGGAGATGATGACAATCTTCCAGATGGATTTAACTGGAGTTTGAATCATGAAGGAACAGATGGTAAACAAGATCCAGACGCTGAAGGAAATAAACCTCTTACAGCTCAAAAAGGAGATAATCCTCATACAGCTGATGCTTGTTGTACTCTTGAATTAAGAGCTAAGATTGTTGCTATTGATCCAATCAATTTAACAATCACTTTCAACATTCCTGTTACAGTTGCTGATGGTGATAGAATCCTTAGAGACTACCACTTAATCGCTTCTTGTGAAAGATTCCAAACTGGAGCAGCTCTTGATCCAACTGATTACTTCGAGTCTTTCTATCAATACTTCGGATGAACTCTTGAGTTCACTCAAGAAGAATTGAATAAATGTTATGCTACACCAAACTGACCACATGATTATGTAAATGCTAAATTCGAAGCATTATACAAATCATTGTTCTTAGATGTAGGTAACGCTTTCTGGAAATGATTGAACGTTAAAGAAATCAAAGGAGTTCAGGAAGCTCAAACTATGGGTATCCTTCCAGCTATCTACAGAGAAGCAGCTAATGGAAAGAACATAGTTCATGATCTTAGAAATAAGACTTCTGATATAGCAAAAGTTAGAGCTTTGTTAGACATCTTCGAGCAAGCACAGCAATGTATTATCGAAGGTATCGATCAAACATTAGTAGTTGCAGGAAATAACAAATTCTGGACTGCTCTAACTAAGTTAAATCCAGCATGGCAATCTTACGCAGCTTGTATGCCTATCTGTGACGAACAGAATGAAGTTAGCTTCAAAGTTAAGAATATTAACACTGTTTACGGAAGAGTAGAGTTCTATACTGACTTCTTCTTACAGTATTATTATCCTAACAAGTCATTCGCTGTTGTAATGCCTAAAGGATTAACTTCAATGTGGATGCCTGAATATGAAAGATTATCTGTATCTAACGGATCAACTATCATGTTCGACAATGTTGTTCCTGGATTCAAAGTTGAAGATCTTAACATTCTTAATGTTGGAAAACTTGGATGTCCATCAACAATCCAAATCTCTACAAGATTCGCTCTTATCCATGCAGGAATGAGAAGTGGATGTTGGAGAATCATTGAAGGATTATACTAATATAAAAAGCCATTCATATAGTCCAAGAGAAAGCTATCGTAAGATAGCTTTTTCTTTTATTGAAAAACCTATTCTAAACATTATAGTTATTGTAATATGTATCTTTATTTCTTAAAAGATAACAAATGTATACAGTCTCAGAATTTCTCCGTGATCTATTTCCTCTTGTAAAACAACAATGATTCACTGCTTCTTATGGTGAAGAATGATTTATGTGAGCAATCAATGCATGATTGTCTTACATTTATTGCTACAAATCACACAGACGTAATCGACAAATCAGAACTGAAGCTATTCGAGCTGATGAACAATCAAGATTATATTGAACAACAGCTAGACCTATAATAGATATTAACAATTTCTGGTGTGGTAAAAAATTAGAATGTATTAAGGAAAGAGAAAAAGAACGTGAAGAATGTTGTGGTAATAAATCAACATATTGTTCTAAATGTATGAGATGTTGTGAACCAAACAATTGTTGTTGTTCTGTTGAGAAAGCTCTTGATATGATCCAAGTATCTCCATGAGCAGTTCTTTCTGATTGAACATATAAAATCTCATGATGAGAAAATTTTATGTGATGAATGTTTGGTAACTACATTGAAGCTAAAATGCCAAAAGATGTATGTTGCTGATGTCAGCAATGTGAACAAGTATATGTTACATATACATCACGATTTAATCCTGTAAAATGTCCTTCAGATGAAATTCCTCTTCCTGATGCTTATATCCCTGCTTTGGTATTTGCTGTGGCAGCCTTTACTGTGATGGGATATCTATCGTTTCGTGCTAGTGATGATGCCAGTTATCTTGCGATATGTGACCGTATCCTTGATTGATTAGATTGACTTCAAGTAAACATTCCAACTAAGATAAGAGATAGGTCTGATGAATGAGAAAAACGTGCTGCTATTGCTACAAGTTCAGCAGCTGTAAATACATTTTAGCCTATAACAAATAAAATAAATGGCTGCAGAAAATGAAATACAGTTCTTCGAAGCACCGTTCCAATATCAGATCGGTGAATTTCAATCCAATGTAAATTTAACTTATCATAAACTCATTAATACTGTTCCTGTTAAAATGCCTCAATTAAACACATGATTTGAGACAAACTTTTCACAGGCTGAACATGAGAAATGAGATAAGGCATATTTCTGAATTACTAAACGTAAATGATTTGAAAGGTGTAGAAATCTCGATGAAAAGGTTTGGGAGTGATTAGAATGAGAATACGATTATATAATTACAGATCATCAGATATTAGACTGACAAAGATTTATGATGGTTTGTGATCCATCATTTTCTAAAATGTGTATTCTATATGCTCCAGCATGAAGATATGTGGATTGTATTCCACAACCTCAAGAAGTATGCTCTGCTTCATGGGAAATAAAATGATGGGTATGACGTGAACAAATATGGAATTCATTCAAAACAACGCCATGTGCTTATCATAAATTTCAGAAAATAACTACATTACAATCATCAGAACCAGCTAAATCATTATGAAATCTATATATTTGAACTGTTGTATATGAATGATGATCAACTACATCTGTATTGTTTAATGAAGATATGAGTTTAATTGACTGAGCAATAGTTTGAAAATTTGTTCAACCATATGATTCAGAAGATAATAATATAGTCGTATGACAAGCGCTTCAAATCTGACAATTCGATGCTTCACAATGACGATATAATATGTGATATTGATCATGGAGTTGAGTAACTGATATTACTCAAAGAGAAATTTTTGATGAAGATTGAAATAAAATATGAGTTCTTAATTATCAATGACCAGTAAAATGTTATATGTATGATGAAGCAAAATTATGAATTGCATTCGCTTGAATGAGAGAATATTCATGATGAACTAATCTTAACTGAATATGGGAATGGGATTGAAATAGATTTATATTTCAAACTCAAACAAATATTACTAATTCAAATATTACATCACTTACAGAAGATTTTGATTGACTTGTTTATACAACAGATAGATGAGTTCTTAATTTCATGCGTCCGCATACAAATACATGACAAAGTCTATGATGAACTATATATTCTACTCATACTATGTATTGATGATGGGATCTTGCTAAAGCATGTTGAGATTATATATTCCTATTCTGACCAGAGACTATGTGAATAGCATATAAGAACTGAACAGATGAGCGTTGAGATTATAGATGGAATGTTCAAGTGCTTGATAGAAATTTATGATACCGAAGTAAAGATTCTGTATTAGTATATAATGAAGAGTTGTATATGATAGATAATAAAAAAAGATTTGTTAAACTTGATCTTGAAGCAACTACAGATTCTTATTATCGTGTACATTTCAAACTAACAGCAACTGATATGTCTTTGCATCGAATAAACACTGATCTTAGAAATCTTAATAGAGAAAGATGAGATCGTGCTATACTTTGTAAAGAATGAACTAGAATATATATAATAATCAATGATAGTTATGATGAAGATGATGATGAAGATAATATGAATACTAAAATTCTTGTTTATGAAGATGAATTAAAATATTGGCATCGGTGGTATCTTTGTTGAATAGATATTAGATGAATACATTGATGAGTATGGTTCTGAAGGTATCTACGGCTTTATCAATGAGATAAAGATAAAAACAGATACTTCAAACAAATAATATCTATGACATTCTGAGATACATCTTGGTTTACATGGAAAGAAGTATTATGGATTAAAGCTGCTATATGATATCATTCAAAGATAGATGAGAATACAAAATTTGTATTCCGTGCTGATGGTTGATGATTCTCAACTACATTTAAAATGAATGATTTCGATAAGAGTGTAAACTATATTAAAACTATAAATGAATTGCATGAATCATGAAAAACTAATCTTGATAATATGGAAAGTCTATATCATGCAATGCCTATTTGAATATGAGTATTCTCATGAAATTGAGTTTGACTTCACAAAGATATATATAGAACAGCTATAACTGAGTTTGATCAATATTGTAATTACGAACCAACTATGTGGTATTATCCAGACGAATGTTGTGATCCTAAGCCTGCTAGCGAAGTTTCTGACAATGATTGTTCAATGAAACCACCTAAACATAATAAACAAAATTTTGGTAGTGATCGCTTTCAATACCACTATAACATTGCGAAATACTCAACTATGAAGATAAATGTTTGACAGCAATGACAGAACTTTTACTTCGAATTAATTGCAAATGAAGATAATGTTATAGAATTTCTTTGATTCATGATATGATGGATGTTTATGGATAACAACTACGATAATATCGCTAATACTCCATATTATATGACCACTCCAAAAGATAGTTTACCTTGAACAAAATAAAAATAAACATAGTATTTAATTATATTTTATTACATAATTATTTAACCATGGACGAAATTAAAAGTGTAATTTCACAATTATCTGCACAAGATATCGCTATCTTGAAAACAATGTATAATCCAGAAGCTGCAAGATCTGATTTGTCTGACAATGCACAAAGAGTTGTTGCTATATTGGATTGATTAACTCCAGAAGAACAGCAAGAAGCTGTTGATGTTAGTGCTGCTCCTGTTGAATCTGAACCAGAGCCAGAAGCTCCAGCTGAGCCAGAAACTCCTGCTGAAGAATCTGCTCCAGTTGAATGAGAAATGCCAGCACAGGAAGAACAAATACCTAATCCTGCTGGAAACTTAGAAGACTTCTTAATCTAATTTTACTCTGTATAATAAAATTATAATGGCTGATGTCTTAATAGAAACTCTAGCATCTAATCCATATGAAGGTATTGTTGCTGATACGTCTACTCAAATATCAGATCTTGATGCTCAAATACAACAAGTATCATCTGCTATAACAAAGTTAGAACAAGTATCTCCGACATCTCCTACACTATCTCAATTGAGAGAAAGATTGTCATCTTTACAATCAAGAAAAAATTGATTGACTGAGACAAACAATTCTGCTAAAACTCTTATGGACTCATATAATAATTCATTAAGAAATTCAAATACATTAAAATGAATATATGATTTAAAAGAGAATCAATTAAATACAGAAAAGAGTACAGCAGAAAGAGAGTATAATTCTATGGCAGAAGATACTAAAAGAGTTTGACAAAATTATATTAATGCTTTATGAAATGCTACTTCAAGTGAAAATGCTATAATCAATTCTAATGCTTGAAGACAATGAGCATCTGCTCAATCTACCGCCGAAGCTAGAGCAAGAAATTATCTTAATAATGCTCAAGCTCAGAATGAAGCTGCAAATCAAACTATCCAAAATGTAAATGCTATTAGAGAATGAAAGATAAATACTAATGCATGATATGCACAATTATCTCAATCTAATGCCGATAACACATTACGTCAACAAGTTATGAATGACTTTCAAGCTTCTGAAGCTCAGAAAGATAGAGATTTCCAAGAAAGGTTGACTGATAAACAACTTGCAACTCAAAGAGCTATTTCTTCATCATATAATAATAACAATAATAATACTCTTGATCCTAGCAAATTCTCTAAAGAAGATTGGGAAAAAATTGTTAAGTATTATAATGATCATTCTAAAGAAGATACTGATGAAGAAAAATGAGATAAATAAAATTTATATTATAATCTAACGAAACATGTCAAGCTGTATAAGATGTTGATGATGCACATGCAACTGATCTTGCACATGTACACCACAAGAAATAAGACAGTGGAAAATAGATCACTGATACAAATTGAATCCTGAGACAAACACGATAACTCCTGATTCAGTATGAAAAGAAATCTGGGACTTAGACGAAAAAGACTACGAATGACTTGCTAAAGATGATGCTATAGCTTTATTCTTTAAGCAAACAGGAAAGGTTGCTATCAGCCAATCCGAATTAAAAAAGATTTTATCCTTTACTAAGATGCCACAAAATGACGACTAAATCATTGACTTGAGGATCTGCTATTCCTCACTTAAAAGCTGTTGCTGCTTGAACGCAATATCCTTCAAAGAAAAAAACTTTAACACCTGGAAAAGCTTATAAAGTTAGAAAACCAGTTCAAAGTTCTGCTACATCTAAAATGAAGAACATGGCTGCAAGTTGCCAAGCTTGTGCTGGAAAATAATTTATTATTTAACTCACCATAGATTATGAAATACGGATGAGATAAAATCAAAGTCGTCACTGACGGCTTGAATAAATGAGATGATTTGCAGGCGTTAACTTTTGATACTTGCTGATATCTCTTAATATGAAAATGGAATGATAAGTATTGAACTCAATGAGATCCATTAGTGTCTGATGAAGTTCCTTGCTGATCAGAATGAAATTGTCCTATATGCCAGGAAAAAATTACTGATGTTGCAGATCTTCCATGACGACCTAGTCCTTGTAGTGATTGAGATGCATTTCTTATGTTATCTAAATCTGGTAAATTAAAAGTTCTCTGTAAAGAGAATTTTGAATGTGAAGATAACAAAGTGTGAATAAGTGAATGAGATGAAACTCCATGATATCTAAAAGATAAGCTTAGAGTTTGTAATTCTAATTCACCTATTACATTAACAGAAAAGACTGCATGAGAATATCAATATATGTGTATCTGATGGGATCCAAATAAAGCTAAGCTTAAATTTACAGATCTAACAGATACTCCAGATGATTATGAAAATCAATCACTTGTAATATCAACTTGAAATTCAATAGACTATTTTACTCCTTCTGCTTGTACTGATTCAGATTTCTCTTATTTAATATATCGTAAATGAAGATGATTTGAATCTCTCTGTCCAAGGGATACAAGTGTTGCTAACTGGATATTAACATGAGATTATCCTGTCCCTGTTGCAGCATGAGCTACATGGTCTAATCATGTTCAAGCTTCTGCTCCTTGTGAATTAAGATCAACAGATGATATCAAGAAATGAACTTGATCTACATTATTCCAGATTACTAGACCTTGAATATATATCTTAACATTAAACTCAACTTTAATGAATGATACAGATGCATGGTTGAAGGCTGCAAGATGATGATTAACAATCAACTGAAATGAACTTTGAGATGCTAAATACTGTTCAAGAGATTGTACTCAATATGTTAATGAAGAATATCCTAACACATTTATAGATCATTCATGAAATACAACTGAACTTGAATTATGAATTATGTCATTCAATACTTCATATGTATATGTATTTGATGAAACTAATCTCCCAGCTAATATATGATTTGCTGTAAAATTAGATTGTAGATGTGCTTGAGTTCCTAACCACACATGAGCAACTCCACCAGATAATGCTGTAGCATGTAAATTAACATCTTGAACGTCAGAAGAGTGACCAAGAACATTTATATCTGCTGTTAGAGTCTGAGAAATCCCTGCTACGTATAAGTTGAGATAAACAAAAAAAACTATATAATATTATTAGCATTTTATTTTAAATTCTAACCAACTATAAACATGTTTGGAGAAAATGCCGCATTCTTAAAATCTGTCGAAATCGACGATAGTATCTTTCAATGCGATCCACAGTGCAATAAAAAATACTTACTTCAATTAGAATGGAGTACAGATAATGAAGCACGACAGTGGAGAGTTCTAAAATCAGAAGATGTACTCACGTCAAACGATGAAAGCGATCATTCGGCAATCGCAGAAATGACACAAACTATTTCTGACATGCAACAATTGATCGTAGACTTAACTGCAAGAGTAACTGCTCTTGAAGGATAATATTTTACATTCATAAACTTATAACAAATGTTTTGATTATGGAATGAGTTATTCGGATTTCCTGTAAACAGTTGCGATTATGAGAATATAGAATGTAATAAATCTTATGTTCCTATTCTTAACTGGGACAACGATAACGAATTCGTTTGGAGTCTATGAGATCCAATCGATTGAGGTGTCGACGCTTCCAACGTAACATTCAATTCTAAGGATATCCAAAAACGACCTTCATCTATCAGAAAAGTAGATGAGGCGTTAGAACATTTGATGAGCAAGATTGAACAGAGTAAATCTTCTATTCAATCATTTACGCTTACTCTTAATCCAGATTGAGAGACAATGGATTGATCTATTACTTATATTGATGATGCATGAGTACCATCAACTGTTGATGCTCATATTAATTTAAAGAATATAGTTCAATGACGAGAAACTCTCACTCTTCAAAATGTAACTGTAAGTGGTGTATTAAATGCAGCTGAAGCTCATGCAAATGAAGCGTTTATAAATACAGCTACAATCTGAGATGAAACAGTTACTACAAGTTCTATATCATCTGCTCAGATAACATCTGAGACAGTTAATAGATCTACTATAGAAACATTGACTGCTACAGATGAAAGTGTAACTAATCTAACAGCTACTAATGCAACAGTTACTGATGCATTAATATCAAATTGAGATGCTACATTTAACTGAACAAATACATTCAATACTGATATTGACGCTAATACAGATGTTAATGTCGCTGGTGCTACAAACACTCGTAATTTGAATGTTGAAAATGTAACTACATTAAATTGACAATTAAATGCTAATGGTAATGCTGCGTTTGATAAAAACGTATCTGTTAATTGAATATCTAATTTGAATACATTAAATGTTGCATGATATTCAACATTTGCTGATAAATCTACATTCAATGAAGATGTTACAGTAAATGATACATTAGTTGCTAATAGTAATGTAAGTTTCAACTGACATACTGATGTAAACACATTCAGAGCAAAATGACAAGCTACGTTCAATGATGATGTAGATGTTGATCACGATTTGAATGTTGATTGAAATGCAGTTGTTGAAGGTAATGCTAGAATAGATGGAACAATGACTGTTGCTAAAAATGCAGAGTTCCAAAAAAATGTTAGTGTTACTCAAAATGCTGATATTACATGAACATTAGATGTCGGATGAAAAACAACATTATCATCTGTTGATGTAAATAATATCGCTAATATAGATACAGCAAACGTAGATACAGCTACTATTGCTAACTTAACTGTTACTGATACATTAGAACTTCCTGATTGAGCATTGGATCAATTCCAGGCTAGATCAGAAAAATCACAGCCTAATGGTTATGCTTCTCTTGATTCAACATGAAAAGTTCCTGTAGAAGAATTGCCAGATACTGTTGTATCATGAACACATTATAAGTGAACATGGGAACCAACATCAAATTATCCAGCTAATCCTAGACAGTGAGACTTTTATAAAGTTACTGCTGAAGGAACTCATGCTGGAGTTCATTTCGATGTAGGTGATGTTATCATATATAATGGTTCAAGTTGGGATAGAATTCCTGCTGGTGATACAGTTCAATCTGTAAACTGAAGAACTTGAGCCGTTACTGGATTAGAAGAAACTTCAAATAAAGTTTCAACATTGGATATGGTTAATCCATCTCAAGTAGAATATCCATCTGAATATGCTGTAGTAACTGCTGTAAATACAGTTAATTCAAGCATATCAAATGTAGCATGAGATCTTTCCAATCTTACTACTGTTGTATGAACTAAAGCTAATGCTAATAATGTTTATACAAAATTAGAAGTTGATACATTGTTAGAGACATCTGTTGAACAATCACAAGCTTTCCAAGATTTGGAAGATCAAGTAAATCTTCTACCTACAAAAGCTTATGTTGATTGACAAGATAATCTTAAAGCAAACGTTACTGACGTTTATGATAAAGATACAATGGATCAATTATTAGCAGATAAAGCGCATGTTACACATACACACACAACAGCTGAAGTTACATGATTAGCAACTCAACTTGCTACTTATACTGCAGATATTGCTGCATTAGATACAAGAGTTGATGCTCTTGAATCTGATATGGCTGATGTAAAAGATGATATTCTTGATGTAAATAATGCTCTTACTCATAAAGCTGATATAGATTTGAACTGAAAGATTTCTCCTAACGCATTGCCTGACAATGTTGTTACGGTTGCTACAGTTCAACAAGTTGTTACTGATACAGTTACAACTAACTTAATTGAGTCAAGAATCTGAGTATCATTTAGAACATATACAATTCCTATGAGTTGAACAACTGCTACTTATAGCGATAGTTGGATCACTGCTAGAGCAAATGTATTATGGACTTGGACATGAGAGTTGAATTGACATATCACATGGACTGTTTCAGATTGAGAGATTACAATTACTTCTACTGAATCTGAAGCTGGAAACTTCTATGTAACATTAATTCAACCAGTATAGGATATTTATATCTATAAATTAATAAGAACATGTCTAACAATCTATCGAATACTCAAATGAATGTTCTGCCTCATGAACATGACATGTCTGATATAATAGACTTAGATGAGGCACTAGCTGACAAACAAGATAAATTAATAGCGTGAACTAATATACATATAGCGGCAGATGGTAAAACCATCTCCGCTGATAACACAGAATATTCATCAGCTACATCTGAAGTTGCGTGAATAGTAAAATTGTGAAGCGATACAGTTCAATCAATTGCATTCAATTCTGTAAGTGCTACTCCTCAAAGAACGTATGCAATTCAAGTTGATTGATCTTGACGCATGGTTGTTAATGTACCTTGGTCAGATACAACAGTTTGATCAGCTACTTCAACGGTAGCTGGTACTGTAAAACTTTGAAGTGATACAGTTCAAACCGTAACTATGGAAGCCGTTAGTTCAGTTAATGATAGGACTTATGGTATTCAGTATAATGGTGATTGACAAATGGTTGTCAATGTCCCTTGGGAAAATACAACATATTCTGTCGCTACTAATTCAAATCTTTGATTAGTAAAATTATATAGCAACGCTATTCAAACTGAAGCTCCTCAAACAATTACAACTACTACTAATAGAACATATGCTGTTCAATTGAACAACTCAAATCAAATGGTTGTAAATGTTCCTTGGGAAGATACTCATGTTACTGTTGTAGATAATCTTACAACTGCTAATCCTAATTTAGCATTATCTGCTAATCAGTGAACTGTATTAAAATGAATGATAGATGATCTCAACGCTAATGGTAGATTCCTTAGTCTTTGGGATTGTGAGCAATGACTTGCTATATCATTTCCTAGACAAACTCCTTATGCATATAAAACATGAGATTATTTCATGGTTGAAATATTGGATACTACTGCTCCAATAAAACAACTTATGCCTAATGGAGTAACATATACGTGAACTGCTTCTTCAACAGAATTTACTGGTGAAGTTAAAGTATGAGATTTCTTTATATATGATTGATCAGTTTGGTTACATGCTTCTAACCACTGAAAAGTTGTATCATTCGCTAACTTAACTTGACAGCCTTCAGATAATGCAAATCTTGCTACTGCATTAAATGCTAAACAAGATAATTTAATCGCTTGAAATAATATTACAATTTGATCTGATTGAAAAACAGTTAATGCTATTGATACTACATATTCTGGATGAGTATGAATTACTTTGAATGGAACTGTTATTAACGCAGACTGATTAACTTTCATATCATATTGAAATTCTACATGGCAAGACTTTATTGATGCTTATGAAAATCATTCATTAGTATATTGTAGAGCGAGTTCTAATTCTAATCCTGCAACTTGAAGTCAGACAAGATTGGCGTTTATGGCTTATGTAAATAATCCTTGAGCACCAACTGAAGTTGAATTTCAGTATTATAGAAGTCGTTCAAGCCATTCATATACTGATCAAACTGATGAAGTATATGTATATAAATTAACAAATGCTAATGGTTGAACATGGACAAATGCAGTTAGATGAGCTTGAACTAAAATAGTTGCATGAACTAATATGACTTATAGTTATGATACAACTACATGAACTATGACATTAAATTCAGCAAATACTGAATATAGCTCTGCAACTTCTACAAATGCATGATTAGTAAAACTTGGAAGTGATACTGTCCAATCTACTGCAGCTGAAGCAGTTAGTTCAACTTCTAGCAGAACTTATGCTGTTCAAGTTAATAGTTCTGGACAAATGGTAATTAATGTACCTTGGACTGATCATCAATACACTGCATGAGCATGAATTGAAATAGTTAACTGAGAAATCAGAAATACTAGAAATTCAGCTGAATGGTGAAATATTACTTGAACATTATCAAATCAAACTGATTTGAGTAATGCTCTTGCAGCTAAGATGCCAGGTAAAGTTGCATCATCTGCGCCATCTTGAGCATCTGAATGAGATCTATGGTATGACTCAACTAATGATAAATTAAAATCATATAATGGTTCATCTTGGGTTGATGTTGGAAAAGAATATCCTACATTAACAGCTGCTAAAATACAAACTGGAACTGAAACTACAGCAAGTGTAGTAACGGCTGCAGTATTAGCAGGATCTGTTATAAGGATACATCCAAGCTCACCAGTTACTCCTAAATATATATGGATATGAACTCAAGCTCAGTATGAAGCTTTATCATCTACTGATAGTCAGACTTTGTACTTTACAACTGATGCTTCTTAAAAAAAAGATCCAGAAATGGATCTTTTTTTTTATTCTAATGTAATTTCACATTTTCTAATATACTGTATAGCATTACCATTCCATGAAGAAAAATGTAAATTAAAACTTTTTTGATTCCAATAATTTCTATATGTTGTCACTAAATTAGATCTTGTAAAACTTCAACTTGTTCATAATGCAGATCGTTCAACAGATCAATCGTCATTTAATTTAATTGTATATTCAGATTCTCAAGTTCATATGCTTGAAGAAAAGTTTTGCCAACTATCATTTACACAAGTTTCAATATTATTTGTACCTTGACCTCAAAATCTAATCATATTCTTATAACCATACATATCAAATCATATAGCAGAATTATTGTTCGGTCTTGTTCATCGAAGTTTTACTTGAATTAATTTTCAAGATTGCCATGAAGATTCAGGCATAGATACTTGTCATCAATACAGTCATCAAGTTGAATATTGATAAAATCATTGTCATGCAGTGTATCAATATCTAGCTGATCAAGTATTCCAATACCATCATAATTCTCAATTGTTTTGAAAATCAAAAGTTAAAATTTTTCTACATGGTGTATCACAAATAATTTTATCACCTAAATATATTTTACCAGTTCAGTTGCTTCTTTCAGGAATGCTCATGTGCAAAGTATTTAAGAATTAAATAGTTTGCACAACAAATATTGTGCAAAGCAGTCCATCAGGACTGCTTTAATAGACTTGCAATGCGACGTTTTTTGTATAATATTAAAAAAGAAAAAGGTTCTTCTAACCTTTTACGTTGCACAATATTTGTTGTGTCTTTTACATCCTAACTTTTGTTAGCATGTCTATACCTAAGATTTCTGCTTGATCTTGAAATATATATCTTGGAAGCAATTTGATTGCAGAAGGTTGATGTGGTAGACGAAATTGAGATTTAAGTAAAGCTGTTTTAGAAAAAACATTAACTGTAACACCTGTTAGATGATCTTATTGATTGTTATATACTGTTTCTATATCTAAAGATTGAAAAAATTTATATTGCTGATTCTATGAATGAGATTATCAACAATGATCAATTAGACAATATAAATTACAAACACCAAATGATATTTCCACTGCAACCAATTATACAGATATTAGAATATGAGATGCAGTGGCTTATTGAACATATCCATATCAGCATATATTGTTTAATGATACATGAACAATTATGATATGGTGATATTCTACAGTACAGTCATGAACAAAAATAATTAAATCTGCATTATCAACTCCATATGATATATCTACAAAAACTGATATTCAAACATTAAATATTAGTTGAGATAATCATTATTATATAACAAGAGATTGAAATAAGTTCTGGTATTCTAACTCATCATGAACTTTATATAAAGAATTAACTTCTCCATTCAATTTATCTAATTGAACTAAAATAAGTAATTCAGAATATCAAAGATTATATATTAGTTCTGATTGAAAATATTTGTATTATGTTACATCATGAACTTTATATCAATATAAAATGAGTACAAAATTTGATATATCTTCTACTTTAACATTAATAAATACTCTTCAATTATATAATGTTTGACTATCATTTGATGATAAATGAAACAAATTATATACGTGAAAACAATGACAAAACAACAATGTTGTTTATCAATATAGTCTTACATAAAAGCCTGTCTTTCCAGACAGGCTTTTCTTTTACTTTAATGCTTCAATTCTTCTCTTTGCGTCCTTCTCCAAGAACTCCATAAGTATTGCTTCCTGCTTGCGAATGTTATTTACATAGCATTCGAATTTTTCAAATCATTCAAACGTATACCGTTTAGTAGCGAATAATTTTTCTAATCTTCTACTATTCTGTTTGATAGTAGAACAAGCGTTTGATCTCAAAGAGATACAGTTCTCACAATATTTATGTCCGTGAGAATCATCGTGGCATCTAGTACATTTAGACATTTCGATATTAGGTAAGAATAAAAGAGTATTTATTCTCAACCAAACAACAAAATGGTTACAGCTAAAATGTATCTATTAGCCACACATTTTCAAGTTCTAAGATTGTATAACTATAATTCGTATATACATAATTCTTAGGTATATTATAATTGTTTTTATATATTAATCTTATCATATGGAAGACGTAAAGAAATTCTTTCATGGAACAGAAGTAGACACTAAAGCTCTGTTCGACATGATGATGCAAAGACCTGGAGAGGCAAAATCCTTGCTTGATAGGACTTTTGAATACGCTTGATTCCTTATGGAGAAGCAAGCTATTGAGCACAAATATAAACACAAGATGAGAGAATTGTATGAGAAATACGATTTTGCTGATGAAGAATAATTTTATCCAATAAAATTATCTAACATGAATATTAATATGTTAATGCAAATGCTGAACGCATTCTGATGAATAAAGACTAAACTCACACAATTGTGAGTCAATCCTGCAGATCTACAAAACGTAGACTTCAACGATCCGTATGCCTTGAATGATCTTGCTGCTAAAATCATGCCTAATCTATTGAAAGCTAATCCAAATGCTGCTTCACAGATTAAGCAAGCAGCAAAACAGTTTGCTCCAGATAGAGAAGCTGAAATTGTAGAAATGGTTGGTAATTAATTCTAACTAAAGCTTAGCCAACTATTTTACATTATTAAGCTTATTAACATGGATCAAACAACAATGGCTACATCTCAACCAATGTGAACTTGGTTGATCATCCTGCTTCTATTCTTATTTCTTCTTGGGAATAATAATGGATTCTGAGGATTCTGAGGATGAAATAATGCTGCTGCTTGGATGGCTGGTATGGCTAATAGCAATAACAATCACGATAACACAGTTGATTTAATCAACAACAATAGCTTCTGGCAACAGCAATTAGCAGCTCAATCAAGCATCGCTTGATTAACATCTCAGATGAACATGTGATTCTGTAACACAAATCAAAGCATCGAAAGAGCTATATTAGCTTGACAGCAAAACACATCTGCTATTATAGCCTCAAGTGCAGCCAACGTTCAGAAGGTGCTAGATAAATTGTGTGAACAAGAAACACAAAATCTCAGAACTCAGTTAGCTGAAGCAAGAGTCATCGCTCAAAACAACCAACAGACGAACGAGCTTATCAACGCTCTTAGACCTAGCTCTGTTCCAGCTTGGATAGTTTCAAGTCCTTATACTTCAATCTATCCACCTGCAACAACTGCTACAACTGCTTAGTTGTTAGTATCAGAAAAGCCTTCCAATAGGAAGGCTTTTTTATTATGCTTGTTCATAAGTTATAATTACATTATACTTAGTCCATGTCGCTACATTATTAATTCATCAATTATCTCTTGTTATATTTGTTAATTGACTTGTAAAAAGATAATTTACTGCATTCTGATAAGTTGTATTATAATTTGCCGTTCATTGTCATAACCATGTTCAATAATACTTTCAGACTTTATAAGATACTGAATTTTTTGAATATATAACATTGAAAGCTCAATTACTTTTTGCTGTCCATCAACTATTAAAAGATACTAATGTATTAGAATTTTTCCATTCTCTAAGTCATCAATATGTTATTCATTCTCAATAATCATATCATCGTTGATTTCAACATTGACAACATGTAACTAAATTATAATTATATGATCAATCATTATTGTCAATAATTAAAATTTGTGGCTTTCATCGTGCAGATCAACTATAACTAAATTCAAGTTGTTCTTCTATTTGTTTTATTTTATATCATTGTTTATAGACATTTATTTTTTCTCAAAATCATGGTTGATATGTTTCAACTATTTCACACTTTCCACCAACAATCAACTGATCACCTATATAAAGCCTATCTGCTCCGTGAACTGGCATTTTGATATACCTATAATATAAAATATCACAATAAACATTGTGCAACGTAATAGGTACAGTCTGTTGTTTTATAACAGCCTGTCCATATCTATTTTGATAATACACAAAAAACTGATATTTGCAAGTGCTTGTATGAGCGTTAGTGTGCACAATGTTTATTGTGCAAAGTATATTTACATTGTAAATATATTATTATGCCAATAATGCTTTGAGGTTGAAGTTCAGAGAAATTAAGCAGATGCTATTTGTGAGACCAATTATTAGTTGGTGGAGAATGTATAACACCACCGAACAATATGTTATTCTTCTATCCATTTAATTGAGATATAAAAGATTATAGTTGAAATTGATATGATTTAACCATTAATCAATGATCTGTATCATTTACAGATGACTATGCTACAACATCATGAAATTATGTAGAATTAGTATGTAATAATAATAATTTACAAGTTAATACAGCAACAAGTGATTATACATTTGCTGTTACACTTAGAAATTTTAACACATCTAATCGATGTTGGTTTTATCAAGCATCAGTTAATATATGTAGTTCATATTCAAGAAATATGTCATATTCATTTTCAATAGCAAATTGATGGAACTGATGATGAAGTCAATCCGATAGAAGCTTAGCATGAGCTATTATGTGTGGTTGAATGTGGTGATCAACATGATGAAATAATTGTAGAACATGAGCTTGGGTTACTTGAAGTGAATGGAAAAAAATTATAGGTATATATGATAAAACAAATTCAAAATCTTATTTATATTGTAATTGAACTCTTATATATGAATCATCATCTTGATGAACTGCATCATGAACATGAGTAAATTTATTTTATTCACCATATCAAAATTATTGTAATGACGCAAGAACATATAGATGAGATGTTAAAAATATGGTTATGTGTTCAAAAAAGTTTACTCAAGAAGATATAGATCGATATAATTCATTATAAAAAAGTCCCCCACGGGACTTTTTCAATATCGCCATTGTGTGATTTTATTAGGTTGAATAATTATTATTTTTATGTATTATAATAATATATTTAATTCATAATTTTTATCTTACATGGAGACTTATTCAACTTGAGGTGTTGTTGCTGAGATTGCTGGATGAATTACTATATGATCCATTCTAGCATACTTCTGATTAGAAGCTCAAGCATTACTTACATTATCTATATTCCTATGAGTAGATATAATCTTCTGACTTCTCGATAGTTATTTTGTTACGAAAGATACATCATCAAAAAAATTAGTAGAGTGAATCGCAAGAAAGTTTTGAAGACGAGCATTGCCTTTTATTACCATAGCCGTCTTGAAGTGAATAGGTTACGATAACATTGAAACTATATCTACAATTGTTATGAGTGTATTAATATTATCAGAATGATATTCAATAATCTGACATATATATGCATTGAACTATAAGGAAAAACTTCCTGAGATCGATGCATTAAAATGGCTTATATCAATGATAGCTGATTTATTCAAAGGACAATTAAATACTAAAAAGCCTTTAGATAAAAAAGAAAATATAGATGAGCAAACTTGAGGATCAGTACAGTAAACATCACATTTTACCTAGATCTCGCTATTGAAGTTCTGAACCTTGTAATCTGGAAATACTGAAGAATACAACTCATAGAGCGCTGCATACATTATTCCAGAATCAAATGATTGCAGAACAATTAATAACAACCGTTGAACTCAGTGAAAAAGCATTACGTGAAGATGTTAGACAACGGCTGTTGGATGTTCTTACCTCAAAAAATATTCATGATCCTTATACTTGGTATAAAGATGATTGCATAAAATAATTTATATAAAAAAATAAAAATGGATAAATTCAGATATACAAAAGAATGAGAAGATAAGTGCAGACAATGAATCTGACGAAAGAAAAATTGTTGGAAATGTAGTTTTGAACTGCTATGCTTATTCCAGCAGAATCAAGAAAAAATATTAAATAATAAAAAATAATATTTATTTTCTAACTATAATATCATGGAAGAAAAAGAAATTGTCTTCACTGATGAAGAACTTGAAGCTTACTGATCAGCATTGACTATGCCAGAAGACATGGCTGAAGCTACAGACTTCACAGCTGAAGAAGCTATTAAAATTGATATGGATGTTAAATTACCAGAATTCTTTTCGCTTTGAAAATGGATTTATAAGACATCTAATCAATGAGCAATTGGTTCATGTACTGCTATGTGAACATCGCATGCTACTCAAATTCTTAATGTTAAAGAATGATGAGTAGAACCTACAACTTCAAACATTCTTACTCCAGATTGGAAAGATCTATGGACTAAAATGTGACATTCTACAACTATCTATGATGGTTGAGATTATGTAGAAAAAGCTGTATCAACTGCTTTGAAGCAGTGAATCAAAACTGTTGAGAAATGAGATGAAGTTAAATTTGATTGATATGCTTACTGAGATTGGAACTCAGCTGAATACGATAAGAATATAGATATGATGAAAAGATATCTATATGCATGATGTCCTATTGTATGGTGCGTTAGATGAGATAAAAAGATGTGGACTGAAATGACTAAATGAGAAGTCGTATCAGTTCCTGCATCACCTACTGGTTGACACTGTATAGCATTAGTAGGTTGGGACGCTAACTGATTCTGGTTTATCAATAGCTGGTCAGCTAATGATGATAATAAACGCAAGAGTAGATTCCATGTATCATACGCTAATATGAAAAAGATCTGACCAAAGTTTAACCGAAGATACCGAGTTCTTTACATTAAATCTAAGGCGAAAATAGATCCAAACAGATTAAAAAAGATTAATGTATATACTGTTGTGCTTGAAGTATTAAAGAAATATTATAATACAGAATCTCCTGAAGTTCAAGCCTGAATCGTTGCTTTATCACAACCACTTAGAAAAACTTATCCTGAAATAAATGAAAAGCTTCCTTTATAATGAAGACTAAAGAACAAATGCTAGAAGATCGAGAAGTCGCTAGACTATCACAAGAATTGTGAGAGCTTAGCGAATTTGAAGAACAAAACAAAGAGCGCATGAAAGAAATCGCTCACATTCTAGTACAGCATTATTTACATCCTAATAATAATAAAGATGGCTTGCAAAGGAAGAAAGAAAAAGTAGAATAATTCTACCAATACTGAATCGTGCCTCTGACTTTCATAGAATGGAAAGAACCACGCAAAAAGAGATTCAGTTTGTTTGTCGCCAACAGATGTCAGCCACTGATCACGGCTATTGCCATCTGTCTATTAAAAAAAAGAGAGACGTTCCTAACGGAACGTCTTTCTTATTTTCTCCTTCATGCTGCTGACATTGCTGCGAATCTCTTCTTACCATATTTTTTTCTTCCAATACTTGCAGCAATAGCGTTAGCTGAAGCTTGAGAATATCATCAGCTTTTTCTGATGCTATTCGCTAGACTTTTGAATCTCGACATCTTCTTTTATATTAAAATGATCTAAAATATAATCTCATGGTTGAGGATCTCATTCTATTCTTCCATACTCTTCTGATCATTTCATTTTAATGATAGTTGGTAGAACAGTAATATCAAACCTATCAGCTGCTCGTGGTTCTTCCTGAGCATTGATTTTATAGAATGGAATTAATGATGATCCTTCAACTCTTTCTAATTCTGGCTCTTGCATTCTACATTTAGTGCAGTCTGTTCAGCAACAGAATAATAAGAATTCAGATTCATTCGATGTTAATTCATTAAATTCTACAGGAGTTAATTCTCTCATTGTATAAACATATAATAAATAAAATTAGTCTCCACCACATCAGCTTACATTTACAGTTCCTCATATCTCAGATACTTTAATAGTTCCAGATTGAGAAGCTGATACCTTGTAAACATATAATGATGCTAGAGTCATAACTTGATAGAATACTCAATCTACTATCATCATTGGTCAATATGGGACATATTTTTTTGATGCCTCTGTAGCATTAATATGTTTATTAACATCAGCTTGCAATAGATCTGCACTCTGACGTTGCAATATCATATATTGTACTTTTGGCTCTTCTGGTGTTGGATTTGTATCAGGCATTTTAATTATCGTAGATATAAAGTATGTCAACGTCAAGATTTGCACCGTTGTTTTAATGGTCAAGCTTTCAAGAAATCCATGAGTTCTTGATCTCTCCAAAAATATTTTATATGTTTATCATGTCGCTCTCATATATCATCTATAACTTTCTGAAGATTATAATCATAAAATCTTATTGTCGTATCATCTTTTCATGGATCTTTTACGGTAGCAAAAATGATGTTGTCTTTTTTATCATACATAATTATTTTAAAAGGTCAATCATAGATTGTTCTATTCATATTATATCATAATATCTAAATAATGTTCTGAGCCACCATAGGTAGTTATTTATGCAAAACAATAAATTCACATTCACAACATGATCAGACAAGCAATTATAGCAATGATTGCTAACGTTGTATTCTTTCAATTTTCACGCTCATACAAAGCCTGAAACTTCGCTGCTGCTTTTTTAAATGATCAAATTTCATAATCTTTTCTATCTCTGAGGTCGGCTAACTTCCTCATAGAAGATCTTTTTTCCTCAACTAATTCATTTCATAAATCTAAAATTTCTCTGTCACGTTTTTCTACATCAGCTAGAATTCAATCAATGAATATTTTACAAATTCATCGATCTTTTTTAGTCATGTTTTTTGTCCATTTAAAATCAGACATTTGCACTCACTGTGCTGGAAACTCAGTTGCTTTTCTTGCCATGGTTAGATTGGTTAGAATGTAAATATGGTATAACCATATTCTATATAAGAATGCAAATTACATTGTCAAGTGGTGTAAACGTTTTTCTATTTGACATTATAAAAAAAGTCCAGCTTTTGCTGGACTAATCTTCAATTTTCTCTCAAGTTTCTGAGTCATACTTTACGACTTCATCTACTACGAATTCGTCGCATTCTTCATTATAACTCATCTTAAAGAAAACTGCATTTCATTCATCATCTAGCTTGATGAACTTGAGCATAGGAGATACAGGGGCTTGAACGTCAAACATGAGACAAGTGTTTTATAATCTAAATGTAGCAAGATATTATCTTTGCTCACGGTAATATTGTACCTTTTTTACGCATGTTTTCAATATAAGCTTTAGCCTCATCTTCTGTGCTGAAATATTTTGTATCAGATACTACCATGTTTCAAACTCTTCTACGTTCACATACTGGTTCCATCATAGGTGCTGCATCTTGCATTCATCTTGTAACTGGCGCTTGTGCTGTTACATATAAAATCTTCCAAACTTTATTTATTACTTCAGCGTATCCCTCTTCTGTTTCTCTGTTGTAGCTTGCTACATTGTCCTCATTCAGTGGAACAACGACTTCAGGTTCTTTCACAACCTCTCCTTCAACAGCAGGCTTTTGATTCTCTTCTAGCTTCTTCATTCTTTCATCCATCATTTTCATCATTTCATTTTGCTGACTCATCATTTGTGTCATCTGTGCTAGGAAGTTTCACAGATCTACATTCCCTTGTTGCTGAGCAGAGGGTGATGGTTGTTGGATATCAGTCTGGACTGTAGGGGTAGCCTCAGACGAAAGGTCAGATTGCTGTTGGTCATTGACTGATTCATCACTGAGGTCGTTGATGTGGTCGCTCTGTGATTGTAGATCAATAACCGTTTTCTTTTTTTTCTGATTTATCTTCACTGGCATCTGTTTTATAAATTAAATGATAAAATGATTTTAAGTTATAATCCACTGCACCATTATAAATTACATCATCTTTATAATCTTGATAATCTGTTACGCATTTTAATGGCATGTCATACCACAATGCTGCATATACATCTTCAAGAGTAAAATAATAATCATTAACTAATAATGGTCAAGCCATTATTCCTGGAAGATCTGCTCATACTACATGCATGTCAGCATCTTCTCAGAAATATTTATCAACAAATTTTTCACACATTTCTTGGATCATTTCATCCACTCGTAGACAGAAGTTCTGTCCTGTTGCTGCCGATTCTCTTTTTCTCATGATTATAAAGTAGGAGATAAAACTTCTTTTTTGCGTTCGTTCATATTTGTAGGAACGATGTTACAAAGATCCGTCCTGTTGACATAGTTGTTTAATCTACATCACATAACTCCAGTTTTATGGAATTTGTTTATCGTCTTGATTCTCGACGGAGTGTGCTTTTTATTTTTAAGCCTCGCACCAGGCATTCTAATAGATTGTGCCATTTGTATAATTATTTAGAATAAAAATCTTTTGTATCTTCCTCAAGCTCAAAGCTATCTCATAGTTCAATCCAGATCTTAGTAAACAGTTCTTCATAGATAAATGCAGCTGGTTCTCAGTTAGCATCTTCTATTCATACCTGGTCTAATATCTCCATTGTACAATGAACAAGCTCATGAACTAAAGTATTCAAATCGAACTCCTTTAACCAGATTATATTACAGTTATGCTTCTTGTCGAAGTAATACATTCATGCTGTAAAGTTATAATCAAATCAAGTTCATTCAAATAATTTATTGAAATCTTTTTCTGTTCCTCATATGAACAATGTAACAGTCCTTCTGAAAGTTCAGACTGTATATCTATACTCTTGCATTTTCATCTTGTTCTTTTTTAGCAGCTAAACGCATTTCCTTTTTCATTTCATCTGTAATATCTGATGGATGTTTAAATCACCATTCTCCAGTCCAAACGAATTCTTCATTTATTTCTTTATCTCAATCATTCTTTACTATAAAGAAATCTCATATAAACACATCAGACTGGTGTCGTAAATCACGTTTATCATCTAATACTCATCTATATTTGAACCAAACATCCAAATGATTATCTGCAAGGATTATAGTATCATCATCTTCCAGATCATCAGCCATACACCTTGCACAAACCTGAGGCTCTACTCAGATGAATGATGATATCGCAAGCGACATTAACTCATACAGATCATGTGGTTCATTTGATCGTAAACTATTTTCATCACCAGCTGCAACTACTTCATCCATGAATCATTTAGCTGCAACAGCATGCTTTAAAATACATCGATACTGATGATCTGCATTATCAAAGCTTTCAAAAATTTTTCTCATTGTCTTCCTTCTAACTTTTGTAGCAATCTCTTTCATCCTATTCAGATTCATATAATCATCATATGCTTTATCGTTCTTGCTAACATTATCATATATAGAATCCATGATTTCATTACAGTGAGATACAATTGCCTCACAATTTTTGATGCACTCTATTGCATCTAATATCCAATGCCTGGATGTCTCTTGTTTATCAGTCATGATCTTTATCTTTAGGATTTAAAATTTCTCAATACTCTCAAACATTTTGATTAGCATGTCACATAATTATAATATCTTTTCAGGCTTTCCACCTTGCATAGACTCAATCTATTCATAAGAATTCTAATATATGATCTCAATACCTAATCAATGTTCAACGTTCGAGTTCTCGAAGTTTAGGATTTTTTTTCATTGTCTTTAGATTTGTAATTAAAATTAATTTTAATTGAACATACTAACAATAATAGTATGAACCATAAGCTCCAATAATGAGCGTCTCGAAATTCTCGGAAATTCATTTGTGATAAATAATAAATATAAAAGTCTAATTTTCTTCATAATCTAAATCATCAATATAATCATACAGATCACTAGAGTCTCATCTTTTAAATAGATCTATAACTCTATTTATCTTAGCTTTTAATTCTTTATTTTCTTCTTTTAGTTCATTAACTTCATCGACAAGTTCCACAACTCTTTCCCTTGCCTGTTTTCATCATTGTTCTAATTCTTTTATATAATTAGATACATTATCAATTGCGTCCATCCATATAAATATTAAAATATAAAAGTTTAATTAGACAGTAAATTTGTAATCATGTGTCTCAAATCAATAAGGTCAATCATCTCATCGTAATTCAACTTCTTTATCTATTTTATATTCAATGAGTTCTTTAACAACTCTCTCCAATTCTTTAACTCTTTGCTCAAGATCTGGATTATGAACTTTATCTCGTTCTTCATCCCTCTTATCTTCTCGCTCTTTAAGTTTTTCTACGACCATTTTATTGAATTAACTTAATTAAAAATTCTATTGGTTTTTCTTGAATGCTAAGCAGCATTAATAAACTTTCGTAATCTGAAAAGTAATTAAACAATCATGACTCTTTATCATAACTTTTAACAACCCATAATCACATTGGTAGTTCTATATAATAATTGTCAATCAACCATTTTATAAATCAATAATGCTTAGATATAAAAACTGCTATAGCCGTATCTCAATAACAATCTTCTCAATTAAAATCTTTTTCTGATTCATAACACAGATCTCAGAATGAATCTACATACCATTTCCATAATGGCAATTCATTATTTTTAAAAGATTCAATTCATTTTTCTCTTTCCAGCTCAAACTGATTTGCTAACTCTAATAATTTTTCCATGGTATAAACATATAAGAAATAAAATTAGTCTACATTTGCTCTTGGACATTTTTCTTGAAAATATGTTCTTAGTCTGTTTTGAGCGCATGCTACAGTTTCACAATCGTTATATAATTTTATAACGTATGAACTATCTATATCACAAGTATAATATTTCTTTTCATCTTCCTTTGCGTCTTCTTCTTGCTTTTTAAATGCTTTCAATTTTCATTTGAAGTCATCTTCTGAAGCATAACAATTCATATTACTTGTATCTAATGGTCATTCAAATATTACTTGTGTTCAACATAAAGGAGTTTCCTCATCAACCATATCTTCATATGGAGTACATATTACATCAATAGATTTATATCAATCAAGATATATATAATCTCAATCTCTTGCCTTAACTTCTCACCAATACTTATCTCATATATATCTTTGTTCACATATTATAACTTCTGGAATATCTGGAATTGATCATATTCTAATTGCAACTCATATATATGCAGCTGCTACTAAACATATTCATAGCACAATTAGTATAAGTCTCATTCATAAGTTATGTTTCATTGTTGTTAATCCATTACGAAATAAATAGTGTCTGGTCTATAGTTAGCTTTTTGAATATCTCTAAAAGCTTTCTGAACATACTTCCAGTTTGTAAATCATTTTGCATTTCTTTTTAATCAGTATGGATTACATCTATACCATCTGAAATTTCTATACACATCCTTTAATGATTTAAAGGCACGTATATTATCATACTGTTCTTGAGTTAAATGTTCTACTCTTGTCATTTTAGTATCGTTATAAAATAAAATTATCGTCGATCATCGTCATCTGGAATATCATCGAATAATCATCTTTCTCAGATATCTCTTAGATATTTTTCGTATCATAACCATTCCAGTTGATTGATCTCATAAGCGTAATCTATGTCATCATAATATGACATATCTAAATTATACTCGCCATTTATATGCCAGAATAGTCTGCGTTGCTCTTGCTCTATTTTATCACACCATTCTTTATACCTTTCATAATTAGCAGCATGACATCTTTCTGTTAGACGATCCATCATCTGGCGAGTATTATATTCTATGTCTCGTTCTATCATGTTTCGTAATCATAAGTAATAAAACGGTCGTCTCAATCGCAATAAGCTATGAGCCATGCTATTCATCCTGCACGCTTATACGATTCTAAAGTAGCAATCTGTTGCCACTGGACTTTTGATAATACTTTCTCATATGTACATTTGGAACTCACAATGTGCAACAGCTTGAATTCAATAGCGATAGCCTGTCAGCCATGCCAGGCTCATACTACATCACAAGGCTTTAAAGTATTACCTATATCTCAAATCTTATATAGGAAGATCTTATCTCCATAAGTCTTCCTCTGCTGATTAAGCCGATATGTTGTCGCTTCACTCTCCTTCTTGAACGTCATCTTTTCAATACACTATGTTATATAAAATCTGTCTATAGTTTCAAGACGAGTGGTCAAGGGGGACAAAGTTCTGTCAGATCTTATTTTTCTCAACAAGCTCTGGATCATCGTCCTTCACCCTCTTCATAATCGTGACTATATTACCACGTTCATCTATAACATATCTTCATCTATTACCATGCACAGTGAACTGTTTATAAGTTCTTGAATACTGTGCGTTCTTCCGAAAAGTAACGATGTCAGCAATGACTTCCGATTCAGCTCAGATAGGAATCGAAAGGCGTTCCACCATTCTTTTCTTTGCTTCTAACGTAAATCTTAATGCCATTATAATTGTACTCAAGAACTAAAAAATACTTTCTTTATTGCTATTCGCTCAGTATCTGGACATTCAGTTGACATAGTAGCTTTCTCATTACTATACCAGTTATGAAATTTCTTACCATTACACATCATATTAATTGAAGATTTTATTTCTGAATTTACTGCAACAAAGAAATCGAAATCAAAGTCTTCAAGGAATCATTCTTCTACTAATACTTTTACTCTATTGATCATTTCATCTCAGTATGAACATATATATACATAATTATTTATTGTCTTAACGAATCATGGCATGAGTTCATTTATCTTTTCAACATCATTATCATAATTCGTAACAGCTGTTTTAGTAGTAGATAAGTCTATCTTCACAACAGTTGTAAAATTATTCTCTCAATAATTATTATATCTCTTATCAGGGAATGTATCATATCTTCAATAAGCAATATAACTTTTCTCATTATCTGCTCTAAATAAAAGTCAGTGAATTAATGATTCAATAGATTGTAATGGATCTGCTCATGTAATATCTTTCACGTTAGATATATCAGCTTGTACATTATAATCTAACATATCTAAATATTCATCAATAGTTCATAACTTAAACACATCAACATATAATATCATTCAGTAACATTCCAGATCTCAAAGTCTTTCATTATCGAATTTCTTAGTAACATAACTTTTTAATTCTACTAATCTTTTAATAAGTTTATCTTCGTCTTGGTATAAACCCATAATCGCTGGATAGAGTTCTCAGCGAATTGTGTGATTTTGTAACCATCTTAATTCTCTCTCTCATTCATCTTTATTAGGATTCCTAACCCCCTTGGTTAGCTTGACTTTGATTATTCTGTTGTTAGCTGAATCATCTTTAATTGAACTTTCTCAGAAATAGATATTACAACTTCTCATCTTAACAGCCTTCTTAGCTTGAAGTCATCAAGTCATCTTTGTCTCTTTATTAGCTGCACCACGAATAACAATTTCCTTAGCTTCTTGCTTTTTCTGATCACTCTCTACTTTAGAAGTCATCTCTTCATAAAGCATACATGCTCAGTCAAGCATTGAATCTATCAATGGCTGTGGTGTAGTCATCTGCATAGACAAATACTTCTTTCAACTTTTGTATCAGAAGCTTGATTGAATTGCGTAACGAAGGCTTGATTTACCAGTCTCAGATCATCAATAGATATTCAAGTTTGGTCAAAGAGTTATTCATACATTAGCTTTCATAACGTCTTCAACTATATTCATGAACTGACAGCTCCATGCTGAAATGAAAATCTTCTCGTACACTCTTTTATCTCAAAGCTTTTGAATGTGTGATCGGTATTCATTTACAGGTACATCAGGCAAGTTCCAGTCCATTATATCTCTTGCTGTATCATCAACAGATTCTAATATATCTGGTCGCTCTCAACATATTCAAGCATCTCATATTACACAATATGGGTTACCTGTTCTTTTATTTATTCAATACTTTGAACCTTGATTTCACCATATTGTTTGTAATCAATATTCTTCAAATGTATCAGCGTGTTCATCACATGCTGCATCTAATGCATTAAAGAATCTCTTACATGTATCATCAGTTCATAAGAAATGTAATCAAGTATTATTTCTGATAAGTTGCTTTTCAAATTGTCCTGAGTATGAACATGGTGCTATTGCTATAGTTCTTCATCAAACATCTATCAAGTACCTAACTGTATATTCATCAAAGTCTTTCACGAATGATCCAGTATTATCTCTCTTGTACATTGATATTGTATCTTCTTCATTGTTAGAAATGAATCTTGCTCATTCATTTATCATCATCATTCTACCAATAAAGTTGATTCATCATTTATCAAACACCATGAATCATCAGTTCAAATCAACTTCTTTACCAGTATTAGTTTGCTTAATATAATTACACATAACTTTATCTGGTCTACATTCTACATAGCAACTTGGCTTTCAATATCTCTTGAATCAATTATCTATTTTAGTTCAGTTTGAAATCAAACTATCATTAATTTCTGGACATATCTTCTTCAAATAATTTCTTACTTCATCATATATCTCAGAAGTTAAAGCTCATGGATGACAAACAAATTGTTGCATATACATGAATAAGAAATTGATCATTGGTCAAGCTGGTCTATTGTGCTTTGAGAATCAATCATTAACATATCAACCACAATAGTTCATCTCAACTCATTCATCATTATATCACATTCATCATGTAATAGATTTCTTAACATCATCTTCGCTCATAAGTTCCATACGTTTGAACTTATATCAACTTGTATGTTCAAGCTTTCAACTTGGCTGTCTAAACTTTAATGCTCAGTATCAGTGATCAAAAGCTATATATCAACCAGGAAGATTATCAATAACTTTTCATCGACTTAGTCCATGATAAGTACAACAGCGCCATATCTCTTTTTCAGATATACTCAATTGTTTACTTCATCTCTGGTCGACATACTTCTTGGTATGAACTTCATTCCTGTATCGATTATTCTTTTTCAGAAATTCTGGATCCTCAATTCGTTTCTTGATTTGTTGGAATATAAGTTTAACTCGTCCTTTCTCTGCATAACGAATCGTATCCTTAGAAACTGTAAACGGATCTCCGAATGTAGCAACATGCTTTATTTCATTTCAGTCTTCATCTATTGCGTCAAACCTCGTACCTTTAATTGGACAAGATACACAAAGATAAGTATTAACTAAGTCTCATACTTCTTTCTTGAATTTTCTATGTAAACTTCAAGGCAATCTCATAACGTCGTTTATGTTTGTCCTTGAAGAGTCTAACATTAAATCGCTACCTACTATTGAATGGAATCATTTCATATAAAAACTATATTCATCTCCAGTCATTTCTGCGAAGAATGGATCATTCAACTCTGAAGGATCTATCATAATATAAGCATGGAATCATCCTGGTGTTATATTAACTCGTGAGATATTATTTACGATTTGTTTATAGAAATATTCATTGATTCATTCAAATGCATCAGGTGTTAATTCTCTAACATTATCAAACCACCAATAGATAAAATCTATTGGATCAACATCTTTCCAACAATTATATTTAGCCAATTCAAGTGGCAATGGATATCAAACTTTATCATAATCTTTTTTATCTATGTCCAACGGAATGCAATACATTCAAGTTCAGTTCGCCTTATTCAAGTCAAGCTTTCCTGTTTTATTTGCTAACTGGTATAAACGCCATTTTCCATTTGGTGTAAACGCTAAAGCACGGCTCGGTATTTCTTGTACGTGCATGTTCATGTAACGATTATAAGTCTGATCATCTTTTAAATCTCAAGTTCAATAAAAGAATGATCATAATGTTGATACATGTCGCCGTGGATGTTCTTCAGTTGGAACTAAAGTCTCATCAGTTGTTTTGTATTTTTGTATCTGCTTATCTAATTGAGAATCTTTTACACATTCAGTAGTGTAAAATTTCAAAACCATTTCTGGAAACATTTCAATTAGTTTAGCATGTTGTATCTCAATATCCTTTTGAAACTTTAATATATTATTTCAAGTCGGTAATTTCATTATTGAGAAATATTATGAGTTAAAAGGGACATGATGATAGGGACACAGAGAACAAGTCCCTGTGTCCTATCTATGTCTACAATATGTGCAAGTATAAGTTCACTCATACAATACACATAAAGCATATCTCTATGCCAATTTAGAATGGAAGCTGATCGTTGCTTGGTGCTTCTTCAGCTTGTGCTTCAGTCTTTGCTCAAGCAAATACTTCCTTTCATCGTTTCTCATCATATTGAAATGTTACAGCATAAGTAAATCATCATCTCTTAGCTGGATCTTTGCTGAACTGCATGTAACCTCAGTTGTTCTTGTTAATAACAACTTTAGCTTTTGTTTCACTTTCTTCTCTAACGATATTAGAAGTTAACATTGTCCATGCTTTTCAATCTTTAGTTCAACTTCTTTCAATAACAATAGCTTCTGGATAACCTTCAAGTGCAATTCTTCAAGCGTCCATATAATCATCTCCGTTTGAGAATTGTTTCTTTTCTGGCTTATCATTTGCTCAGAAAAATAATTCTTTCTTAACTCAATTGATAACAAGTGTTCAAGTAAACATACTTCTTCAGAAGTCGTCCTTTACTTGTTCTCCTTTATCATCTAAAATCTTAACAAGGTCAACTTTAACCTTTGGTGAAGTTTCGTAATCTAACATAATAATAATTAGTTAATGAATAAAATTAAATAGAATTTATGTCCTTCTTGTATGTAATCATACATTTCATTCCAGGGACACGCTGTGCATGAAGATCAGCCATAGCAAGTCAAAACTGTTCCATGATGAAGCAAGCAACTTCAACATTAGTTTTACATGCATGTGCTTTCTGTAACAATTCATCTCAATGTTCTACAAGATATTTCAACAAGTTTGAAACAGGAACTCATACGAAGTTTAGCTTATAATGTAAGCCGAATTCCTGATCATTCTTTGCATACTGTTTTATAAGATCTTTGTCAATAGTATAGTCAAAAACAAAACTTGAATACGGATAATCTATTCAGTCGTTATTCTTTATATCAAAGAATGCTTTAACTCATACGACTTCTATACCGTCTTCTTTAAGAGTCTTCTCTCTTACAGGTTTACTAATACTAATCTTTTGTCTCATTATAAAACTAAATATCTTGTAAAGTAAATCCTAACTCTTCATATATCTTTGCACGTGAAGATATTCAGCCATAATACTTCTTTCATCATCCTACTTGAATGATGTCTGCAAAGTCTATAAGGAATCAATATTCTTTACCAGGAAAGTTCCTACGCATTCTTCATGCTATCTGTGCAAGAACTTTTTGGTTTGAAGTATTGAATGTTAAGATTCATGTCGTGAGTGCTGGAAGGTCTAATCCTTCTCAACAACATCATACACTTCAGACAATAATGTATTGTTTTTTATTTGCAAGAGAATTTTGTAAATCTTGTTTTGACGTTTTACCTATGTGAAGATAAGCGTCTTGTCAAATCAAGTTTTTTACTTTTTCGTATAGCATTTCAGCATACTCAACTCTATCGGTGAAGATTAATATCTTACCGTTTTCGTTCTTGTGATAACACTTCAATGCCATATCTATAATCTCTTGTGTCCTCAATTCATCATTGTTTAGCATGTTTCTGTAGATCTCATAACTATCGGAAGATAAATCTCATTTACATTCCATCATGTAATTGACATCATACTCACGATTTCTTTTTAATCTAATAACATGTAAAGGCAAAGCCTTAGCTCAAGTATCAAACATAGTTCCAAATATTAATTTAAAACCGTCTTCTTTGAACTCTTGTCTGTATGGTGTGGCTGTCACTCAGAACACACAAGTACGTGGTTCATCGTTTCTCCATAGACAAATAGCTCTAAGCAATGTGTCACAAGGACATATATGTGCTTCATCACAGATAAGGATTCTGTTTCAATCATTCAACAAATCATAATTCATGTCTAATGTTTTGTAATGACATGCATAAGATTTAGTAGGATCAATTGATTCCTGCTTTCAGTTGATTGGTATCAACTCCATTCCTCTTTCTGCAAATGAATTCACAGCATTAGTTTGTATGGTGATATTAGGTGTAACAAATACAATAGGTCTTTCTAAACATTTTGTTAATCACCAAATCATACGTGTCTTTCCAGTTCACGTATCTGATACTATCAGTCAACCATATGTTGATCATATAGAATTAATCATAGCTTCAATAGCCTTGAATTGATAATCATATAATTCATCAGCTATATCATCAAGTATTGCTAATGGTCAAGCCTTGATTAAATCTAAGTCTCTTGGTTTTTCTGGATCACCATATCATCATCTTGGTAGATAATAGCGAATACTTCCGTCCGCAAGTTTTACTTTCTCAAACAATTCAATCATCTTTGGATGTGATTGAAAGTAAGCACGTTGTGCTGGATCTTTGATAAAGTGTGCTATTTCTCTCAAGTCTTTAATCCTGAAACGCTCAGGGACGATATCATAAAATACACGTCCCTGTTCGTCACAGTCTATATGTGGATCTAAACTTGCCATACTATTTCTTGTTAGCAACATAATATCAAACTATTGCGTCAACATATTTTGTCACAGCTTCAAGTTGATCTCATTTGAATTTTCAACTTGCTTCTATATCTGCTAACAGTTGAACTATCTGTTGATCGTCTCAAACCATAGTTCCTATTGAGTTGAAAAGTTTCTCAGCTGAATCTAAATTTTTGAATCAAGCTTTCTCTGCATAGTCTTTCCAGATGAAGCTCTCATCAACTTGTGCTATTGTCTCACCTTCTTTTTCATCAGCATCTTCAACCACAAGTTTAATCCATGTTCACAAATTCATATCAGTCTGATCATTGATACAAGCAAACCTTGATTTAACTGGTGCTAATGGCGAATCGTTAATCTCAACAATTCTTTCTCATCCAGGTAATTTAGTTATTCTTGCAACAACATCAAAGTAATATGATAACTTTGATTTAAGTGATCAGTCTACATTCGGTATATATTTAATTATACCTCAGTCTTTATCTTTTTCATATGTCTCCTGACATATTACAATCACATGTTTATTTAAGTCTCTTATCTGAATCACTACATCCTTTAGTTCATCAGCAAGAACTCACCATGATTGCATATCTAAAAATCTTTTTTCTCATTTCAAATCTCTTCTAAGATTATCAGATATTTCAGTCAATGAGTCTATAATAATTACATCATATGGTGCTGAAAGTTTTTCAAGCACACCAGGTTTTCTAAGTTCTTTAATCTGTTCAGCTTTAGTAATCTGTAAAACTTCAGGATCTTTTTTTGATACTTCATTAGTCCATCAGTTAGGCTGTCCTTTTCTAATTGAAGCAAGTCAACCTTCTGCTGATATAAATAAAGTTCTGAAGTCTTTCATAGCTGTTCATCAGAATGATGTCTTTCAGCATCATGAATCTCCAAAGATCAGTGCTTTAATCTTCTGGTCTTTGTTCGTAAATGTCTTAATCTCTAACATGTCTACTAATGGTTAATGAATAAAATTGTTAGATAATATGTATCTCATCAGCGATGGAACGTGCAACATTCCATATACGCTCTATGAAATCTTGATAGTCCTGGTCTGTTTCACATTCTCCAGGATAAGCATCAATAATCCTCAAGTCTCAATTCTCTACTCTAAAGTAATTACATAACTTATTCTCAATGTATCTCCATTGTAATTGGTTATGTGCAAACGCTCGGATTATTGTATTAAAGTTTACTGATTGTTTATCAAAAGTAAACAATCCATTTTCTGGTGTAAGTATCTGAGTCCAAAACATTTTTGGTTCTCATTCTTTCTTAGGTTTCTTTATGTATAAATAATTATCCATGATAATATAGGATAAGGAATAAAAAGTGGAAGGCAAATATATTAATGGAAAACACTACTAAACCATTGGCTCTGCCTTCCACAAACAAAACTGAATTAATATTCTTTACTAATCCAGTATGTTAACCAGATCAAGTCTTCCATGCTCTCCAGTATTTCATTCTTGTCTGGTGCTCTGCGAACAAGTATTTTAGGATAGTTCACAAACAATTCTAATTGAACTGAATAGTCTGATGAGTTCATCCTTATCACATCACTATCCTCGTTCAAATCTTTTTCAAGATACAGATTCCTTGTGCATACATAGAATGTAGATAACCATACTCGTTGTCTCCATTCATTCATTGTAGGATCTCTGTGCTTTATGTTCTTCTCATACCGAACATTACAAAAGTCTCTAAGTCTCATTGTCAAGCATTGTTACGAATTAAATATACAAATATAAAAAAGTTATGCAAGAGTTTTTTCAATAAACTGCGAAAGTTTTTCTGCCATGTTTATATACTCTGTTTGAACTTCGGAAAACTTTTTTGCTAATTGGCGGGATCAGGTTATATCAAACGCATAGTCCTCATCCAATATAGTCCAGAAATATTTGTTTCATTCTCCGTAACTGAATGCTCACTTCCATATCATATACCACTCTGAATCTGGTTCTCATATCATATGGAATGTAACAGGCAAACGTAATATGTCTGCTATATCATTCATAACAGATTCAAGTTCATATTCTTTATTAACTCAGAATACTTCATCTCTATCGTATCCATGTTCCTTGAAATACTCATCTATATATGTGAGTATCTCTTCTTCATTTGAATAGATAGGTGTATTCTGTTTAAGTATAACATGAGTCAATTCCTCATGATCAATATATTTATCATTAATCTTCATGTTGTAAATGATTAGTATCTAAAACGTCGTCACACCATATACATCTTGTATGCTTCTCATCTAACCAATCATCTGGATTCTGATCATCACAGAAGCATCAACATGTTGGACATTCTTTTCAGTGTCCATAATATGGATCTTCACTCCATTCTTCAGAATGAATTTCTTCTCAGTCTTTATAGTCAAACTTTCAACTGAATCACATTCATGGTTCTGAGAATTCTATGTGAACTTCAAATCAAATTAATTCTGATAGCTTCTGTCGTCACTCTAATTGTGGACTCCATGCTGAATCATAATCAACTTCCAATCGTCACTCTTTAACACTGTATTCCATATTAAGTATAACATCATCACATACATCTCGTTTAGAACCTCGTTCTTTATTTCTAAATGTATACCACTTTTGTTTGTAAGGACATTCTTCAAATCAATCGTCCTTCCAATCATATGGTTCTCAATTAACACTAACGTTTCTATGAAGATATCAATAGTAATCTTCAAGAACTCAATCAAGAACTACATCATATTCTTGTGGAATTAATGTTTCAAATAATCATCTTCACTTGATAGCTGAAACTAAAATCGCTATCTTCTTTGGTTCAGCTTTCACGCTGACACAGTTTGTACAATAGTTAGGCATGTTTATATTACATTAGGAATTAAATCTTTATCTCTCAAATAACACAATCGGTATTTGAGTTTTATATATTCATCTTTATTCTCAAGTTCTGGATGTTCATCCATATAACTTGAATAAGTATAATACTCTCATTTTGATTCGTAACACAAATCATTATACCGTCTTTCTTCTATCTCAGATCGGTCACAATATATATGTCGCATGAGTTCTCAATGCTCATCTCTCATTCATATTCACATGAAGTTACGATTGTCAAAACAATCTTTAATAAAGTCTGCAAGCCTGATGATCACGTCTCCACATGTTGTTAGTACATCAGTCTTCATTCTAATTAATTCTAAAGTATCCATTACTCATCTTCATCAGAATCTAAAACATAATCCTCTCGGTTATCTTTCATGTAATCTTCAAAGTCCTGTTCAAGATCATAGTAATTGAGTATATCTTCTATTCAAGTTTCTACTCAATACATGTCTGTTGCGAACTGAAGTACCTCTCCAGACACTCCAGCTCATCACATAAAATCTTCCACTAAATCATAATGTTTAAGTGGATCAAAATACTGTTCACTAATTGGCAATCTCATCTTGTAAATCTTTATCAGCTAAATTAGATTCAGCAACATCTGCTTCATCATATCACAACTCATATAACATATCATCTATCCATTCTTCAACGTCTGAAGCTTCTGGATTATATATAGTTCAATCTACATCATCAATCATGAACCAGTCTCAATCTGAATCCAGAGATGATAATCTATTCTTGAGTGTAAGTATTCAGCATGTCTCAATAGTATGTCTTAAAAATTCTTCCACTCAATCTATTGTTTCAAACCTATATGTATATTCATCTAATTCATAATCATTATCTGAATCATAATCACATAGGTCTGACATTATGTCTCATATGATTGCTTCACAATCTGATCAAGTGTAGGCATTATGTTGTTTATATTCTAACAACTTTTGTATTAATTCTTCTTTGGTCATTCTCATTGATTTTTAGGATTTAAAAGTTCTGATACTTCTTTACATGTATCAATTACATCAAAGTCAAATCAATCTGAAAAATACTCTGGATTTTCAGATACGACTTGTGCTAAGTTTCTTAGCTTCCTTACTGCTTTAAGTAAGTTCTCGTCTTTTATATATACCATGTCTATAATATATTATCAAAGTAAAACTGTATTTTTATAATCAATACCTGCATCAAGTATTTCGTCAAACTCATCTAAGTCTTTGACTTCATTACTATCAACAGTAAATCAAAAGTATAATCAATGCCGTCAATTTCATTCATCATCTTTTGAAATCATAATATGTTTATCTCAATGTTGCATGAGTATTTCGTTACACATATTATATAATTCTCTAACTGTTATTGGTTTAGTCATTAGTCTAATCAATAAAAAGATAAAAGTTTATCAGCAAAGTCTGCTCAAAAATCTCGTGAGTAATGTTCACCTCACCAATACAAATGTAACTCAGCTGTAAAATCTATTTCAAAAAATACATTTGGTCAGCCATAAGTTATAAGTATCTTATACTTTGAATCTTGATAACTAATAACTTGAGACGGATCTCGTGGATCAACTCTAACTCGTCTTTCAATTGATAACGGATCAAGGTAATTCTTTACTCTTTCATCAATCTCATCTCGGTTAGTCTCGTCAACATCAAGTACAGTTTCTCAATCTTCTTCAGTCCATTCTAACAGATCATCTATCTGTCACTCTCATAATAATTTGTCAACTATCTCAACTCTTTCTATTCATTGTTCTGAGTCAAGATAATCCATTAATGTGAATCGTGAATCTTTCTCACGTTCAAAATACTCTTTAGTTGTTTCACTCATCTTGTTGTTTCTTAAATAAACTAAAAATTTTTTTAAAACATTGTGATACTGTATACATGCTCTCATACTTTTCTTTAACCAATTCATAACGTTCATTCAATGTCCACATATAATCAGCTATTTCTTCTGCTGACATCATGTAGTTCCAATGAATCTCAGTATCAAATACAATAACATCCTTTACAATATCATCATAATAATCTGCGATAGCATATCAGCAATCATCACTAAGTGCTGGTTGCATCTCTTCAATATACCAGTTCCGTCACATAAACTGTACGGCATCTGACATAGCTCTGACATTGCATTCATAATCTCCATACTCTGTGAATACAAAGTCACTTTCTTTAAAAAAGTTTACTAAGTCTTGCTTAGTCTCTCAGTGTTTTTCTGCCATGTTCATAAATAATAATAAAATAAAAAAGGCGAAACAAAACTGCCTCGCCTTTCGGAAAGCAAATAAAAATTAAATGGTGGGATTAGGTTATGAAATGTATCTCAATATATATTCGTACATACATGATCAATAACTCTACCGCCAATATCAATAATAACTTCTTCATGTATTAACTAAGTAACATATATATAATAATTGCTATCATTACAATGATAACTTTAATCAGCATTCTTTCTGACATTTATATCTCTAAGTTGTAAAAAGATATCAACAATTCTGTAGTAATGTTCAAACAACCAATCGTTAAATCTTTTATCCTGCAAACTCTTTTTGAGTTTACTATACTGAGTGTACTTATTACTTTCTTTAAGTCAATCAATAAAATCATCATAGAGATAATCTTCTACTTCTCGGTAGTTTGCAACTAATCAACTCCAGTGAAGCAATGGATCATTCCAGTCTCACATGTATTGCATATATATTCCTGGAACTCATCTCCAATTCTGGAACAATTGTCTAATACAAGTCTTCAGTCCTCATGAATTGAGAGACAATTCATATGCAAAGTTTCAGTCAAACCATACATGTATAGCATCATTATCACGGTATAAACCTATATCATAATTTCTCCATACTGCATCAACACGTAATTCTAACTTTGTATCTCAGGATTGAAACTCATCAGTCTCAATCCATTTCATAACGAATGCTGTTGCTTCATCAATATCTGCTTGTGAATTACAAACAGATATATTAATGTTTTTTGAGATAATCATATCTCGGTCTTTGTTTATTGTACTCATATTTATGCTGGTTTAATTTGATAAAAAGTTTTGAACTCACTTGCTCTCTCTTGAAAATCATCAAGCAAGTTTAATACATCAAGTGGTGAACCAAAATCAAACCACTGTTCAATTCATTCAACTGGATTCAAATCTACATATGTATGCATTCTCTCATCATATGTATACAGTGATCTGATTCTCTCACCGTCTTCATCTTCAACAATCCATAGACGAATATCAAATAAGTCTTCAACTTCTTTGTCTACAATCAATCTTTGAACTGCTAAGAAATTCTTTGCTCGGTCTGCATCAGGTCAACTCCAATCAAATTCATTATAATGTTTTTGTATGCACTTAAATATTCTCTGTGCATTATCCAAATGCGGATAGTCAAATGTTACTTTACTCATGTCTATTCAATTTTAATATATAAAAATTAACATGATGTTTTGTATGTTAAAGTCATAAGTGCTTCATATGTTATTCATCATTCAACAAATAACTTTAACATATTACAATCTACTGTGCGTTCAGTAAAATAATTTAATTTATTTTTTTCCTTATACTCAGTCGCATAAGATAGGTCAAGCTTATTGAATTCCATAGATACTAACTTAGTATAGAATGATTTCTTTTCTCGTTCATTAAGTTTTTTATCTTTCAAGAATACGCTTCAATATGCTTGAAGTCAATAATAATAAGTATCATCATAATCTCAAATACAATGGTCAGCCTTTTTGAATCATCTTATTCTTGAAGTTTTTTTCCTTTCAAGTTTTTTTAATTCTTTTTTCTTCTCTTGTATATAAAGTATACAATCATCCATGAATTCATAAGCATCTTTTAATCATGCATTATATGAACTAAATCAATCTAACTCTTCAAGAAGATCAAGTTCTCGTGGATCTTCTGATATCAAAAAGAACTTAACAAGTTCAACCTCTCTATCATGAAGTTGATAAATCTTTTTTAACTCATTTGAAAATTTACTTTCATTTCAATCTTCAAAGATTTGTTTTGCTATGTTCTTATACTTAGTAACATAATCTTCAAAGTGATCTGAAATTTCTTTAGCAATCCTTCTTGCCTCTTTATTAATGTCTCATTGGTACATGTCTATATATCTTCACGAAATAAAACTCTAAGCTCATCATATAATCTTTGTCGTGATGTGCTTTCAAAAACAGATTGTCAATTAATCTGTACACGCACTCATCTATCTGATGGTGTGCATCGGCTCCAGAACGTAATTAGTTCTGGATAACCTCTGTGGATCATAGCTTTCTTGATCCTGTTCTGGTAATATTTGTCTGTATGTTTCATGTCTATAAAGTTTAATCATTTAAAATTTGTCAATCATCAATTAACATTTGTTTTAGTTTTTCAAAACTATAATCATCATCACATCTTCAGAACCATATAACTTCATATCATTCTGGATGTGCTTCTTGATATATCTCATGTTTACGTTTTCAAATTCAATTTTCATCGTTCATAATATATCACATATCCATTTGGACAAATCATATATTAGAACATAGATGTGAACATAAACAATTTAATTGATCATCTTTTTTATCGTATGCATCAACAGCATATCAATAATAATTCATTCATGAGAATGGACTATATCATCCTTCAGCATAGGTGATATAAATTTTAGTTTTCTTTTTTTCAGTCATTATCCGTTAAATTTATGAACTAAATCTTTTGCTTCTTCACTCTTGACATCATCAGCATTGATATCAATTCAAGAACAAAAAGCATTTGTATAAATACTATCTATTAATTTTTCTTTGTCGTCTTCATCATCCACGTTATGATTTATTATGTAACTAAATATCTCTCGGATGATTGCATTAGTATAGTTAGCTGTACTGGCTGGTCTACTCTGAAGACTTTCAAAGAACCATGTTAGATCTAATTCAGAACAATCCACATCTCGTTCTTCAATTAAATCATCTATATATTTTTGATCAAGTTCTGGTATGATCAAATCACTATAAGTTATTGTGTACATATTTTATTAGTCTTAATATATAAATCAGAAATAAATTCTGGTAAGTGATATAAAAAGAAATCTGTCTTTTCTTTTTCTAATTCAGCGAATACATGTTTACATATATCTCTTGCCATAAACTCACAATGTTCTTTGGTTAGATCTTCAATAGGATGTTTCTCTAACCAGAACTTAACCTCTTCACATATCTGTCACTCTAGGTTTTCAAACCAGTAGTGCGGTATATAATTTACATCTGATAACTCTATCAGATTTTTTGTATACTCATGAACTTCTTTACTCTTCATGATAGCTTGATCGCACGTCGTCATGTTTACTATTATTATTAGTAGATAAAAGATTATTTTGTTCTATGTATTTAAACACTGCAAGATATACAACTTCCATAAACTCAGGTTCATGTAATGTAGCATGAAACGCTGAGAACATTATCATTGCTGTGTGCATATCAGAACATATAACAGGACATATTTCTTCTGTTAATATCCTGTTAATTTCTTCATGATTTGGTTTATCCTCTTCAAACATTTTACGGATATCCATAATCTTTTGTGTGCATTCATCAAATGCTTGGTGTCTGTCTGTCATGTTTATAATGATTTAGAATTTAAAAGTTTATTAAGTATTTCTTTGTAAGCTTTATTCTTCTTAGCTTCAAAGTAATGGTCTCTATATGTAGGATCAAACGTTTCATTCTGTGCTCACAGAAATCTTTTCCTATTCCTTTCTTCAAACTCTTTTCATCAGCATGACATATAGTTTGATAAAGGATTTCCTTCATGTCAACCACATCTTGTGTGAACATATATCACATCCTTTCAAACGTACTTATTAAACAATAAAAAATCTTTATGTTCTATTCAGTATTGGTCTGCATCAGGTATAGGTTTCTCAACCTTCATGAATCTAATTCATCTTGGTCTTGGTATCTCTCATAAGAGATCTTTAATATAAGCGTCCACTTCAGGACAACTCATTAAATAATAAGCTCATAAGTCCATTGTTATTACAATAATAATCTAAAAATATTTGATGGCTTGTTCAACTTCTTTACTTGTTTTTCAAAGTAAATAGTTTACACAAACCTCAGCTTCTTCTACAGTATACCATTCAAGCGGTCTGGATTTTCGTCTACGTAATTCAAACCAGTCCCTATTCAAATTTCTATCTGTAAGTTTTTTCCTTGTTCATTTAGGTTTTTGTGAAACAAATACTCTAAATGTTTTACTTCATAATCTTCTCCATGGAAGATCTTTATCTATTTGTTGTATACTTCTTATCATAATAAAATAATCTTTCCGATTATCTCTATCAGATAATAGTATAACAGGATGTTCTGTTTTCATGTTTATTTCTTTAAGTTAAATGAATTAAAATAAATTTTGTTCTTATCAAAATATGGATGATACCAGCCATAAACTTGATCAGGTGTATATCACCATGGTCAACGTCTGGCTCAATCAACACCGAATCCTATTTCATTTAGTCTAAGATTAAAACTCCAATCTCGTTCAAGATCAGTCTCACATCATCCAGATCCATTGTATGGATTGAATAGATAAACTGCTGATCATTTCTTGATTGTCAATCTCTTAGCCTTTAACATATTAATAAAATCAAATAGGTCTGTGTTGTAATGTATGCACACTCATAAGTAATCATACGCTCAATCCAATAACGTCTTCATTGAATTCATTCCTTCAGTCCATCATTGAGATAGCTTGAGTGATTGATAATACTTATTCCTGTAGTTAAATGAATAAGGATAATCTCGTATGCACACTGTTCTTTCAGGATCAGTTAGCAAATAGAAATTGTAATCCTTATTAAAATGTTCTATACAAGAATCGTATAGATCCATGTCATACATTAGCTCTCGTAGAATTTCATTTGCTTCATCATAATCAAACCATTCTTCTTCTCAGTATTGTTCTTCAAATGGTTTCATAAATGCTTCATAGAAATTCTCATTCTCATAATCATTGAACCAGCCTTGCTCTGTAAAGTAATCATACAGATAACTTTCTGGATCAAGATAATTACCATTCTTTATCTGGTCTTCACAGTAGCTGATAAACTCAGCAATCTGATTGTTGTCCAGATAATCATTGTAGTCTCGGAACAATTCCAGCTTGTTCTGCTTTGACATCCATGCTTTGCATGTGTTTAGTAGTGTTTCATTATACATGTTTGTAATATGAAATAATAAAAACAGGATTTAAAAACCTGCAACATTCGGAAGAACATATAGAATTGAATGGTGGGAATGGGTGCTGATTTATCAGCACTTGGTATAAACCTGAGTGCATTGTGTAAACTCAAGTCCTTCAGTCCTTGTACCTTTATGTAATATTGTGCAAAGTAAAAAAAGACTAACCACTTTCGTGGCTAGTCCTCATCAAATATACGTTCAGCTATATTAATAGCTGAATACTTATTATCATCATACATTCATTTCAAAGGCAAGTCAACTTGCTTACCTCATGGTTTCAATTTTATAATGAAGCATTCATCAGCTGCTTCTAATACAGCCTGATTTATATTTATTAAGTCTCAGTTCTGTGCTACAATATATGCTTTCCCTGTTTCTCAGTCAGCATATATATATAATATTTTCATCATTATTTATTATTGTTAGGTAAATAAATAAGTATTAATCACAATCAAACAATTACTTCTAATACATTCCAGTACATAGGTTGTTCTCATTTAGCTGTATGTAATATTCACATAACAAATAGGAATACTCATATTCAATACATAATATACTTTCTCATGATTATAATAATATTAATCTAAAACATATCATCTTGTCTTTCAAGTTCTAATCTTATTAGTCTGAATATTAATCCTTCAAGTATCACCTATTCAGGATCGCACGTCCAGTCTAATTGATTCACCTTGAGTAACAATAGCTCATCATCTATCATGACAAGTCACAGTTCACAATCATTCAACATAGAACTTCGTTCATAAAGCAAACTCCTTTGGACATGCTACAACCAATCAAGCTTCGCTAGATTTTAATTGATGTCAGTCTGCTGTTGTTAAACAATCGCCTTGACAATTAATAGCGAAGTCTTCTTCATAAGTACGTCCTCAATAATATTCGGATTGATTAGGTTGAACAGAATAATATCTCGACAAAGATATATTAATCCACTCTGGTTCTTTAGCTGGTTCGCTTAGTAAAGTTCTAAGCACAGCTTGTCAACAGCTTCACTTATTCTTATCTATAAGTGAGTGTGCTGTTAAAGTAGCAGATGGATAATCAGCTTGCAATTTCTGAACAAGCTCACGCAAAGTCTTCTCTTGTTCCTTAGACATCTTTGCTGGATTTTCTGTATCAGTCCATGTTCCTACAACTTCAATGTGAATTGACTGTCGGTTTAGTTTGATTGCATCATCTAAACTTAGTCAACCATTCTTGGTTGAGAATCAACCAGCTGGTTCTTCAAGCGGCGTAGCTTTGATAAATGTTCAATACTTATCAACAATGAAATGTGTAGGGACATTCTCTCAATAACGTTTCTTCATTGATTCAAGTACGTCAACAGCCGTAGCATTTTCATCAGTAGCTGTATGATGTATCACTATGTATCTGATATCATCACGATTGTAATTGGTCTTACTGACATTGTCTAATGTCAAGCCATCGTAAAACCTACCATATCATTATACTGTTGCATGAGATCATTGAGTATCTGTCTGTTCTGTTCGTTCTCTGTATGCCATGTTTCCATATTAGTAAAACATGTATTCCATTGTTCTTTATTAAGTTCAATCTTCAGTTGAACTTCTTCAATCTGGTTTTTAATCTTTGTTACTTCAATGTGATGATTAATAATTGGTGTAACAATTACTAAAAATAATATTGCTATAAGCAATAAGAATGATGTAATGATAATCATTACTCTGTTTTGTTTAACGTAATCAATCATGTTATATGATTAAAGAATAAAAATGTGAAGGGGAATTAATCTTCCCCTTCTGCTTCAGCTATCTGTTCCTGTGTAGGAACATAAAACTGTAACATCTGTTTCTGAAGATAAGCCGTCTCCCTTTCAACGGCAGCTCTACTCCAGTCAACAGGATTATCTCATTGATGTGCTGTATCAAATCCGAAGATTCGTACATCATCATCTTCATGAGTTCAAGGTTGTTTAAGATATTCCTCATATACATGTGGGAATTCTTCTTTACATTCACTAAGTGATTGTGAGAATGTTAATCATCCATGAATATCTATCTTGTTATAGATATCATTGTAATGTTTTCAATAGCAAGAATATCTTGACGTGACGGCTACGTATCCATTCGCTTCTCAGTGATGGTCTTTAGCTCGGCTCTCGTCCATCCGCTTATTGGATATTGTAAATGCTTTTGGTAAATCAGATGTACTGATTTTAATGTTTAATCGTTTGCTCATGTTTCTTCTCTTAAATAAGATAAATAAGTTTCTTTAATATAATCAACAAGTCGTATGTTATCCTCGTTGATATCAATAGTTTTCATATCATATGAATCAACAATTCATTCATTGATAACTCGTTCGTCAACTCAGACATAATCTCTGAGTCTGTCGTCCCTCACAATTAATATGTAAGGGACTCTAATCTGTATAATGTTTTCCATGTTTTCAATAATTAAATATAAAAGTTTAAATGGTCTCAGTTATGCAATGTATCAAATCCCTTATCAGTTCTAAGGAATCTAATCATTGGCATGATCTCAGTGATAGCATATCACTCAGCTTCAAGTCAAGCAATAACTCATTTCAAAGTCAATGGTCAACTTGGAACTACTCATTCTCGTAGCATATGAGGACAGTTATTACAGATGTCCTCTGTTAATTCTTCTGCTTTATAATCTTTAGTTCCATATATCTGATAGATAATTGGATGGTCAATCTCAGCTAAACATTTATCACAGAACAAATCCATTTCTTCTGCGTCAATGTCTGCTGTTTTATGTAGATAATAGATATGCTGAACGTCCGTTCAGTTATCAAAACAAAATCTCCATGCTGTTCAATCATGTGAAGCTCTAACTTCAAATTGATTGAAGTTTCTAACGAACTCATTAGGGTTGAGTTCAAACCACATTTCTGATGTCTTAATCATTTTTGTCTAATTCATTAAGAAATAAATTGTTTCGGTTCTCTAAAATCTCTTGCATATCATGTGAGTTATACAAGTCGTAATAAGTCAAACCTGCTTTATCATAAAGCTCTTTATCTTTCTCAAAGATACGTTCACAGTTTAATCTAAACTCTTCACGCATAAGTTCATCAGGTTTTTTATCTTCCAGATAATCCATAACCTGCATATAAAATAATGCTTCCATTCAACTTACAAAGTTAGAATGAAAATCTCTATGTGCATATCTCCACTCCTCTTTATAGGATTCATATGCTTGTGTGTACTCGTCAATCTGTTTCATGTTTATAATATATAATAGAAATAAAAAGCCGTCCGTTTAGAACGGCTCGTATTCTCAGTCTAAGAATAATTCAATCACGCTCATGCTAACAGGTATTGTATATGTTAGATTAATGTGATTGTACATTGCTCGTTTTATTTCATCTTTTGTTTTATAGCCTGCCTCTATGCAAGATTGTTTAACCTGTTCTAAATAGTCCAGGAATGTTTTTCTTAGTTTCATTTCTCTGATGTTTGTTTGATATAAAATACTGGTCGTCATTCTAAATCACCAGTAATAACACACTCAGGAATGTTATCTCTAATCCATATCTTAGCTTCACGTTCTGAGTTGAAGCATGATATAAAATCATTGTCGATAACAATAGCTTCATGTCATGGCAAGTTATTAAAGATAAGTTCATCAGAAATCTCAGGATGATTTTCACTGATGAAACAGAATGGTCAAGGTTCTTCTGAATTGTAATCATACAATTCAAAAGCTGTCCTTCAATTAAAGTAATGAAGAACGTCAAGTTCAAGGTCATACACCTTATTAAAAGCTGTTAGTTTCATTGTAGTGTTTCTTTTGAATATAAAAAGGGTGGCACTAAAAGCGCCACTCTTCGGAATCATCTTTAATATTTCAGGCGGGATCTGGTGATGTGAATCACGCCATTCAATCTTCAGCATATCTAGGACATTGTTGTCTGAGTGGACATCGCTTGCAGCCTAAGCATTTCTTAGGTTCTCGGTTATCATTGTCGTATGATTTTACATACTCTGTAAGCAAGTGGAAGATGAGTCTTTCTGCGTCTTCATATTTATAATTCAAGTTGATCACCTGCAATTGTGGTGTCACTTGTTTAGTGAACACAAAGTATGTGAAGTCAAAGCTATCTGACTTCTTTAGCTGTGGAAGGTTAGATGTGGCACGCCACATTCGTGGATATAATCTTCGTTGAAGTCTAAAGTCTGGTTCATTCTTTCACCACTTAGACTTAGCTGTTTTACAATCAGCTATGGTATAGTCACTGTAGATCCAGTCTGCTGTTCATGTTAAATATATCTCATGATATGGTGGAAGGTCAATTGAGTTAGCTGTCTGGTCTGCGTCCATTAGTATGCATAACGTCATACGTTTCTGAGTGAATAATGGGAATCTATCTTTGATAGATTGTGGTGAGTTTTTTATGAACTCCTTCCAGTTCTCTGCATGCTTCTTTAGTCTTGAGAATGTTGGGAACTCAGTTGAATTTCCAAACTGTGTTAGTACAGTGTCTCATAACTTATCTCAGTATTGATAAGCTGTCATAAGTTGTTCTGTAATATCTCCTTCATAGAATGCTTCACGTCACTGAGTAGATGTTCAGAACTGTACATCTGGGAATAGTTCTGGACGGTCAGCAACGTGGTATTGGTAAGGACATTTCATGAACTGTTCCATTCATGTTGGATGTAGTTCATGTATAGCTGGTGTA
>JAEEGG010001069.1_pt1 | contig 76327 bp, 66 predicted proteins | sample 9134161 | NCBI WGS metagenome assembly JAEEGG01 (sample SAMN16246543, study PRJNA631951) | gut metagenome | biome: gut microbiome; feature: rumen; material: CR-attached | host: Bos | place: Iran: Karaj | collected 2018-10
CAAGAAAGCCCTGTAATCAAAACCTATTGTCTAACAAATCAAAAAATCTTACATAATGGGAGAATTAAAATTGATGAAGGGTAACGAGGCATTGGCCGAAGCCGCCATCCGCTGCGGCGCCGATGCTTATTTCGGATATCCTATCACCCCACAGTCGGAAGTGATTGAGTATCTGTCGGAACAGAACCCTTATGAACGCACCGGTATGGTCGTTCTTCAAGCTGAAAGTGAATTGGCAGCCATCAACATGGTCTATGCTGCTGGTGCAGCCGGAAAGCACGTCATGACCTCATCTTCCAGCCCAGGCGTGTGCCTGAAGCAGGAAGGTCTGGCTTACATCGCCGGCGCCGAAGTGCCCTGCGTCTTCGCTGACGTGGTGCGTGGCGGCCCGGGTCTGGGCACCATCCAACCTTCACAGGCCGACTATTTCCAGAACACCAAGGGTGGTGGCAATGGCGACTACCGTAACATCGTCCTCGCCCCCGCTTCTGTACAAGAGATGGCTGACTTCGTGCCGCTGGGCTTCGAACTGGCTTTCAAGTATCGCATGGCAGTGTGCATCCTCTCCGACGGCGCCATCGGCCAGATGATGGAAAAGGTCGTTCTGCCCGAGCAGAAACCCCGCCTCACCGAGGAAGAGATCAAAGCCAAATATCCTTGGGCATTGACAGGCCGCAAACGTGGCACACAACACCGTGTGATCACCTCCTTGGACCTCGACTCCGCCCGCATGGAAGAGCACAACCGCGCCCTGCAGCGCAAGTATGACGAGGTGACCAAGAACGAAGTCCGTTACGAGATGATCGACTGCGACGACGCCGAATACGTGTTCGTGGCTTACGGCTCCAGCGCCCGTATCGCTCAGAAGTCAGTGCAACTCGGCCGCGCTGAAGGCCTCAAAGTCGGTCTGCTCCGTCCTATCACCCTGTGGCCCTACCCGACCCAAGCCATCCGCAGCCTCATCGACAAGGGTGTCAAGGGATTCCTCTCAGTTGAGTTGAGCTGTGGTCAGATGATCGAAGACGTGCTGCTGGCCTGCAACGGCCGCGTCAAAGCCGAACACTTCGGCCGCGTCGGTGGTATCATCCACACCCCAGAAGAAGTTCTCGAAGCTATGAAGAAACAAATTATAGGAGAATAAGACAATGGCAGAAATCACAATCCAAGATATCATCCAGCCTGAAAACCTGGTCTATGAAAAATCAAAGCTGTTGACGGACAAACCGTTCCACTACTGCCCTGGTTGCGGACACGGCACCGTCCACCGCATCATCGCCGAAGTGCTCGAAGAGCTTGGCGTTGACGACCGCACCATCGGCGTCTCCCCAGTGGGTTGCGCCGTGATGGCCTACGACTATTTCGACGTTGACTTCGTCGAAGCCGCCCACGGCCGCGCCCCGGCGTGCGCCACTGGCATCAAGCGCGTGTGGCCCGACAAAGTCGTGTTCTCCTATCAAGGCGACGGCGACCTCGCTGCCATCGGCACCTGCGAGACCATCCACACCTGCAACCGTGGCGAGAACATCACCATGATCTTCGTCAACAACGGTATCTATGGTATGACCGGCGGACAAATGGCTCCTACCACCCTTGTCGGCATGAAGACCGCCACCACGCCTTACGGCCGTATGCCTCAGTGGCCCGACGGAACCCCCAACAACGGTTTCCCGCTCCAAATCACCCAACTGCTGGCCCAACTTCCTGGCACCCGCTACGTCACCCGTCAAGCTGTGTTCAGCCCCGCCGCCGTGCGCAACGCCAAGAAAGCCATCAAGAAAGCCTTCCAGAACCAAATCGAAAACAAGAACGGTGTCAACTTCGTTGAAATCGTGTCGAACTGCAACTCCAACTGGAAGATGAGCGCTGTCGATGCCAACAAATGGCTGCAAGACAACATGCTGCCCGTCTATCCTTTGGGTGACCTCAAGGACAACTTCGAGCTGATTAAGAAATAATTAAAAACTACAAAGCAATGACAGAAGAAATTATTATAGCCGGTTTCGGCGGACAAGGTGTCTTGTCAATGGGTAAGATCCTTGCTTACAGTGGTATCATGCAGAACAAGGAAGTCAGCTGGATGCCATCCTACGGCCCCGAGATGCGTGGCGGTACAGCCAACGTGACCGTCATCGTCAGCGACGAGCGCGTGTGCTCCCCCATCCTCAACGCTTTCGACACTGCCGTCATTCTGAATCAGCAGTCACTCGACAAGTTCGAGAGCAAAGTGAAACCCGGTGGCTACCTGATCTATGATCCGAACGGCATCACGCATAAGCCGACCCGTAAGGACATCCACATCTACACCATCGAGGGTGCTCAACTGGCCTCCGACATGGGCAATAGCAAGGTGTTCAACATGATCATCCTGGGTGCTTTCCTGAAGCTGCGCCCCATCATCGACAACAAGAACGTCGAAGAAGGTCTGCGCCACAGCTTGCCAGAGCGCGCCCACAAGCTCATCCCGCTCAACATGCAGGCCGTCCAGGTCGGCATGGACAACGTTAAAGAAGCTTGATTCCCAAAGCCTTGACAAACATGAAAAAAGCCGCTCCCAAACGGGAGCGGCTTTTTTGTTTCCATCAGCAAGTCGCTTATTTCAGACCTTCCCAAGTGCCGATGATGTTCTTGCACTGCGTATAGGTGGCAGGACAATTGAACACCTTATACATATCGGAGTTGTAGGCCTGGAAGATGTCAACAGCACGTTGGAAAGTATCCCAACCATGAGCCAAGATGTAGAGGTAATACACCTTACCTCCCGTCAGAGGAGCATCCTGAGGAGCATTGGCCGAACGGCACATCTGAACAGTGTAAGGCTCAATGGGCTTGTAAGCATTGGTGTTGACGGCGCCGTCAAGCAAAGCAGCCGGCAAATAACGCTGAATGTATTGATCGTTCTCCGGAGCATACGGTGAAGGAACGAGCTTGGTCTTCAAAATACGGACAATCTCGCTAACCGTCGTAGAAGCATTGCAAAGCAAGTTCAAGCAACGCTCACCAGTGGCGTTATTACGGGCATAGATCTCAAACGCCATCGGAATCATGGCAGCAGCACCAAATTCATGTTTGCCCAAGAAGTTGTTGTAAACCGTCTCAAATTCAGTGTATCCCGAAGGAACATTCGAGAACATCACATACGCTGTGGGTTCATTGAAGACGTAGGTATTGTATTCGATCTCACCCTCAATCCAATACTCATGATCACCATAGATGAAATGGTCATCACCAGAGAATGAATAATCTTTTGGGGTCTCATTCACAAGATTAGCCCAAGGATCGGAACTGGGGGTATCCGGCGTGGGGTCGTCCGGTGTAGGAGTGCTCGGCGTGGGAGTGCTCGGTGTAGGAGTGCTCGGTGTAGGAGTGCTCGGTGTAGGATCCTCAGGATCCTCAGGGGTGCAAGCCATGAACGTTACAAAAACAAGGCTCATGAGGGCAACCATAAAAGTCTTGCCCCAACGATTTAATGAAGTTGATCTTTTCATGATAATAAGTTTTAGGTTTGTAATTGATGATGCAATAATACAAACTTTAAAATCATTTTCAAAAAAAAAAGTTCAATTAATCGCCCCCAACATGAAATACCGTCTCCGCTGAGACCACCGAAGCAGCATAGAACCACCCCACACCTGAACCGGCAGGCTGGATGTTGGTCATCACATTGGTAGGCGGACCAAGCAAAGGATTACTGCCCATGGAGGTTTTCACATTAAACGTGAACATCATGTAATCGGCAGGAATGCTCAGCAGATCCAAATGGATGAGAAAACCGTCATGCATATCACTGCTCAAAAACATCCCAACAGGTATCTCCACGTTGTTCTCCTGCATCTCAGGACCATTGACATAATAACCAGCATAACCCGCCATGGGAATAGACATGACCTGATACAGGGTGTCGTGCATTGAGACTCCATCCTCGGTCAAGTGAACCATATATACAATGGTTGGATCCGGAAGACTTTGGAAATACGGATAGAGCATATAAATGGTATCACTCATAGGGATTCCTTCAAACAAGGGACTCGGCTTCAGCACCAACGAGTCGATAACCTCCACATTGTCGCCCATATAACTCTCTGCCGTCAGATGCTTGTAACCATCCGGCTCCTCATCAGAAGGCACATCAACAAACAAGCGATACAAGGTCTTTTTTCTTCCAGCAACAGAATCCGTCAGATAATGTCCTGGCTGATCCGCCTGCTCCAAATAGTAAATGGTATCAATCCCATCGGTGACACATACTCGGGCACCACTAATCATTTGTATGTCATCACGATTATAGAAGTCGGCAGTATAGCTCAAAATCACCTCATGACGTTTCAGCTCATCGGTAATCGAGCCTTCCAATCCAATCATGGGCTCCCCCTCCTCCAAGTCGATGACTATATCCTCACGACAGGAGAACAGCGCAAGCAGTAGCATCGGCAACAAAAACATCATCCTCTTCATAACCTTAGAATTTGAATTGATATGATATGGAAGGAACCGTCGAGAACAAATACATCTTCTCCGTCTTGACACCGCCATCATCATCCTGGTCAAAGGTAACAGCCCAAGTGTTGTGATGCGCATAGGCGTTATAGACGGAGACATTCAACTCACTATCCCACCGTTTCCATTTACGGTCGGGCAATTGCCAGGTAAGCGACAGATCCATACGATGATAGGCTGGATAACGGCTCTCGTTTCTGCTACCATTATAAATGGCATAGGTCACCCCACCCAAGGTATATTGCCCGTAAGGATAAGTCACCGGCTGCCCCGTGTTATAAATCCAGTTTGCAGCCACACTGAGCTTAGGAGTGATATCGTAATTGGCTACGATGACGAAGTTATGCGGTCTGTCGTAGGGCGAACGATACTCCTTGCCAAAATTGATTCCCTCGATAGTTCTCAATGTACGCGAATACGTATAAGAAACCCATCCCGTGAGTTTGCCCTTGTTTTTCCTAACCAGAAACTCTATTCCGTAAGAGCGTCCTTTACCAGAACGCAACTCTCCATCAATCAACACATTACCATAGGTCAACGCATTATCCTTGAAATCCATCACATGGTCAAGGTCTTTGTAATAAAGCTCCACCGAGGTCTCGATGGCATCGTGATCGAAGTTACGGAAATAACCCACAGCAAACTGGTCACTGCGCTGGGGTTTGACATTAGGACTGATAGGGAACCAAACATCGAAAGGCAGTCCACCGGTTGCCGCCGAAGCCACCTGGATATATTGGAAGGTGCGCGAATAAGAAGCTTTCACCGACGACACCTCGTCGATACGGAACATGGCAGCCAATCGTGGCTCTGGATGAATCTCCGAATGGAAGACCTCACCGGGACCATAATGAATGGTATCGGTCACACGATAGTTCTCGTCAAAAACGAAGAAATCCTCAGCGCCAATATTTTGGAATGACGATAGACGCAGTCCGTATCGCATGGAGAACCTAGGGGTTAGCGTATGGTCATGGGTGAAATACAAGGCATGTTCAAGCCCTTTACGTCTAACCACCGTCATGCTATCCAAGCTCAAATATTGGGCAAGAGCGCCACCACGATCCTCGAGTTGTCCTTGTTCGAGGGAGAGAAATCCCGTGGACAGGCCCCAGCGTGAAGTATGGTTTTCGTTCCAAAGCATGGTGAAGTCATAACTCAGCTCAGCACTCTGGGATCCTGCTTTAAGCGTAAAGTCATACGGATCGAACCAGATGTCGATGGCATAGTTGTATTTCGTTCCCACCAAGGTAAGGTTGGAGGTAAGACGCTCGCCAAAGATATGATTCCAACGCAAGGTGGCACTCGAATTGCCATAGCTCAAACCAAGCATATCCTTCACCTTGAACCGGTCTTTGCCATGATAGGCTGACAGGAACAGTCGGTTGTTGTCGTTGATTCGCTGGGTAACCTTGGCATTCAGGTCGTAGAAGTAGATGTCGGAACCCTTGACTCGCTCGCCAAGGAACGGGATCACCAGTCCTGCATAGGTGGTTCGTCCAGCCAACAGCAACGAGGTCTGGTTGTTGAAGGCTGGGGTTTCCAAGGTCAAACGGCTGGTAACGAGACCAACACCTCCTGTTCCGGAGAGCTTTTTCGGCATCTCGTCTTTGACCTTCACATCAAGGACGGAAGAGAGTCGCCCTCCGTAGTTGGAAGGAATGTCACCTTTATATAAAGTAGCCTCTTTGACAACATCGTTGTTAAACACGGAGAAGAAACCCAAAAAGTGCGAGGCGTTATAGATGGGTGCATCATCAAGCAGGATGAGGTTTTGGTCGGTGCCTCCGCCCCGGACGCTGAAACCCGACGACCCCTCTGAAGCCGCCTGCACGCCAGGAAGCAGTTGGATGGTCTTAATGACATCCACCTCTCCCATCAATGCGGGAATTTTCTTGATGGTGATCATGTCAAGGCTTTGAACACTCATGGCCATCTCCGAAACGTTACGGTCACTTTTTTGACTGGTGATTTCCACATCTGACAGTCTGACCACATCGGGGCGCAGCCTCACATTGAATGTTTGAGGCTTTTGAACAACACTAACAGAATGATTTACAGACTCATACCCAATATAGGTAAACTGCAGCTTATGATTGCCCACAGGAAGTTCAAGCTGATAGGCACCTTTCTCATCGGTGGTTGTCCCCACCTTCAGCTGTGGCTCATAGATGGCCACACCTATCAATGTCTCTCCTGTCTCGGCATCACGAACTACGCCTGACACACGACCTTTTTGCTGTGCCATGACCCCAGAAATGGCCAACAGCACACCAATAAAAAGCAACCAAGCCCTTCTCATTAAAACAAAATCAATTCCGAGTAACCTCTACAGTATTATCAGAATAGGAAACTTTGTCACCCCACTTGATGTAAGCACGGCAAACATAAGTGGTTCCGCTTTCCAATGTATTCACCGGCGCGATGTAATCGTTGTCTGCGAGCTGAAGACCTATCATTGGCAACATTGACACAATCATGCTCCAATCCTCAGGGGCATCAGCTGTGGTAAAGCCTGCCGATGAGCCAGTTGCATTATCAAAAGTCACCGGGGTGTCATCATCCGATTTCAGCTTCCACACATAGCCACGTTCCGTAACTAAAGAAGCGTCACCTTCAACGGAAGCGATCAACACCACAAGTCCTTCTGGGAGTTCTCCAACAAATGGTATTGACGCTGGAGGGAAGAACGGATCTTTTGCCACGACGGTCACGGGTGCCGGATCAGGATCATCCGGATCCACCGGGTCATCCGGATCCACGGGGTCAACTGGGTCAACTGGATCACCTGTGGTTTTGAAAGACTTGCACACGCTACTATAGAAGACTTCGCCATTGGCATCTGTAATCTGCAGGAAAGAACGATAATAATAGGTTTGATTGGGTTCAAGATCCGTCAGCGTGCAGGAATAAAAGCCCCAAGCAGCCAGGTCAGCGACCACTTTCATATCATCTACGGTAGGATTGGCCGTCAAGCCATAGCAGAAGCCACGTTGATACAAGATCGTATCGACGGCTCCTTTGATGGCTTTACCTCCGATGGTGACGATGCCTTGGTCCTCCCAATGAGTCATGTCAGCATCCGAAGCAATTTGTGAAATTGGGAGACTCGTATATTGGTAAGGAGCACTTTCAGCGGTGTGTCCATGCGAATCAGCCATCGTTGCCTTAAACCAAAGGGTCCCCATATTTCCCAGACTGACGCCACCATGGAAACTCACCACAGTGGAACCAGGAGTGGTTTCATCGATCGTTATCGAGTCATTGACAGCAATGGGGTTGATGATCTCATCACTGGTTTGGCCCCAGAACAGTTGCAGCTTATCAAAAAAGTCCCCTTCGACGGCGTGATCATAGAAACTGGCTGAGGCACAACAGGTCACCACGCCAGCATTATAATAAGCGGTGTCAACCCGAACGGCCGGTGTCGGGTCAAGGGTGCGGAACGAACTGGAAATAATGGTATCCAGGAACAAACCGTCCGTGACCCTCAACTTATACCCATACGTGCTATTCGGGCGCAAGGGGGAAAGGGTGTCGCACAGTTCTGAGAAGTCTTTCATGAGCAAGGTGTCCTGGAACAAAACCTTTTTCAAAGTATCATTGGTCTGCAACGACTCCTCAAGCCAATAAGTAAGATCAATCTTTTCCACCAGGAACAGGCTATCCAGCTTAAAGTTCACCTTGAACTCGGCATAATCCACAAACCCATTAACATTACAGGTCACTGTTTTTGTACTTATGGTACCATTTTCTTTTTGGCAGGAGAAAAACAACAAAGAACAAATCAGTAATCCTAAGAACAGTCTTGCTTTTTTCATTTGGAATTCATTTTTGATATAGGTTGCAAAGATACAACTATTTTTTATTCATGGGGCAATATCATTGGATTTATACTCCATTCGGGCCATTTTCTCCACCTCCAGTGCAGTCTGCCCGAACTCCTCCGTAATCTTTCCCAAGAGCAAATAGACACCGTCGCCTTGAAAAGGCCAGTTCGTGAGCACAGGCGGGAAATGCACCGTGTCGAAAGCCTCGCCCGTGGCATCAACGAAAGTGCCCAAGGCCATCCGATCACCGCGGCTGGTGCGGACATACTTCACCGTCACCAGCTTACCCAACATCCGATAACGTCGCCCAACGAAACGAGGCATCTGGCAGGCCATCACCTCACCTCGAAATGAGGTCTTTAGCAAATCGAACCATGTCATGGAGACCGGGAAACCATAGAGTTCAATTTCGTCATAGGCATTTCGCAAAGCATTAGTTTGAAAATCAGGAAATTCATAATGCTGGTTCTCAAACCTAAACAGGGTCTCAGCCTGTTCCTTCTTACCATCGTGTTTGCAGAGATGTGCTTGCCAAAGGAGTTCGGCTTTGGTCTTGCGGGTGAAATCGAATGCACCGCCACGAATAAGCAAGATGAGCTGTTCCAACGAGAACGGGACTCGTTGAATGAAATCAGCGAAATCAGCAAACGGACCATGGGCTTTACGCTCAGCGATAAAACGTTCAACAAATTGTTGTTCAATCCCTTGCAGATGGACAAAGCCCATGTGTATCGTCCTGCCATTCAACGATGTCAGAAACTCACTATGGTTGACACCAGGCAGCTGCACCCGAGCCCCCATCCGTCGAGCCTCGTTAAAATAAAACCAAGTCTGATAATAACCTCCAAAATTGTTAATCACCGCCACCTGAAACTCCAGTGGATAATGGCTTTTCAGATAGAGGCTTTGATAGCTCTCCACGGCATAAGATGCCGAATGGGCCTTCGAGAAAGAATATCCTGAGAACGACTCTATCTGGCGCCACAGCTCCTGCACCAAGGCATCAGGATAGCCTTTAGCCCTACAGTTGTCGAAGAACTTTTGGGCGACCGTCTCAAACTCCGACTTATCCCTCATCTTATGTCCCATCATCCGGCGCAGCACATCGGCTTCGGCCAGGTCCAAACCCGCGAAATAGTGTCCCACCTTGAGCACATCCTCTTGATAGATCATCACGCCATAGGTCTCGGCCAGGAGTTCTTTCAAGAGCGGGTGTTTATAATCCACCGTCTCGGGATGATGGAAGCGGTTGATGTATTCGCGCATCATGCCCGACTTGGCCACCCCCGGACGGATGATGGAGCTGGCGGCCACCAAAGTCTTATAGTCGGAACAACGCAACTTGCGCAGCAAGCCTCGCATGGCCGGGCTCTCGATATAAAAACAGCCGCAAGTCTCAGCCTTGAACAGCTGTTGTTTGATGCGTTCGTCATGTTTCAACGCCTCAATTTGATGGATGTCGATTTTCATCCCATGATTACGTTCCACCATCTCCACCGCATCGCGGATATGGGCGATGCCCCGCTGGCTGAGGATGTCGATCTTCACCAAACCCAGTTTCTCCGCGGAATACATATCATATTGGGTCGTCGGGAATCCTTTGGGAGGAAGGTCCAAAGCCGCAATGTCGGTGATAGGACGTTCCGTCACCAGCACTCCACCTGCATGGATGGAACGCTGACGCGGGAAATCTTTCAGTCGGTCGGAGATGGAGACAATCTGCTGACCCACAGCGTTATACTTGGCAAACTCCACCGGATTGCGTTCCATCTGGTCGATTTCCCTTTTAGGCAGCCCAAACACCTTGCCCAGCTCGCGACAGAGGGAATTGCCTTGGAAGGTGACCGTCGCCCCCAACAATGCCACATGTTCACTGCCGTGTTTTTTGAAGATATGGGCGATGACTTGGTCGCGTTCCCGCCATGAGAAGTCGAGGTCGAAGTCGGGCGGGCTACTCCGTTTAGGATTGAGGAACCGTTCGAAGTAAAGGTCCAGTTCAATTGGATCGACATCGGTGATTTTCAGGCAGTAAGCGACTACACTATTGGCCCCACTCCCTCGCCCTACATGGTAAAAGCCTTTCGACATGGCAAAGCGAACAATATCCCAGGCGATGAGGAAATAAGCGCAGAAGCCCATCCTTTCGATGATGTCGAGTTCTTTCTCGATGCGACGATAGGCCTCTTTGTTGGCCCCGCCATACCGATAGAGCATCCCATCGAAGGCCAACTTCCGAAGCAGCTCACGGTCGTCATAGACGTTGTCCGTGAAGCAGCGTTTGTTTTTCACGCTCCCATCGAGGCTGATCTCACATTCGGCAAGGAGTCGTTCGGCGTTCTCCATCAGCTGAGGATAAAGGGCAAAAGTGGTCTTCAGTCGTCCGGCAGGCAACAGCAGCTCATCGGGACCAGCGCAGGTTGTCGGGTCAAGGCGTGAGATCAGCACGTTGTCGTCGATGGCGCGCAGGCATTGGTGCAGATGGAAGTCGTCGGCCTCGGCAAAGGTGACGGGTTGCATGGCGACCAGTTTCTCGAACGACTCACAATTATAGAGTTTGGTCAGCTGAGAGAAGCGTACACCTAAGAACTCATTCTCTTTCAACTGTTTAAGTTTATGTTTCCCGAAAGGATAAATCACAAAAGTGTTGTCCCATTCGGGAGCCGTTGTGGGGTAAGGTTGTTTAGTGAGGTTATGTTGACTCAGGAAGCGGTTAAGTTCGGCGAAGCCCAGGTTGTTTTTAGCCAGGGCCACATAGAGCAGTTCGTTGTCTTGGCGGAACTCCACGCCCATCACGGGTCGCACACCTTGTTTTCGGCATTCAGACACGAAGTCGGCGGCACCCATCGTCGTGTTGATGTCGGTAAGGGGCAAGGTTTCATAGCCGAACGCGGCAGCTCGTTTGACGAGTTCCTCGATCGGCATCGTGCCGTAGCACAGGCTATTATAGGAATGGACGGTTAGCAAGGTGAAAGGTGAAAATTGAAAGGTGAAAGGTGAAAGATGAAAGGTGAAAGGTGAAAGGGTTTTTGTGATTAGTTTTTAATCAAATGATTCGCTGTAAAACTAATCAAATTTTTTTAGGTGCAAATACTTTTTGAGGAATTTTTGTATCAGGTTAGAACGTGAGCAATATTTTCAAGGAGTCTACTATGAGCATTTTTAACATTTCACTCTTGGGGAGGCTGGAGCATTTACGATGCCGATGGCGACGGCACCTACACCTTGACGATGTCATCACCTCTCAATTCTCACCTCTCAATTCTCAATTTAATCGACAACCTGACCGGTGCCAACGTCAATCTGCTCGAGACCCCGAGCTACAGCTTCGAAGCCAAGACCACCGACTATGAGAGCCGCTTCAAGCTGGTCTTCACCACCGGCAACGCTTCCGACGACAACTTCGCCTTCATCAGCAACGGTGAACTCATCGTCAACGGCGAAGGCACCCTCCAGATCTTCGATGTCCTTGGTCATGAAATCCTCTGCAGGCACCTTTCATCTTTCACCTCTCACCTTTCACCTTTCACCTCCCCTGGAGTGTATGTGTTACGCCTCATCAACGGCAACGAGGTGAAGACCCAGAAGATCGTGGTGAAATAAACCGATAATAGCAAGAAGACATCCCTCCTTACTGAACCCCTCAAAAAGACCAGCCTTCGGGTTGGTCTTTTTTATTGTTCAGCACCTCCCAATGGCATGTTCCCCAAAACGTTTCTTGATCTTGTCCATCGCGGCATACAAATTCGTCAACTCGATGTTGTCATCAAACAAGGCCAACTGAGGAGCACCGCTGACCAGTTCGCTGAGACGCACACCGATGAGACGGATCATCATGCGACGGTTATACAGTCGGTCAAAGATGCCGTTGACGGTCTGGCGCAACACATGGTCAAAAGCTGTGTAAGGGATGCGCTGCTGCATGTCGTGCGTGTCGAAATTCGAGTAACGTATCTTCACCGTGACACAACCCGTCAGCTTGCCTTGTGAACGCAACTCGAAGCCCAGGCTCTCGACCATCCGCCCCAGACAACGTCGCAAGGCCGTCACGTCGATGGTGTCTTGCTCGAAGGTGCGTTCCTTGCTCATCGATTTCTGCTCTTGATAAGGACAGACTGGCGTGTCGTCATGCCCGTTGGCCTTCTTCCAGATGTCGAGTCCATGCTTGCCCATCGCCTGTTGCATGGCCATGGGAGGCAGCCGACGCAACGTGCCGATCAGCTCCACCCCCATCGACCGAAGCAGCTGATAGGTCTTCTCGCCCACCATCGGGATCTTCTGCACCGAAAGCGGATCGAGAAAGGTATTAATACAAGGTGTAGGCACCTGCAACTCACCATTGGGTTTGGCCTGACCCGTGGCAATTTTCGACACCGTCTTGTTCTCTGAAAGTCCAAAAGAGATGGGCAACCCCGTCTCTCGGATGATCTTCTGCCGCAACTCATGCGACCACAGCTGGCAGTCGTGGAAACGGTCCATCCCTGTTAAGTCAAGATAATGTTCGTCAATCGACATCTTCTCAAACACCGGAGCACTGTCGGCAATAATCTGCGTCACCAAACGCGAATAACGACTGTAAAGCTCCATGTCACCACGGATGAAGACCGCTTCGGAACACAGCTGCCTTGCCATGCGCATCGGCATGGCCGAATGCACCCCGAAACGCCTCGCCTCATAGCTGCAGGTAGAGACCACACCCCGGTCCGACATTCCCCCAACAATAACGGGCTTGCCGTCCAACGAAGGGTTGATGAGCCGCTCCACCGACACAAAAAAAGTGTCCAAATCCAGATGTAAAATCGTTTTTTCCATTTTTTTCCTCTTTTTTTCTTGACATCTAAAAAAATTGATGTACCTTTGACGAGTTTTTAATCAAAATAAACGCCGTAAACTTAATCATTTTTTCAATCCCACCCCAAAAAACAACTCTAAATTCTCAATTCTCAATTCTAAATTCCCCATGTATCTCAACTCAAACATCAAATTTTTACGCAAGCACCGCGGTCGCACGCAAGACGACGTGGCCTTTGCGCTCAACATGAAACGCTCCACCCTGAGCGGCTATGAAAATGGCATCGCCGAACCGAACCTCGAAGCCTTGATGGCCCTCTCCAAATATTTTGGCATCGCCATCGACACCTTGGTGAAAGTCGATCTCAGCACCTTCAGCGAAGGACAACTTTCGCAACTGGAGCGGGGGTTCGACGTGCATCTCAAAGGCAGCAACTTACGAGTGCTGGCCACCACGGTCAACGCTGACAACAACGAGAACATCGAGCTGGTGACCGAGAAAGCCAAGGCTGGCTATGCCACCGGTTTCGCCGACCCTGAATACATCAAGGTGCTTCCCACCTTCTCCATGCCCTTCCTCTCCAGGGAACGCAAGTACCGCACCTTCCAAATCAGCGGCGATTCCATGCTGCCCATCCCCGACGGGTCCTACGTCACTGGAGAATATGTACTCGACTGGACATACATCCGCACCGGACAGCCGTACATCATCCTTACTCAAGACGATGGTATCGTCTTCAAGATCGTGGAAAACAAAATCGAGGAGGAAGGCCGGCTAATCCTGAGCTCCCTCAATCCCCTCTACCGTCCGTACAGCCTGGCCGCCGCCGACATCAAGGAAGTGTGGAAATTTGTCCATTACATCAGTGTGGAAATGCCACAACAAAACGAGAACACCCTTCGCGAGGAACAACTGGTCAAAGCCGTCCAAGACCTACAACAGAAGGTGCAGGAGATCCAATTAAAGCTGAACCTATAAGTCAACAACGGCACACATTTTGTACGGAATGATTTTTTTGTTCAGTAACTTTTAAAACATACTCTCATGAAAAAGATTCTGTTATGTATGATGCTCTTCTGCGGCTTAGCCATGATCAGCACCAGTTGCCAAAAAGACGACAACGTCCCCTCTGAAGTAGAAAATGGAACCATGGCTGTTGATTCCAAAAACGTCAACATCAACACAGCCCAAGCCGTTGAATTCGGCAATCAGAACGCCATCCTCTTCACCGCCAAAGAGATGACCGCAGACAACAACGAAGGCATCGCCATCGTATTCAATGGCGACATCGCCACAGGCACTTATGATCTCAGCGCCTCCCGTGGCGAACAACCCAAAGTCGTGGGACTCAAGGATTTTAACATGGGTGAGCTGCCCTTCGTCATCGGAGCAGACACCGTATATTATGGCGAAGTGTATGTTTGGATCAGTGGCAAACTTTCCATCACCGAGGAAAACGGCACCTATACCGTAATCCTCTCTCAATGCGTCGCTGCCAGCACCGGAGGATCCAACATCAACCTCTCACTCAACTACACAGGAGTCCTTCAACCTTACGTCTTCGACACGGACAACAAGTTCGTCATTGACGGCATCGAAAGTCCTATCGGACTGGCCGGCCTCACCTCCATCAGCGGCATGAGCTCATTAGGCCTTAACGTGAAGTCGATGCTGTTCATGTCAGCCAACCGCAAACGTTTCTTCATTGTCAGCTTCCTGGGCAACGAGAACATTGATGGCGAATACCAGCTGGGATATCTCATCACGCCTTATCTGCCCATCCTGCCTTGCGTCCACGTCGCTTTGGATCACGACTTCTGGACAATGCAACCCCAGACGGGCTACGTGGCCAAAGAAGGCACCATGAAGATCGTCACCAACCCCGACGGCTCCAAAACAGTCACCATGAAGAACCTGAAGCTGAAGAACCTGGAACACGACAATGAGTTCTTCTTCCCCGTCATCGACGCCGAACTCACCTACCATGGCATGATGTTCGAAATCGGAAGATAATTCTTTCGTGACACCGCCTATTTGAAAAATAGGAGTATCTTTGTCGTAAATTGTTTTTTATGAAAAAGATACTCCTATTCTTTTTGTGCCTAGCCACGGTCACCGTGATCGCACAAAACACCCATATCCTCCCTACGCCACAGCAAGTACAATGGCAGAAAGGGAGCTTCTCATGGAACGAAAGAGCCATCGACGCAGTCTTGGTAAACCATCTAGAGGTTCCCAGAAACGAAGACCAGGCCTACCGATTGACGATTAGTCAAGACCGAGTGCTCATGGAAGCCACCTCGGAGACGGGGCTCTTCTACGCAGAACAAAGCCTGAAACAACTGTATCGCTATGCCTCCACGAACCGCACGGATATACCTTGCATGACCATCCTCGACTGGCCCGATTTCAAGCTGCGCGGATGGCAGGACGACATCAGCCGAGGCCCCATCGTCTCAATGGACTACCTCAAGCAACTCATCCCCCAACTGGCCGAATGCAAACTCAACGCCTTCTCACTCTATACTGAACACACCTTCCGCACCAAGAGCCATCCCGACATCGCCCCTATCGACGCCTTTACCGCCGAGGAGATCCAAGAACTTGATGCTTTCTGCAAGCAATATCACATCCAACTGATTGGCAACCAACAGTGTTTTGCCCATTTTGAGGAAATCCTCAAAAACCCGTTTTATGAATATCTGGCCGATGCTCCCGACAACCTCAACCCAGGTATTCTAGAAACCTACGACTTCTTGGAAGACCTGATCCGAGAAGAAACCCAAGCCTACACTTCCCCATTGTTCAACATCAACTGCGACGAGACGGAGAGCCTGGGCAGTGGCAAAGCCAAGACTTACGTCGATTCCGTCGGAAAAGAGACAGCCTATTACCTGCACATCAACCGTGTGAACGACATCGTGAGACGCCATGGCAAACGTGCCATGATGTGGGGTGACATCGCCGACCAGCATCCTGAAATCTTGAACAACCTCGACAAAGACATCATCTTCCTTGCTTGGAGCTATGCCGCGCGCGAAAGCTATGACGAGTTCTTGAAGCCATATGTCGAGTCGGGACATGAATTCATCGTGGCACCCGGAGTCAGCCTTTCCGAACGAGTGCTCCCAAAATATCAAGAGTTCATGGTGAACATCCCCAATCTCTGTCGTGACGGGTTCCGCAATGGCGCTGTCGGCGTCCTCAACACCTGTTGGGATGATTTTGGCGAGTCTTTGACAAATAGTGCTTTGTACGGCCTTCTCCTGGGTGCCGAGAAAAGCTGGAACCCCATGAGCAAAGACGAAATCGAATGGAACGACGATCTCCCGTCTCTCATTAACCTCTCACGTATCGCCCAAAACGACGGTATCGGTAAATTCAGCGCCATGTGGGAGCCGATTACCCCATTCTATCCCTCCCTCGTCGAAGAGACTTTCCTCACCGACAACCACAAGGCACTCAACGAACTGGATTCACTAGCACCTCAACTGGCTAATGACAATGCTCTGTACGCCGCCCACCGAATGCGATGGTGTGCCCTTCGAAACCTAGCCCGTGGTCAGCTGTTCAAGACTTACCAAGATCCCACCGCAGAGAACATCGCAGAATCCAAGCGACAAATTGACAGCCTGCTTGTCGGTTTGCACCGCCTTAAGAACAAATATATAAAGGTGTGGAACCAGGAGAGCCGCCCCTATTGGCTAGAAGTCAACCTCGAGAAATACGACCGTGCCGCCCGTGAACTGAAAGCCCTAGCCTATCTGCCTTTCATAGAGTCAGAAACCGATGCCGAGGGACACGTCACGGTTACTTTACGCACCATCTACAACGACCAACCCATCCATTACTCCATCGACGGCAAAGCGGTGACCCCCACCGATCCAGTTTATGAGAAACCCATTGTCTTGACTCGTTCCGGATTGGTCAAAGCCACTTGTTTCGACGACATGGGACGTGCTGTCAGCAACGAGCGCTACTTTCTATACCACAAAGGCATGGGCAAACTGAAAGCCTTGAACAGCCCAGCGGGCAATTACCGCCCAGAGTATTCTGGTGGAGGCGACAAGGCCTTGGTGGACGGACGTCTCGGGAGTGAGAATTACAAAGACGGACGCTGGCAGGGCTTTTATGGTGTGGATGCTGATATCGAATTGGACCTCAAGCAAAAAGAAAACATCCACGAAATCGAAATCGGCTTTTTGGCTAACCCTCACGACTGGATTCTTCAGGCAAACCAAGTGGAGATCTACACCTCCTCCGATGGCGTGACCTATCAGCCCTACCTAACCCACGAGATCCAAAGCCAAATCGGGCTTTCCGGCAATGTGGTTTTCAGAGAACGGATCCCAACAGCGGATTTAAGTACACGATACCTGCGCCTGGTGGTGAAAAACCCAGGTTTGATCCCCGAAGGGCTGCCCGGTTTTGGCTACGATTCCTGGATTTTCATGGATGAAATCATCCTGAAATGAAAAAAAGATAACATTTTTTAAAATTTTTACACAAAACTATTGACATTATATAATAATGTTGTATATTTGCAAACGATTACGTAATACAAATATTTACAAATCGTTTAAATTACAACGTTATGAAAACCTGTTATCTTAAAGTCGCAACCCTTTGTAGCGTTGCCCTGTTCCTTGGAGCATGTAGCAAGGACAATGACACTCAATCCACTCAAAAAGAGATTCAACATCCCAAAGACCCCATCGAGCAACTGCGTACGTTCCGGAAACAAATTGCAGAGGCCAAGGCACATCCAGATTTGCGAAGCCAGGAGACCATCACATTAACTGAGGCACTGTGGGATGTGGAGAATCATTTCAACATGACCTATAGTGACCCTGAGCAGTATTATGGCAGGATTGCCTCCCATGAGCTCAACCTCACACTTTCTGTTAACGAGGCTCAACAAGTCCTGGTCAATGATGCGATTAACCTTTACTACCAACTCATCGATGAAGCGAGGCAAGTCTTATCTTCAGAAGATTTTGAAAACAAAGGCTTAATCTCCATGCATCTTGTCGAAGCAGAAGAACTGGAAGGAGAGCTTAGTGTCAAGTTTGAGGCCAAGATCGGTGAACGATGTGCCTACAACCCTCCCGGTGCCGTGGCTGGAGGTCCTTTTGGCCCGGATGACAACTGGATGTTCGCCTCACCCATGGGCAAATGTGATGACCCTGATATACCATCAGGAGCGGACCAACAGTTGCAAGAAAAGCTGTTTGACGCACTGATTGGAACGTTCCCGGAAACCAGTCCCGGACAAAGAAACATCTACCTCGACCGAAAGTGTTTCTATTTCGACGGACACGATTACGACAACGTCTTCATCGCTTATGACGGTGATGACCATTGCATCCCTTACCTTGAGATGAACCGCTATTTCAATGGAGAAAGATACATCATCAGCTACACCCTTCCAAAACAATATCACCTGTACAACTACCAGCCAATCTCCATCATGATTCATACGGTCCATGATGACACTGACGACAGCTACACCCATTTCAACGAAATCGAATATGGGCTACTCTACCGTGTCAACATCGATGAATTTGGTGAACGGGAAGAACTGCTCTGACCATAGGACTCTTGACAATAAAGTGACACCTCCAAATCGCAAAGCACGATGAAAAACAAAATCGCCATCACCATCCTCTTATGCCTTATCTGCGACAGCTTGTCATCACAAAGCTGGATCATCGATTACCGAGGGGACTATCCCTCGGGTCGCACCCATTTCAACTCGGGATTTGTCGATGAGGACGGTGTCACTTTTTTAGCAGGCGTCCAAGGTCCAGACCATGAGTCCCATGAGACCTTGTTGATGCGCATCGAACCCAATGGAGAACACCAAGAGACCGTTTATCATAAAGACGGATTCATCTCAGAAGCTCACTGTATTATTGAGACCGATGACCATCATCTATTTGTTGCAGGAAGAATCTATGATGAAAACGATGATGATGTCATGATCCTTCTTTTCGACAAAGACCTACGGCTACTGAGCGAAAGTCGCTATTCAAAAGAGGTGGAAGCCATCAACTTTGACCAATGCAACGCCACCCTCGATGCGCATGGCAACATCATCGTCGCTTCGGGAGTCAAGATGAACAATCCATATGGTGGCACGGTAACTCGAGGAGTGTTCTACAAATTCAACCGGCAAGGGGAACTGCTCTGTTATCGCTACCTCACGGAAGACTATCCCGATCCCGTTTACTTTTTAATGCGTTTCAGGATAAGGCAGATGTGGTATCGAGAAGAAGACGAGACCCTATTGTGTTTGACCCCGGGCAGTAATGGCGGCATGGCATTCGTCACCTTCGACTCCGCCTTCAATTACCTTGAAGAGTATCCGATCTGGAGAGAAGCAGACGACACATCCTTCGAGCACACCTTGAACCACGACTGTTACACCGACCATTGGATCACGGAAGACGAGGCCCTGTTTTTCAGCAGCCAAGGCGATTACGATCACAACAAGCTCAGGATCTCACAAGTCAACACAAGGGGTGAATTCACCAAGTTCATCCAACTCAACGAACGGCCCGACACCATTGATGATGCCGCGACCCGACGATGTATGGCGACAGCCAACGACAGCACTTTCTATTTCAGCTTCTATGAACACCAAACCTGCTGCATTCCAGGAACTGCGGTGGTTTACCTGCTCAACGAGAAAATGGAGATCATCGGAAGGCATATCGACGAACAACACGACGCCTTTCGTTCCTATTTGATTTTCCCCACCTCCGATGGCGGCTGCATTACCGTCAACGACTCATGTGACCTCGGAGTCTTTACCCATTTTGGCCATCCCAAGATAACCAAGCTGCGACGAGAAGACTTTGAGACCGTTCATCTAAATGCCATGCCTATTCCACGAGAGGGCGTTGGCGCATTTCCAAACCCCACAGAACACACTCTATTCATTCCACTCAACGAGAGGAGTCTCGACCGATTGCGATGTCGCATCATCGACCTGCACGGACGAGTCGTCATCGACCAAATCGTACCCGCAAACCAAGACTTACTGCTTTTGGACGTCTCCCTCCTCAAGAAAGGAACTTACGTCTATCGGATTTATACATCTGATTCGACTACACTCTCCGGAAAGTTTACAAAAAAATAGCACGCTATTGTCTTTCCATAAAAGTGGCCACAGCCAGTCCATAGTCAAACGACATATGGACTGGCCAACGGCCCAACCCATCCCTATTATTTTATAAAAATAATTATAACAATTTAATATTCAAATAATTATGAAAAAACATATCTACACATCGATCATTGTCGGCACTTTATTATTGTGTTACGGAGCAAAAGGAGTAGCACAAGATTCCGATTGCGTGCAATGCACAGGATGCACAACGACAGGAACCAACGCTTCCGCCATCGGGAAAAGCAACACGGCCTCTGGCAACAACGCGTTTGCAGGAGGATACAACAGCGTGGCTTCAGGAAGCAACAGCATGGCATTCGGCTATAGCAGCATCGCATCACAATCCACCAACATAGCCCTTGGAAACGCAGCACAAGCCACTGGGATTGGGGCCACGGCCATTGGAATAAATGTCAAAGCAAGTGCTCAGAACTCATTCGCCATAGGTGCCGGAGCCACGACAAGCAATCCTTTCACCAACAGCACCCCCTATAGCATCGCATTGGGAGTCAACAGCAACAAACCCACGATGTTAATCACCAAAGCTCTCAACAACAACTATACGGGTAAAGTGGCCATCGGCCCCATTACCAGTCCGCAAACAAAACTACACATCAAATCCGATTCCAACGAAGACTCTGGTATTTTCATCGAGACCACGAACAAGACCACGAAGAAAGCTTTCATCAACCTATTCGACACAAGCCACAACTTGACCGTAGAGCCATCTGGCAACTTATTTGTCAACTCAGGAAAAGGAATGCTCGGCTTCTCTGGCGACCACTACTGCTTCGGAGGAAACTCTGAACTGAAGACGAGAATCTACACCAATGATACAAGAGGACTTTATTTCAATGCTCGACGAGACCGCAACAACGAGGTAAGAGACGGCATCGGTCCATCCTATGCCATCGTGTTCAACAACGACAACCTATGTTTCAAAACAGCCGAGTTCCAAGAACCACGTCGCGAAAGCATCACCAACTGGAAAGAATCTCTCTTCCTATGCTCCAATGGAAAAGTGGGCATCGGATCGAAGAACACTTATCTTGAAAACAAAGGGGACGAGACTTTGGTCCTACATAGTCCACAAGAGATGGATCTTCAATCCAGCAGTATCAGCTTGAACGGCAAGATCGGCATCAACACTACCAACACCGTGTCAGACTACGCTTTGGCGGTCAACGGAGGAATCATTTCTACCAAGGTGTTCATCAAGGAGGCCAATCAATGGCCCGACTATGTCTTCAACGAAGAATACCCATTGATGGATCTCAACGAATTAGAAGCATACGTAAGCACGAACAAGCACCTTCCAGGCGTGCCGTCCGAAACTGAGATCATCCGAGATGGATACGACCTTCATCAAATGCAATGCACCTTGATGGAGAAGATTGAAGAGATGACACGATACATCTTGGTCCTCAAACAAGAGATTGACAGTTTAAAAGCCACTTCACCGTCGCTAGACCATGTGCAGTTCACTTACGACGAGTGCGGCAACCGAGTCTCAAGAAGCCTGCTTATCGAACAGTTGCCGAAACAAGGCGAGAATCCCTTGCAGCCAGAAGCACTGGCTTATACAATCTTCCCGAACCCCACTTCTGGTCAATTCTCTGTAGTAATGAAAGAACCTAATGATGGCACTCCGCTACAGATGACCTTGCGCAACGTCACGGGAAGCATCATTGAACATAGGTTTGTCCACAGTAGCCAAACGAGTTTCGACCTTTCCAAGCACGCCCAAGGTATTTATATCCTTGAGATCAACACCAACGAAGGAAGCCAGGCATGGAAAATCGTCAAACAATAAGACAAGGGAGGAGCGCACCATGAAAAAACAACTACTCCTTCTCTTGCTGGCATGTCCCTGTTCCTTAATTCATGCGGAACATAGCCAAAACCTGTCGCAAGAGGTTCCTGCCGATCAGTCTGTCGTTTTCACAGCAACCGACCATATCCTATTATCGCCTGGCTTCAAATGCGAACCGACACATGGAAATGCCGTCCTTATCGGGATTGACGCATTTGACAACGAACCTCCTTCATCCGGAATTACCGGTGGTCCTCTCGCCGATGACAATGGTGTGGTAGGCACCTTGAAAGGTTCCATCGACGTCAGTTCCTTAGGTGCTGCCACCTATACCATACCCATCGAATTACCCCAAGGCCTGGGCGGACTCACTCCACAGCTGAGTGTTTATTACAACAATCAGCAACGAAATGGTTTGTTGGGATGGGCCTGGGATCTTGCAGGCCTCTCTGCCATCACACGTACAGGAAGCACTTGGTACCACGACGGGAAGCTAAGCACTGTGAATTACACAGACGACCGTTTTTGCCTTGACGGACAGAGACTTCTGAAGGTCAGAACAGGTGAATACGGAGGAGATGGAATGCAATACAGGACAGAACAAGACCAGATGAGCAAAATCGTTTCCTACAGCGCGCCAGGCATCAATGGACCCGCTTATTTTAAGGTTTGGACCGCAGACGGAAAGATCCTTTCCTATGGCAACTCCGACGACTCGAAAGCGCTTACTAATTCATCAAACCATATCAACATCTGGCTCCTCAAAAGCGTCGAAGACCATTATGGAAACAAAATCACTTATCATTATCAAAACAAACCAGATGCCTATCGTCTGATTCGCATCGACTACTCCGAAAATGAGAACGACGACTTAAGTCCGGCATTCAGAGTCTATTTTTCTTATGGCGATCGCGACGATGTTGAAATCACCTATCATGGCGATTGTATTCAAAGACAGGATGCCCTGCTCACCTGCATCAGCGTTTACAACAACAGCAACCAGGTGTATCTCTATCGGTTTGATTACCAGAAACCAGACCCGCAGTCTGGATATCCCTATCATTTGCTTTCCAACATCACTTTCTTTGCTGGAAATCAACATTATAACCCCACAAGAATAGAATGGGGCGATAACAACTACGCCATTCCTGCAATTAACACAACGAACATTCCCGTCACCACAAACACCATAAGCGATGCGTTCACCAATGCCATCAAATTCAGCGGCGACTTCAACGGAGACGGCTTTACCGACGTGCTTATAGTCAGGCCAAAACTCGATGGAAGCGATGCCTATAACAAAAGTGCTGAACTGTTTCTCAACAAGGGGCTCTCCAATGACTTGAACTTTGACTATGTGAGGTCGTTCGACCTGAATGAACTCATCAACTGGATCTATGTCGCCGATTTCAACGGGGATGGCCGCGACGACATCCTCTTAACCGACCGGCAACGCTTCGCGAGCCCTTTCCCCGACATGATCACATCAACCATCTACCTTAGCAAAGTGAATTCCACCGGCACACTATCCTTCACGCGACATGAGTTGCCTTCTTACCCAATAAAAAATGAAATGTTGGAATCCCTCCTTATCGGAGACTTTCTGGGTGTGGGTCGCCAGTCGATACTGATTCAGTCCTTGACAAACAGGAATAGTACAGAACAATCTGTGCTCATCCATTACAAAGATGTTGAAAACGGTTTCCAGTTCCATGAATTTCAAGAGAGTTTAGCCTCAAACCGCTTCTACACTGCTGACTACAATGGCGATGGCGCGACAGAGATCCTCTATAAGAATCCACAAGGATACACCTCCATCACCTCATTGTCCTTAGCCAATGAGACCCCTCATTTTACCCAACTGTATTATGGTGCTCCAAACCATTGGGACGATTGTTTTCCTGGCGACTTCAACGCCGATGGGTGCTGCGACCTCCTTTTTTACAAAGAAAGCGCAACCTATCCCTGGTTCATCACTCTAGCCTCACATACCGGTCTCAGCTCAACAAGCTACCCCATCTCTTCCTTTCCTTACGAGAGTCCTGGCAATTACCAATTCTCTCTCGATCAGCCCAACGAGACTTATCACCATCTCAAAATCGGGGACTTTGATGGCAATGGTTGTTCCGACCTGGCTTTCTACCACAACAATACGCTACACCTCTTGTTTGGCCCAATAACAACTAACAATATCGATAATCCTTTCGCTTACACCCGGCAAATCGACTCGCAACGAATCCATTATTTCAGCAACATGGATATTTGCATCGGCAATTTCCTTGGCAAAGACAATCTCTCATTCCTTGGAAACATAAGCCTTTCCCACCTCCCATCAATGACACCACGTCACGAAGTCAAACAAATCACCGACGGCATGGGAAGAAAGACCTGTTTCCAATATGACTATATCATGCCCAATCCCCAAAACCCATCAGAGAATGACTATTACTTCCTTCACACAAACAACACCTATCCGAGCCAAGACATCTTTGCCACAGCTTTACCCATACGTGGTTTAACAAGAGTCACCACCTACAACATCAACAACAAACCCGAATCCATCGAATGCAAGTTTCAAGGTGCTTTGGTTCATAAAAAAGGCAAGGGATTCTTGGGATTTAGCAAAACCGTCCAAAAAGACTATTGCAACAACGTATTACAGAAACGGACAGAACGCTATTTCGACCTTGAGTTCTCGGGCCAGACATTTCATCCAGTGTTGATCATGGAACAGTCATTCGACAAACAAGGAAGGCTCATGGCCAGCTCTACTTGTTCCAATTTGCTATATATCAACTATCTCAACCACAAGGTCTTTATCCCTATTTCTGACAAGACTCTATGCGAGTTTGATCTCGATCATCCTGACATACTCATCAAGAAAGAGATCAACGAAACCGTGGTCAACACCCACTGCGATGACGTCTTAAAGTACAACAAAACCATCAGCGTCGAACAAGTCATGAAAGGAGTCACTGACAAACCCGACATCACCCTCGCCGATCATTGCGAATACTATACTAAGACCACAACCACCTATTATGCCGATGTTAACGACAGTTGGTTGATCAATAGACCCAAGGTGATTACCGAAACCTTTCACCATGAAGGAGAAGACGATATCAGCCGCACGAGACGAGTGACCTATAACGGTTCCAAACTATATCAAGTGAAGTCAGTATTGGAAGAACCCGGCACCGAAAACTATTCGGAACATCCTTTGACAAAAAAGACTGAATACGAATACGACCTCACGGGCAACATCATCTCCCAAACGGTTAGCACCCCTTTCGATGACACATCTTCTCGAACAGAGTCTTTCGAATATGGCAGAAGCAATGGACGGCGTTTGCTGACCAAGCACACCAACGCCGAAGGGCATGTGACCCGATTCAAATACCACGCCATCTATGATCACCCCATCTCCATGATGGACTGCAACCAACGAGAGACCCTCTACGAACAAGACCCTTGGGGAATCACAGTGAAAACCATACGACCAGATGGCACATCGACCTGTCAAGCCATCCGGTGGAAAAATGATGGGTTTTATCAATGGGAAAAAAGCACTGGACAAGCGACCAAGACCACTGAGTACGCCTTGTCAGGTGAAAAGACACGAGAACTCAGCTATTCCCTAAACGGAGAGATGGTCCAAACCCGTTTCGAATACGATGACTTCGGAAGAATGAAGAAAGAGACGATGCCCGACCTGGAAAACCGCAATACTCAAGCCATCAATTATGAATATGACGAACACCATCGGATCAATACCATTCGACACCATGACGGCACCTACGAGAACATCGAATATTATGGCAACCGTTCCAATGCCTCCTACCATTCCACCAATGGTCAACAGCAATCCGAATCCAAGACCGTCAACATCATGGGTTGGTTGGTGAAAAGCACCGACTCCAATGGAAACAGCGCCATTTACGACTATTATCCCGATGGAAAACTAAAATGGGCACAGATTGAAGGCCACGATGAAACCAAAATAGAATTTCAATACGACGGCCTTGGCAACAGATCCGCGGTGTTGGACCCGGATTACGGATTGACCATCGAAGAACACAACGCTTTCGGTGAACTGATGAGACGGGTCACCCCGAATTCAGTCAGCACGGAATATGCCTATGACAAGCTCGGCAATAAAACCCGTTGTGTAGAGACCGACAACATTACTGGAACGTCAACAATGACGGAATGGTCCTATGGTACGACCACTGGAAAGAAGGGCTTGCTGCTGCAAATCAAACATGGCGACGATGAGATTATTTATGATTACGACAACAACTTGCACCTTCAATCCGTGGCAGAAAGTCGGGGCAACGACAATTTCAAAACGCTCTACACCTATGACAAAGCCTCAAGAGTGGAGAGCATCACCTATCCCTCGGGGGTTACCGTTCACTACGGCTATAATTCTGAAGGACAACTGCGCTGCATCATCGATGACAACGCCAAAGTTCTTTGGAAACTCAACGGTACAAACGTATTGGGTGCCCCGACCAAAATCACCACTGGGGATGGCTTTGTCTCTTATCGCGAATATGATCCTGCCAACAACAGATTAATCTCCTTGAGGACTCTTTCTGGAGAACGAGTCATCCAAGACTACGACTACAACTATGATGATTTCGCCAACATGACCGATCGAATCGATAACAAGCACGGCATCAACGAACATTTCAGCTACGACGACCTTAATCGACTCACCTCATCAACAGATGAGCATGGAGAAAACGTTTTCGATTACGATCCATTAGGCAGGATGATTAGAAAAACTCAATCAGGAGCAACCGTTTTCGCCAACGCCAACTACGCAGGTCCGAAGCCTTATGCTATCAAATCAGCACAAAGCCAACCAGGAGTGTTTCCTCAAGAACGCATGGACATCGAATACACCACCTTTGGCAAGGTCGCCTCTATCTGCGAAGGCGAAAAACAAGTCTCGTTTCAATATGGTTATGACCATCAACGCACCAAGATGACAGAAAACATCTCAGGAAAAGTTCGAGAAAAGATCTATGCGAACAGCTGCGAATTCATCACCCAACCCGGCTACGGGAGTGTGACACGCACCTTCCTCACTTGCCCTACAGGAATCTTTGCCGTGGCAGAGACAAGGAACGGCTACACGTCGCTCCATTACATCCACTCCGACCATCTCGATAGCTGGACGACCATCTCCGACAGCAAGGGTAACATCGAGCAGGAAAAACGATTTGACGCTTGGGGGAACTGCTCAGCCAGCGACTCCTTGGCCTTCGATAGAGGTTTCACTGGCCACGAACATATCAGGGGAATGAATCTCATCAACATGAATGGACGTCTTTATGATCCCATCACCTCTTCCATGATCAGACCCGATGCCAACATTCAAACGCCCGACTTCACCCAAAACTTCAACCGGTACGCTTATTGTCTGAATAATCCCTTGACCTACATTGACCCCGACGGTAACACTTTCATCGAATCCGCCCTTTTGTTCTATCTCTTTTTCTGCACTGACCTCGGTTATGAAATACAGAAAGAGCTCTTCCCAATCGCACTTCATCTGGACATGCATCTCTCGACCGAACAAATCGGCATTGGACTCGATGCTTCATGCGGCGTACCAAAGAAGATTCCTCTCAGCTTGCGGTTCCATGGTGGCGTTTCCTACTATTGGAGGTATTATGACAACAGTTTCAAAGGTTGGGAGCTCCGCGCCGGTGCCGAGCTCTGTGCTGGAGGACTGTTGGGGGTGTCGGGAACCAACTATTACTTTAGCGGAAAGAAGCAAGTCACCAACACTGTGTATATCGGCAACAGCATCTGTAGGTTAGACTACGAGAACGACTATATGTTCAACATCTGTCAGGACATCCTTGGTTTTCCCAAAGCTGACAACGGTGATCGGTATCGTACAGCAGCAGCAAAGATTCGTTTCGGTATAACATCCATCGGCCTTAACATTTTCACGGGTGACCCAGGGTTAAACCACGACGACCGGCGCACCTATATTGACTCTAGCAATGGCAGGGAGACCTATACCATCGGTGCCAACGGAGAGGATCCTGATGCCTACAGGGCGGGAGTGTTGTATTTTGGCATAGGCCCCATCCGCTTAGGCTATAACAGCGAAGGCATCCGCAACTTCTTCCAAAACAGATTGGCGCACGACTGGCTTTGCAGCAAGGACTCGCCCTATTTTAAGATGCTTGACCGTCCCGGTAATTTCTATTTCCATTTCGGCACCAACACAGGCAACTCCCTATGGTAATAACGACTATTTCAAAATCAACTCATATTCCTGCTCGGGTACGCCATTGGCATACAAGGTCATCCGCAAGCGGTTCGCTCCATGAATCAAGCTCAGGAACTCGATGTTTTCTTCGCGCTCCTCCCCTTCCTCCAAATCGGCGATGTCAAAAGTGTTTCGCATCAACACCTCTTCTCTTCGACGGCCCTTATCCACGAGCTCCACAAAAAGACGCACATTGGTGACCTTACCAGGTCCCATGTTGAACAGCTGAAGATGGACATGGCATCGAGCTTTCTCGTACTTTAAGGTCGGATCCGATTGAAAGCTCATCTTCTTTGAAACCAAGATGGGCTTAGGTTCGCAGTACACCACCTCGAATTCCGAGGAAGAGAACTCTTTCGGAATCTGACCAATCTCCCAATTGGGAGTGGTCGTCTCCACATAATAGTAACGCTTATCGTCAAAACCAATGTATTGCTTCGTGTTTACTCCATTGCAATGGACCCCCAAGGCGAGATGGTCAGGAAGAGAGAAGAGGACATAGTCCAAGCCCATCTCATGGAACATTGCCGAGAGCAAGACCACCTTATCTTCGCAATCGCCCACTCCTTCCACCAAGGTCTCTACGGGATAACGGACATACTCATCCACCCCCTTCGACTCCTCGTCGCTGAGGTAAGGCAATGACTGAACAAAAGTCACTGCCGATCGAATGCGAGCCACATCCGACGTGTCAGTGGCACAACACTGAGCCACCAACAGACGAATCACACCTCGGTCATGCTCCGAGAACATGAAACTGGAATAGTTTGAAGGCGAATCAAAAGGAGTACCATCATAGCGGTAAGCCGTATGCAACCGTTGGTTTTGATAGTAATCAAGCAACTGGCTATTAATGGCCAGCGAACAATCTTTGGTCTCACCGGCACAAACCCAGTGGTACTCCAACAAGATCAGACTATCGTTCTCAACGCCATGGGCCCAAAGCCACAGCATGGAAAACAGCACAGCTAAGAGATGTTTTCTCATGATTATTTACCCCAATAATGGAACTGTTTTACTTCTTTTTGCAACTCTTTTACGGCAGCCTCGAGTTGTTCATCAATTCCAGCAGCCATCTTCTCAGGAGTGTTTTTCACCTTTACATCTGGCTCCAACTGAGTGTTTTCCAACCAGTTGCCTTGTTCGGTACGATAACCAACCACGGGCAGGCCGAAATATAATGAGGGATCCTGCAAGGTCTCCCAGGTCACACTCGACATGGTTCCAGGCACAGGCATACCCACCAAGCTTCCCATGCCTTTGTGTTTGTACACCCAAGGAGTACCATGCGCATTGCTGTAATTGGCCTCACCGATGATCATCACCGAAGGTTTGTTGTAACGACGAGATGGCATCACACAGGCCACACTATCGTTGATCACCTGCTCCAGATATTTCTCGCCACTGAACAGAATCTCAATGTCTTCGTGCAAACGGCCACCGCCATTGAACCGGGTGTCGATGACAATGCCATCACAAAGATTATATTTTCCTAAGATCTGGGAATACACATCACGATAGCTGGCATCCCCCATGCTCTTAATATGGACATAACCCAAGCGACCGTTCGACAGCTTTTTCACCGTCTCTTCGTTATGCTTCACCCAACGTTCATAAAGCAAGTTATTCATGGCGCCATGGCTGATCGGTTTCACGGTCTCGGTCCAACGATCACCCTTCGATGGGTTATACACCTCCACCAGCACCTGTTTCCCTGCTTTGTTGTTCAACATCGGATAATAGTCCTTCCCCGCTTCAATGGCTTCACCATCAATCTTTTCAATGATGCAACCTTCCGTCACTTTCGACGACTTCTTGTCAAATGGGCTTCCGGTGACCACTTCAGCAATCTTCAGGCCATCCCCCTTGTAGTCCAGGTCGAGCAACACACCAAACTCGGCAGTAGAATCACCACGGCCCGACGGACGATAACCCGATCCCGTATGGGAGACGTTCAGCTCTCCTAGGATCTCGCTGAGCATCTCAGAATAGTCGTAGTTGTTGTTGATGTGTTCAAGGAACGGATGATAAGCCTTTTTCATCATCTCCAGGTCAACGCCATGATGGTCTTTCATGAAGAAGCGTTTCTCAATCTGCAAGAACACGTGATCGAACATATATTCACGTTCTTTTGCATAGTCAAGTTTCATGGAGGCGTCGTATTTGATGGATGACGACTTGCCTCCCTTCGTCTCCACTTTTTGGAGGTTACCATTGGAAAGCAGGAACAGATTCTCGCCCTTCTTGTCCATCTTCAGCTGAGCCCCACCCTGGCCCAGCTTCTTTAAAATCTTCATCGACCGTTCACGCACATCCATCTCCCAAAGGTCATAACCTTTCTCGAACGACGACATGAAATAGAGCTTGTCGCCTTCCTTAGAAAGGGCCACACCACTCAGGCTTGACGACATGGGGGTGAGCCGACGCACACGGTCTTGCAGATGATCCAAGTCGATCTCCAGAAGCTTCTCTTCTTTTGCTTTCTCTTCTTTTTTATCCTCTTTGGCTTCGTCTTTCTTCTTGTCTTTCTTCTTATCCTTTTTTGCAGCTTTTTCCTCTTTTTCCGGTTCATCTTTCTTCGTCTCCTTCTTGCCCTTCTCAATCTCCTTCATCAGCGCATATTCCTCCTTGTTCAGTTGGAATTTGTCGTATGCGTCTTGATTCATAAAGGCGATGAACACGTCGTTTTGGCTACCCCATGAGGCATGGGAACGCATTCCATAGCGGTTGGAGACATAGATCACGGCATTGCCATCCATAACCCAATGCGGATTACCATCAATGTAGGCACTCTCCGTGATATTATAGATCTTCATCGAGCCATCAGCCTTGACAATGCCAATGTCGCTATAAGGATCACGCATGTTGGTTACCAAGGTCAGCACAAACCACTTGCTATCTGGTGACCACTTATAGGAAAAGCCATAGTCGTCCGTGTCATAGTTTTGGCTGCCATCGGTGATTTGTCGCACTTCTTTTGAATCTATATTATAGACTTTCAATATGTTACGATTCTCAATAAAAGCAATCTCCTTGCCGTCAGGAGAGTACGTCGGAGCGATACGTTCCACACCGTCATTTTCAAACAGCGGTTTCTCGTCGATCAGGGTGGCGTAAACAAAGTTGAAGTCCTCTTTACGTTCGATGCTCGCTTGGTAGATGTTCCAGTAACCATCCCGTTCAGAGGCATAGACCAAAGTGCGTCCATCTTTCGAGAAGGAAGGATTCCGTTCCGGCTGAACCGTATGCGTAATCTGTTTCGAGGTAGCGTATTCATCCGTGCCTGTCACGAAAATCTCACCGCGCGAGCAAAAAGCGATCAGCTTGCCATCCTGGCTCAAGTCAAAATCGTTAATGTTCTTGAAGTCTTGCTTCACCAGCTGTTCCAAGGGCTGGTCATTGACAATTTGGATGTTGACTTTCTTCGGTTCTTGTCCGATGCGTTGAGTGTAGATCTCGCCCATATAACCATAGCAGAGCAATCCGTCATTGGCAACGCTAAGGAATCGCACGGGATGCGTAGGGAAAGAAGTGATCTGCTCCACCTGTTCCATGTTGTTTACAGGAGCTTTATACACATTGAAGTTGCCGTTGTTGCGTTCGCTGAGGAAGACAACCTCTTTGTAGCCGGGAAGGTAACGCGGATCACGGTCCTCGCCCACATTGGTAGTCAGCAAGGTATGAGTCTTTTTCTTGGCATTGTAATACACCACATCGCGGGCCACTGAGGAGACATGATGCTTACGCCAAACATTCTCGCTGCCCTTACGGTCGTAATACAGGAACGACTTCCCATCCTTGTCAAACGACATGCTTCCGACAGGCACAGCCACCACCTGCTCAGGACGGCCTCCTTCGACCTTTACCTTATATAACTCAGTGATCCATGCTGCAGGAAACTGTATGTTCTCCGCCTGTTTCTGCACCTGAGCTGTAAAATAGATTTCCTTTCCATCTGGGGAGAAAGCGCAAGGGATCTCAGAAGCAGAGTTCGTTGTAATTCGCTGAGCTACACCACCTTCAACAGAAACGGCATAGACATCAAAGTTGCCATTCCGATCCGAGGCAAAGGCGATGGTCTTTCCATCCGGAGACCATTGCGGGCTGGTTTCATACGAAGGATTGGTCGTCAGCTGCAGGGCACGACCACCTTGGGTATCCACCACATAAACATCGCCTTTGTAACAAAAAGCGATTTTGTCGCCCTGCGGTGAGACAACATTATAGCGCATCCACAAGGGTTGAGCCGACACTTGCAACGCCGTAGCAAGCAATAAGGAGACAAGTAGTCTTTTCATAGGATTAAATATTATATTTTTATTTATATTATTTCACTCTAAACCAAAACACCGATTGTCCTTCAAGGAACAATTCCAATTTATCGCCGACATGCACTTCCCCGACCCCTCTCGGCGTACCGGTGAAGATATAGTCTCCTTCTTTAAGGGTGACATAGTGGGAGACGTGGGAGATGATTCTGTCGAAGCTGAAAATCATGTCTTGGCTTTGGCCTTGCTGTGCCCACTCATCATTCAGTTTCATACCAAAGCTAATGTTGTTTGGATCCTTTAACTCATTGATTTTCTTAAACTCACCTATGGGAGCCGAGCTATCAAAGGCTTTGGCGATTTCCCATGGATGGCCTTTCTCGATGCATCTCCGCTGCAAGTCGCGAGCGGTGAAGTCGATGCCAACCGTAATAGCATCGTAGTAATTATGGGCATACTTTTCCTCAATCGAACGCCCTGGCTTACTAATCCTGATTACCAGTTCCGTTTCGTAGTGAATCTCATGAGAGAAGTCAGGATAAAAGAAGGGGTTATGAGGAAGCAGCAAGGCTGATGCCGGTTTCATGAAGAAGAGCGGCTCTGCAGGCAACTCCCGATCCAATTCGGCGATATGAGCCAGATAGTTTCTTCCGATACAGATGATCTTCATGATGGAACAATTAGAAATGTGCTGTTTTCCCTCCCATCCTGAGTTTGATGGCGGTAATCACGTTCTTGGTATATAATGGAAAATCCGAATTCATCATCCATGAATAATAGGATGGCTCAATGCGGAACACATCTTCCACTCGTTTTCCCTTGTGCTTTCCAAACTGGAACACTTCTTTGCCTTGGGCATCGTAGATAATTTGACCGGAGAGGTCTGCGTTTTGGTGATGTGCTGAGAATTGTGACAGCTCTTTCATGTCGTTCACCGGCCCCTGAGTTTTCACACCTTTAGAGTCCTCATAATCAACACCTTCGTACTTATCGAGCATCGCTTTGAGCACTTCGTACGTGGCTTTGGTGTCGGCTCCGGCTCCATGGGCACCTTCCAGTTCGGCATGGCAGAAGAAGCGATACGCTCCTTTCAAGGTGCGGGGTTCCATTTTCATGAAGATGTTCATCACGTCGATAAGGTCACGGTCTTTGGGGTCAAATTGGCAGCCCGCCCTCAGGAATTCCTCGACCAGCATGGGAAGGTCGAATTTCAGGATGTTGTATCCTGCCAAGTCGCAGTTGCCAAACATTCGAGCGATTTCGGGGGCTAACTGCTTGAAAGTCGGCTTATCGGCCACCATTTCATTGGTATAGCCATGCACTGCAGAAGCTTCAGGTGAGATGGGTATTGTAGGGTTGACGAGCCAGGTCTTTTGTTCCTCCTCGCCGTTGGTATTCACTCGTAAAATGCTGATTTCCACGATACGGTCGTGGGTCGGGTTGAGACCAGTGGTCTCCAAGTCAAAAAAGGCGATAGGCCGTCTCAAGTTCAGTTCCATGGTTTTAAACGTTTTTCGTGCAAAAGTAACACTTATCTGCAATTTTTTTCAAGAATTGAACGCTCTATCACGAAATAATTTTACTTTTGTGCGTTTTTTCAAAACTTAAAGACATGATAGAAGAAAATGAAATGCAGAATGAAAGAGAAGACTTATTCTCGAAAGCAGTAAGAGCAGGAAAAAGAACGTATTTCTTCGACGTGAAGACGACCAGAGGCGATGAAAAATACCTCACCATAACGGAGAGCAAACGCCGTTTCGACAACGACCAAAACCGTTTCTTCTATGAGAAACACAAGATTTTCCTGTACAAGGAGGATTTCATGAAGGTTTCCAAGGCCTTGAACGACGCCATCAATTTCATTGAGACCGGCGAATATCCCGAGGACTATCACGAGGAACCCGTCAACGATGTCGAGGACGGCCTTGAGAAATGGTTCGACGATCTGGAAAAGAACATTTGATCAGAACCCTGAAGACACAAAAGGCCGCATCATGATGCGGCCTTTTCTATTTATCAACAAAAGTATCGTTTGTTGATAACTTTCATTGGCCCTGACACAACAAAACCAGCCAAAAGCCGTATCTTTGCTATCTTAATCAAACGTCACAAATCAGAATCACATTCATGGGAAAAATCATAGCCATCGCCAACCAAAAAGGCGGTGTGGGCAAGACCACCACCGCCATCAACCTGGCAGCCAGCCTCGCTGTCCTCGACCATAAGACACTCCTCATCGATGCTGATCCGCAAGCCAACGCCACCTCCGGGGTGGGTTTCGACCCCAAGAACATTGGCACCAGCATCTATGAGTGCATCATCGAGAACACCGATCCTCATAGTGTCATCGTCAGCACCGAGACGCCCAACCTATTCCTGCTCCCTGCCCATATCGACTTGGTGGGAGCGGAGATCGAGATGATCAACCTGCCCGATCGCGAGCAGATGATGCGCAACACCCTCGCTGGGGTCAAAAACGAATATGACTACATCATCATCGACTGCTCACCATCACTGGGACTGGTCACCGTCAATGCACTGACCGCCGCCGACTCCGTCATCATCCCCGTACAATGCGAATATTTCGCCCTCGAAGGACTGGGCAAACTGCTCAACACCATTAAGATCGTGCAGACACGACTCAACCCCGACCTCGACATCGAAGGCATCCTCCTCACCATGTTCGACACCCGACTCCGCCTCTCCAAACAAGTGGTGGAAGAAGTCAAAATGCATTTCCAAGACATGGTGTTCGACACCATCATCAACCGAAACACGCGACTGGGCGAAGCACCGAGCTTCGGCAAGACCATCATCATGCACGACGCAGGCTCCGTAGGTGCCATCAATTACCTTAACTTGGCTAGAGAGATCTTAGAGAAAAACAACGATAAAACAAAAGCATAACCATGTCAGACAGCAAGAAGCACAGAGGATTAGGAAGAGGCTTGGACGCCATACTGCAAAGTCCTGAGACCGACATTACCAGCAAGGACATCAGCGGAGACTATGTGGCTGGAGCCGTCGCCGAAATCGACATCAACCTCATCGAGACCAACCCCTTCCAACCCAGGACGGAGTTTGACGATGCCGCCCTCGACGAATTGGCACAGTCCATCAAGGAACAAGGTGTCATCCAACCCGTCACCGTCCGCAAACTAGGCTATAACCGCTACCAACTTATCTCCGGAGAACGACGCCTGCGCGCCTCCAAACGCGCCGGGCTCACCACCATACCCGTGTTCATACGCATCGCCAACGACGAACAGATGCTCGAACTCGCCCTCATCGAGAACATCCACCGCGAAAACCTCAACGCCATCGAGGTGGCCATCTCCTACCAACGTCTCATCGACGAGTGCAACCTCACCCAAGAACAACTCAGCGAGAAAGTGGGCAAAAGCCGCTCTGCTATCGCCAACTTCCTACGACTGCTGAAACTGCCCGCAGAAATCCAAATCGCCCTCCGCGACGGACACATCACCATGGCACACGCCCGTGCCCTCATCAACGTCGAAGACAAAGAAACGCAACTCAAACTGCTGCAACAGATCATCGAAGATGAACTCAACGTCCGCCAAACCGAGGAACTCGCCAACAAAGCCAAGAACCAAGACAACGGGAAGGAACAACGCAAACAGACCAACTACCTCCCCGACCATTTCAAGGCCCAAATCAAGACACTCTCCCAAGCCCTGAACACCAAAGTCAAGGTGAAACGCAACCTCAAAGGACAAGGCAGCGTGGTCATCGACTTCAAGAACGAAGCCGAATTCGACCGCATCATCGAACTCTTCAACAAACAATAAATGCGCCCACGCCGACCACACAGAATCTTACTGACCGCCTTGCTGCTTCTGTTGGTTGCCCTCCCGGCAACAGCACAGAAGAAAGTGCATAGTCCAAGAAAAGCTGGCATCATGTCAGCCTGCCTTCCTGGACTGGGCCAGATCTATAACGGCAAATGGTGGAAGACCCCCATCATTTATGCCGGCCTGGGTGGAATCGGCTACCTGGCCTACGACAACTACAAAGACTACCGCCTCTACCTTACCGCATACAAAATCAAGACCGGCGACTTGGAAGAAGGCGTGGTGCCAAGCGAACAAGCGCTCATCCTCTCCGAGCATTACTTAGATAGTCAACTGCAATCGTACAAAGAAAGCTTCCGACGCAACTTCGAGCTGTACTGCATCATCCTTGCCGCCTGGTACGGCCTCAACATTGTCGATGCCATCGTTGATGGACACCTTTACACGTACGACATCAGCGACGATCTGAGCCTCAACATCGACCCCGCCTTCAACACCATCGACAGCCCCGGACTTTGCTTCCATAACAAGATTCCACAAACGGGACTCACCCTTACATTGAACTTCTGACATGAAAATAGCACTCATAGGATACGGAAAGATGGGCCATGAAGTAGAAAAAAACGCCCTATCCATGCATCACGAGGTTGTCGTGACCATCGACAACGACCAAGAATGGCAAGAACGGCTGCCACTTCTCAAAACTGCTGAGGTAGCCATCGAGTTTAGCCAACCCGACCAGGCATTCAACAACATCAACCGCTGCTTCGACCTGCACCTTCCCGTCGTGGTCGGCACCACGGCATGGTACGACAAGCTGGACGAAGTCAAGCAACGGTGCCACGACGAAGGCCAAAGCCTGTTTTACGCCCCAAACTTCAGCATCGGGATGAACATGGTGTTTTTATTAAACAAACAGCTGGCTAGGTTTGCCGAAAAATACGGCTACAACATGTCGGTGTCCGAAACCCATCACATCCATAAGCTCGACAAACCCAGCGGCACCGCTGCCAAACTGGCCAACGACATCATCAACGAAAGCAACCGTTACCGTTATTGGTCCATCGATGAGACCATCCCTGACGATGTCCTTCCCATCGAGGTGACCCGCGAAGGAGAAGTCTTTGGCATCCATAGCATCACCGCCCAGTCCACTGCCGACCGCATTACCCTCATCCATGAGGCGTTCAGCCGCGAAGGGCTGGCCAAAGGAGCCTTGGCCGCTGCCCAATTCCTCCTTGGCAAAACAGGTTGTTTCACTATGGAAGATTTGTTTAATTCTTAATAATAATTACAGCCACTTTGCGTTAATACTTAATTAGATTTTCAGAACATGTCACTCATACTCTTCATCCTTATCATCCCCGCCCTGTTTACCATACCTATCGCTTTCTGCTGGAAACAATTCAAGGCTGCGGGACAAAAAAGCGCACATGCCTTCATCCCCTATTTCAACATCTTTGTCCTGTTGAAAATCATCAAGAAGGAAAAGAAATTCTGGTGGTGGTTCTTCATCATCTTCCCTTATATCAACATTTTCATGCTCTTCCTGATGCTCATTGAGCTAGGCAAATGCTTCGGCAGATTCAAGGTATGGGAGGAATTCATGGCAGCCGTCCTGCCCTACATCTTCTTTCCGCTCATCGTGAAAGACGATCCATACCAAGACCCTGCTACGACGAAGAGACCCAAGAAATCAACCGCACGCGAATGGTTCGACGCCATCGTGTTTGCCGTGGTGGCCGCCCTCATCATTCGTACCTACGTTTTCGAGGCCTTCACCATTCCAACCTCCAGTATGGAAAAAACCCTTTGCGTTGGCGATTATCTGATTGTCAGCAAGATACACTATGGCCCCAAACGACCTAACACCCCATTGTCGTTCCCGTTCGTCCACAACACCCTGCCTTTCAGCAGCACAAAGAAATCCTATCTCGAATGGATCAAACTGCCTTATCACCGTTTCCCGGGAACTTCCACCATCAAGCGCAATGACCCCATCGTATTCAACTACCCTGCTGGCGACACCGTATGTGACAAGTTCCAAAGCAGCGTAAGCTACTACGACCTAATCCGCGAATATGGCAGAGAACGCGTGTGGAACGACCATCTCAACTTCGGCAAAGTCATCGCTCATCCTGTCGATAAACGCGAGAATTACGTCAAGCGACTCATCGGAATGCCCGGCGACAAGATGCAGATTATCGACGGCACCGTTTACATCAACGACGAGGTTGGCTTCCAACCGGAGAACATGCAATTCAACTATAAGGTCACTACCACTGGCAACGGCATCAATCAACGCATCCTCGACAAATACCATATCACCGAGGCTTATCGTGGTACCAACACCAACGAAGCTATCATGAACATCAGCGAGAAAGTGGCCGAAGAACTGCGCAAACTCAATTTCATCACCTCGGTTGAACGCATCATCGCTCCTGCAGGCGAGAACACCAACTACGAACTCTTCCCGCATCGCCCCGACCTATATCCCTGGAATGTCGATAACTACGGCCCCATCACCATGCCCAAGAAAGGCAAGACCGTCAAACTCACTCTCGAGAACCTTCCTCTGTATGAGCGAATCATCCATGCCTATGAGCTGCACAACCTGCAAGTCAAAGGAAATCAAATCCTTATCGACGGGCAACCCGCTGACAGCTATACCTTCGCCATGGATTATTACTGGATGATGGGCGACAACCGCCACAACTCCGCCGACTCACGCTATTGGGGCTTTGTCCCTGAAAACCACATCGTTGGCAAGGCCATCTTCGTTTGGCTCTCCATCGACAAGGAAAAAGGTGGCATCCGCTGGAACCGCATGTTCAGAATCCCTAAATAACTTGATAACCAACATATCACAATGGCCGAGAATACAAAAAAAGAAAATACTTTCAAGCCCAAGCCACAGCCGATCATCGTCTCGGAGGAGCCCTTGGACTATCCCATAGAGGAGTCCAAGAAAAAACCCGCCAAGAAGGATAAAAAGACAGAGAAGCCTAAAAAGGTGGAGAAGCAGAAAAGGGAGAAAAAAGAAAGAAACCACAACGAGCTTAGTGTCAACGACCCTCGTTTCCGCTATGTGGGCGGATTCCTCCTGCTACTCATCGCATTGTTCCTTGGCATCGCCTTCTTGTCGTTCTTCGTCAGTTATTTTAACAGCTCCTACCACGAAACTGGCACTACGCTTTTTGGCAAAGCCATCCAGTTTGACAACATCACCGGAAAACTCGGATCCTTCTTGTCGCAAGTTCTCATCAAAGAATCCTTCGGTATCGGTTCTATTTTCTTTGTTTATCTCTTGACCATCATTGGATTACATCTCACTATCGGCTCCAAAATACGAATGTGGAACATATGGAAACACGCGGTCATGTTGCTGGCTTGGGTTCCCCTACTCTTCGGATTCATCCACTTCGTTGCGCCCAACAAAGCATGCGAAATCTTCGGTGGAGCAGTTGGCAAGTTCCTGAACTCCAGCCTCTTTAACATCATCGGCAAATCAGGAGTCATCCTCACTTTGGTGTTTGTGTTCCTGCTCTACTTGTTGTTTGAATTCAACTTGAACATCGATGCCATTCGTCAGTGGCGTGAGCGCAGGGCAGAACGTCGAGCCGAACGACTGGCCAACAAACAGAACAACTATGAAAACCAACCTGAGATTGACGATCCAATAGATACGCCCGATGAGCCCGAAAATGACGATCCCGACGACATAAACGATTCTAACGGCTTTGATGATCTTAACGACATCGACGATGACGACCTGCCTCCCATTACGGTAATCCACCGTCCGGCAGAAAACACCCTCAACAACCCTACCCCATCCACGGACAACAGCATCGAGCTTGAGCCCCATTCTACCAGCTCAAACAACGCCAGTTCAAATAATACCAGTAATACCAGCGCCAACGAGACCAAGTTGGAGATTGTCAACCCAACGGATAAGGTGGAGCTGGTCATTGAAGAGACCAAAGAAGAAAAGACGGTCACTGACGGCAAAGAGCATCATACCATCGATACCCCTTACGACCCTCATTATGAGCTCAGTGACTTCAAGTTCCCCACTCTTGACCTGCTTCGCGACTTTGGCGATAAACGTGCCGAGGTGAGTAATGAAGAGTTGGAGAGCAACAAGAACAAGATTGTGGAGACCTTGGCCAACTACGGCATCCAGATTGACAAGATCAAAGCTACCATCGGCCCGACGGTCACCCTATACGAGATCGTGCCTGCTGCTGGCGTACGTATTGCCAAGATCAAGAATCTGGAAGACGACATCGCCTTAAGTTTGGCCGCATTGGGCATCCGTATCATCGCCCCGATTCCAGGCAAGGGCACCATTGGCATCGAAGTGCCGAACAAGAAACCGGAGACCGTCTCCATGAAGAGTGTCCTCGCATCGGAGAAGTTCCAAAACAACAAGTTCGCCCTGCCTTGTGCCATCGGCAAGACCATCTCCAACGAAACGTACGTCTTCGACCTTGCCAAGATGCCGCATATCCTTATGGCTGGTGCCACAGGACAAGGAAAGTCGGTCGGATTGAATGCCATCGTAGCCTCTTTGCTTTACAGCAAGCATCCTTCCGACCTGAAGTTCGTCATGGTTGACCCCAAGAAGGTCGAGCTTACCCTCTATAACCGCATCGAGCGTCATTACCTGGCCAAGTTACCCGATTCCGCCGATGCCATCATCACCGACGTGAAGAAGGTGGTACGCACGCTCAACTCGCTCTGTATCGAGATGGATCAGCGTTACGACCTGCTCAAGGCCGCCGAATGCCGCAACATCATTGAATACAACGAGAAGTTCAAGTCTCGCCGTTTGCTCCCCACCGAAGGTCATCGTTATCTTCCTTATATTGTCTTGGTCGTTGACGAGTTTGCCGACTTGATCATGACGGCTGGTCGTGAAGTGGAGTCGCCCATCGCCCGTCTGGCCCAGCTTGCACGTGCCATCGGCATCCATCTGATCATCGCTACCCAGCGTCCTTCAGTTAACATCATCACTGGTTCCATCAAGGCCAACTTCCCTGCTCGTATCGCCTTCCGTGTCATCTCTGCCGTTGACTCCAAAACCATCCTCGATCAAAGTGGAGCCAACCAACTCATCGGACGAGGCGACATGTTGCTCTCGACTGGCAACGATTTGGTGCGACTGCAATGCGCTTTCATCGACACACCCGAGGTCGAAGCCATCACGCAGTTCATTGGCGAGCAAAGGGGATTCAGCGAGCCCTTCTTGTTACCCGAAGTGCCCGACGAGGAATCCGGCAATGGCGATGGCGACTTCGAGGACGGTGATGAACGCGACAGCCTATTCGAGGAAGCCGCCCGCATCGTAGTCCAAACCCAACAGGGATCCACCTCCATGATCCAACGCAAACTTAAACTCGGCTACAACCGCGCAGGCCGAATCATCGACCAGCTGGAAGCCGCCGGCATCGTGGGTCCCTTCTCGGGAAGCAAGTCGCGCGAAGTCAAAGTCGCCAACGAATTCGCTTTGGAACAGATTTTGAAGGATCTCGAAATGAAAGATCAAGGCATTTGATCATTGTGTAGTAAATTAATCCATTATCATCATGAAAAAACCAACCAACATCTTCATCACTTTTGTGCTGCTCTTCGCATCCATCGGCAGCTTCGCTCAACAATCCAACTTGGCCGATATGTTTATCAAGAAAATGGTCAAGACCCTTCGTGACCCCAAAAACGTTGAGCTGAGCTACACCTATCAATTTAGCACTGACAAAAACGCAAAAAAACAAGAAGGCAAAGCCTATATGCAAGGCGAACAGTACAAAATCATCATGAATGAACAGCAAACCATCTCCGATGGCAGCGTGATTTGGTCCTATTTAGTCGAAGATCAAGAGGTCATGGTCAGCCGTGCCAACGACGGCAACGACAACACTCCCTTCAAACTCCTCAGCACCCTCGACAGAGACTATACCGCCAAGTTCTTAGGTACAAACGAAAACAACGAGTCAAGCATTGAACTGAACAACCCCAAAGGGAAATACAAGACTGTCAACGTCGTCATCAACAAGGACGGCACCCTGAAGAGCGCTGAAATCACTTCCGAAGACAACAGCAAGCTTATCATCGAGGTGACGGAGATGAAAACCAACCAACAATACGACGAAGGATTCTTCACCTTTGACGAGAAGGCTCATCCCGAAGTGGAAATCATCGACATGAGATAATTCACACGAGGAAGTGAAAGGCATGTTCAAGAAGATCATCAACACCTTCGGAACGAAAATCACCGCGGCGGTCATCAACTTCATGATCGCCGTGATCCTTTCACAGGTTCTCGGTGACGCTGGCAAGGGCACCCAAGCGCTGCTCTTGACGACCATCTCTTTCATCTTGATCTTCAGTGAGATCGTCTGCGGCGAGAGCATCGTCTTCCTCACCCCCCACCATCCTTTCAAGAAAATCCTGGTAGCCTCCGTCGCTTGGTCAGGCTTGATTGCTGTAGTCATGGGCGGATGCATCCGTTTGTTTTACCCTGGGCTGGAGGCCAACCTGGTTATCCATGTTGCCATCCTCTCATTCATCTCCTGCCTGGGCAACATCAACTTCCGTTTCTTGGTCGGAAAGGAAGAAATCCATAAAGCAAACTATAACACCCTGCTACAGCCCATTCTCCTGATCCTGACCTTGATTGTATATTACCTTCTTCTGAAGAAGACAGACATCTATGGTTACGTCATCGGACTTTACATAGCCTATTTTGGATCTTTCCTTCTGGGAGTCTGGATGCTGCGTCAAGAATACGTCCATCTATTCAAAGACAAGGACCGCCATTATTCCACCGTGTTGAAAGACCTCTTCAAGTATGGTTTTCTCAACCAAACGGGCCATTTCGTGCAGTTTTTCAACCTGCGCTTGAGCTATTATCTGCTCGACCGGTTCATCGACAAGGGTCACGTGGGCGTTTTCTCCAATGCCGTCTCCGTTGCCGAGTCGATATGGATCATCAGCAGCAGCATCGCCTTAGTCCAATACGCGCGCATCGCCAATGCCGACAACCGCGAGTATGCCCAAAGACTCACCTTGGATCTAAATAAGATATGCTTGGTCATCTCTGCCTTGGCCATCATCGTGCTCTGCCTGCTTCCCTCATCGGTTTACGTCTTTATCTTTGGTCCCGATTTCGGAGGCATGGCCCGCATCATTCGCATCCTTGCCCCAGGCATCCTCTTTTTCTGTGTATTCCTGATCTTGGGCCATTATTATTCGGGCATTGGACGCTACCATATGAACACCTTCGCCGCCTTGTGTGGCTTGGCAGTCACTTGTGTGCTAGGATTCACCTTGATTCCACGCTATGATGTCACCGGAGCGGCCATCACCTCGGCTGTATCTTATACCGTCAATGCCATCTTCCTCTTTGTGTTCTTCCTCAAGGAGTCGCATTTTAAAGGCAAGGATTTCATCTTGAGGAAAAGCGAAGTGCAGAGCTATATTGCCGAACTGAAACAACAATTCTCGAAACAAAACACCGAAAATGAATAAGCTACAGAAACTCACCAAGGCTATCGGACGAATCATCAAGCATCCTTACCTGCTCAACCTAGTCCTTCAAGACAAGGAAAGCAACAAAGAGGACGTGATTCGTCGCTATGGTTTCGCCGACGGGCTCCCCTTGTTGGAGATCAACGAGTTGTTCCCTGATTTCTCCGAGACTGCAAACCCCTATGCTTACCTTTCGGGAGCCACCATGCCCATCGACATCGCCTTGCTTCGAGCCTTGGCAAAACGCAATATGGTGAAAGCTTATTTCGAGATCGGGACGTGGCGCGGTGAGAGCGTTGCCAACATGGCGGAAGTCGTGCAGCGCTGCGTCACCCTCAACCTTCCAAAAGAAGACATCGTCCGTCTGACCGAGAATCAACAATATGCCGATTTACACAGTTTCTTCAGCAAAAACCTAGGTAATGTAGAACAGCTCTACGGCGACTCCCAAAACTATGATTTCCAAGCACATTATGGGCTATACGACATGGTATTCGTTGACGGAGACCATCACTACGAAAGTGTGAGAAAAGACACGGAAACAGCATTCAAACTTCTGAAAGGAGAACGATCCATCATTGTTTGGCATGACTATGGTGCCGACCCGGAAACCATCCGTTGGGATGTATTGGGTGCCATTCTGGATGGAGCACCGGCCGAAAAAAGAAAACATATCTATCACATATCCAATACGTTATGTGCAGTCTATCTACCCGAAGACTTGCCATCAAAGAAACTTGTCCCCTACGAAACACCGCGTAAGTATTTCGAAATCAATATCAAGACCCATACCTGTTGAGCCATGAATATACTGCATCTGCTGAGTTGGTTTCCCACGCCTGACGACCCCACCTTAGGCAATTTTTGCGTCCGCATGATCGATGCACTGCCTGAGGACTGCCAGTCCGTCATCCTCTCAGTATGCGATGGCAAAGACCTCAAAGAGTCATTCAAAGTCAATGAAATCAAGGGCTTGCACCATACCCATGTTCAAATAGCCATCCGTCCCCCGAAAAACAAAGCACTTCGCAAGCTGAAAATGCTGAGAATGTACCAGTATGGTTTGCGTTATGTGAAAAAATACTTCTTCCAACCCGACCTGATTCATCTCCATGTGGCCTATCCGCTTGGTCAGTTGGCTTTGCTATGGCATCGGATCCACGGCTACCCATATGTCATGACTGAGCATTGGACGATTTACCAGCCGCAAAACAAGGACGTCCTAGTGGGAAGGCTGAAAAAGAAGATCGTCAACATCGCCAACCATGCCTCGCTAATCATGCCTGTCAGCCTCGACTTGCAGCATTGCATGGAGGGACATGGCGTACACAATCGTTTTAAGGTGATTTACAACCTCGTGAACACCGACGTATTCACCCTCAGCAAAGCTCTCGAAAGGCCGAAGAAACACATCCTTCACATCTCCACTTTACGCGATGAGGCTAAGAATTTCAGCGGCATCTTGCGGGTGGTGGAACAACTTCGCCAACAACGCAACGATTTTGAATTGCATGTCATTCATGACTACGAGGCTCCAGAATTCAAGGCATTTGTCAAGGAGCATCATTTGGAGGATGATGTGATTTTCCATGGCAAGAAGACCTCCGCTGAGGTAGCCCAGGCTTTTGCTGACAGCGACTTTTTCGTCCTGTTCTCCAACTTCGAAAACCTGCCCTGCGTCATTGTGGAAGCCTTTGCCTCGGGAGTTCCCGTGTTAAGCACTGCAGTGGGAGGTATTGCTGAGATTCTATCCCCTGAAAGGGGAATTCTCATCCCTTCCGGTGACGAAGAGGCATTACTCCAAGGAATGAATTCCATGCTTGATCATAGTGGTGAATATGACCGTGCCGCCATTCGCGACTATGCCGTCAATACCTTTGCCGCGCCCAACATCGGGCAGCAAATCGCAGCAGCCTATAAAAGCGTTTTGGAGCAATAACCAAGGTTACTCACCTACGGTATTCTTCATGATTCCAATCTTGGAATTCTCAATGAACTTCACAATCAGCTCAAGGTCTTCCGATTCCGGCAAGTTAGCCTTGATATATTGTACAGCTTGGGATACATTCATGCCAGCGCTATAGATGACGCGATACACGTCTTGGATGGCATTGATGCGTTCCTTGGTATAGCCGCGGCGCGACAAACCAATATAATTCACCCCTGCATAAGAGACAGGATAACCAGTGCCGGTCTTGACAAAAGGTGGGATGTCCTTGTTGATCATGGCACCGCCCGAAATCATGACATGAGCCCCGATACGGGTAAACTGCGAAACCGCTGCAAGTCCACCCAAGATTGCCCAGTCATCGACGACGATATGTCCTGCCAAGGTAGCGGCATTCGACATGATGACATGGTCGCCCAGATAGCAGTCATGTGCCACATGGGTAAAAGCCATCAGCAGGCAGTCCTTGCCCACGACGGTCTTTCCAGAGGCGACAGTGCCCTTGTTGACTGTTGCCGACTCACGCACTGTGGTACCATCACCGATAAAACAATAAGTGGTCTCCCCCTTGTATTTGAGATCTTGAGGTATGGCTGAAATCACCGCCCCGGGGAAGAACTTGCAGTTCTTTCCGATGCGTGCTCCGTCCATGATAGTCACATTGGGTCCGATCCAAGTGCCAGAGCCGATTTCCACATCCTCGCCAATCCAGCTAAAGGGTTCGATAATGACATCCTCTGCGATGCGGGCATTGGGATGGATGTATGCCATTGGTTGATTCATGGGTTCGCTGTTTGATTATTCCTGTTGAAGCATGGTATGTTTGATCCTTCTTGCAAACGCAGTGTTGGAGAAATGGCCAGGCTTATAAGCTTTCACATAACCTTTGATCGGTTTGCCCACCAGGGTGAGGTCGCCAATCACATCCAACAGCTTGTGGCGTGCGGGCTCGTTCTCGAAGTACAGATCGACATTATTCAAGATACCTCCCTCCTTGACCAACACTTTAGGCTTTTTGAAGAAAGCTGCGATATGATCCAGTTCTTCTGAGGACACGTTCTTGTTGACGAACACAATGGCGTTGGTCAGGTCGCCTCCTTTGATCAGGTTACGGCTGAGGAGGGTCTCCAGTTCATGCAGGAACACAAAGGTACGGCATGGGGCAATTTCGGCAGCGAAATCCTTCATGTCGTGCAATGATGCACTTTGCTGGTCCAGCACCTTGGTGTTATATTTCACGGTAACGTCGAGTTTGAAGCTGTCGCAAGGCTCGATGGAAAGCTCAATGCCGAGGACTTCGTTACGATAAACGATGGGTTCCTTGACGACATAATAGTCGCGAAAGGCCTTCTGCTCAACGATACCGGCCTCTTTCAGCACTTTGACAAATTCTTTTGCGCTGCCGTCCATGATGGGCATCTCTTCCACATCAATGTCGATCAGCACATTGTCAATGCCCATGCCGCGCAACGAAGCCAACACGTGTTCAACGGTATATATCTTGACGCCACCTTTACCCAAGGTGGTACCTCTTGTTGTATCAATGACATTATCCACGTCCGCCTCAATAATGGGTTGGTCTTCAAGGTCAACCCTACGGAAACGAATTCCCGTGTTTGCAGCGGCTGGATTGAAAGTCAGAGTGCCACATTGACGCGTATGTAATCCTGCGCCCGAGACACTGACTTTTCTTTTAAGGGTACACTGCTTTTCTTCCATAAAAATACATTCTCGAGCTGCTATTGTCTCAAGAAAAACGGGCAAAATTAGAGAAAATTACGTAATATCCAAAAAAAAAACCTCAAATCTTGGATTTGAGTTCCGACAGCTCTTGTTCCAAGGCTTCAATTTTGCGCATCATCTCGTCGATATGGCGGAATCGGGCATTGGAAACCAGATATTGTCGCAAAGGTTGAATCGGGGTTCCCATGAACTCCTGGTTAGCCTCTTTGATGCTACCCATGATGCCACTCTGCCCTCCGAACTTGGAGCCGTCAGCGATATGCAGATGTCCCACAAAGCCTGACTGGCCGCCCACCACACAGTGTTTGCCGAGATGTGTAGAGCCGCTGACACCTACTTGGGCAGCCAGAGCAGAGTGCTCTCCCACCTCGACGTTATGGGCAAGATGCACCAAGTTGTCGAGTTTCACCCCTTTATGGACCCGAGTGGAACCCATCGTGGACCGGTCGATAGTAGTGTTTGCCCCAACCTCCACATCATCGTCGATAACCACGTTGCCCACCTGCGGAATCTTCTCGTAGTGGCCATCCGGTTGTGGTGCAAAGCCGAAGCCATCAGCACCAATGACGGCACCAGCATGGAGCACACAACGCTTGCCAACCACAGTGTTGCGATAAAGCCGCACCCCAGGATAGAGCACCGTGTCGTCGCCAATGACACAGCCATCGCCGACATACACCTGAGGATAGATCTTCACATGGTTGCCGATGACGACATGTTCACCGACAAAGGCAAACTCACCCAAGTAGAGGTTCTCGCCGCATTGGGCTGTCGAGGAGACAAATGCCAGGGATGATATGCCTTCCTTTTGGTTGGCCATGGCATCATAGAAGGCCAACAGCTTGGCAAACGAGGCATAGGCATCATCGACACGGATAAGCGTGGCGGTGACAGGCTCTTTGGCAACGAAGTCGTTGTTGACAATTACCACCGACGACTTGGTGGTATAGATATAAGGTGTGTATTTAGGATTAGCGAGGAAGCTCAGCATGCCAGGGGCACCTTCCTCGATCTTGGCGACGTTCCACACTTCTACGTTCGGGTCGCCCTCCACGGTACCCGCCAGCAAGGCGGCAATTTGTGATGCACTAAATTTCATTCGATGTGATTATATCTCGTTAAACTCTTTTTTCAACAAATCGATTGCTTGATCGACAAAAGGATTGGGCAAAGCCACCAGCGCTTGGGCAATCATGCCGACGTCGGTTCCGTCATCCGCCTTGTCAAAAGTGGTGTTGATTTGCCCTACCAGCTCCTCCTTGGCACTTTTCACGGCCTTCCAGGTGTCGGGACTGACATAAAGCTGCTGTGCCATGTTGTGTTCGAACTCTTCTTCCACGTTCTGAAGCAGAGCGAGATGAAAAGCAGCTTTCGACAGGCCAGGCGTGAAGACACGCTTGACCAGCACCGGCAGTTGCGAACGTTCCAAAAAGAGCAGATAACGCTCGCAGGCCTGGATCTTTAGCGGGGTGACCATCTTCATGGCGGCAATCCGCATCTCTGCCTTGGCCTTGAGTTTAAGCTCCCATTCCCTCAACTTGAAGCTGCGATAGGTAAGGAACACCGCCACAGCGAGCAACACGGTGATGAGAACTAAGACGACGATGAAGAAAATGTTCATTTGTTGCGAATTTTGCGCAAAGATAAGAAAGAATTAAGAATTATGAGTTTTGAATTTAGAATTATCGTAATTTTGCGATTCCTTTTAATCATAGAATATCATGAGTGAAATCATCCTCTCAAAAAGAGTACTGAACATGGCTGAGTCGGCCACTTTAGCCATGACCAACAAGAGCCGTGAACTGAAGGCCCAAGGCATCGACGTCATCAGCCTGAGCATCGGCGAGCCCGACTTCAATACCCCTGAATCGGCCAAGCAAGCCGGCATCGACGCCATTGTCAACAACGACACCCACTATCCTCCAGTCCCTGGCACTCCCGCGCTGCGCAAAGCCATCGCCGCCAAACTGAAACGCGACAACGGTTTGGACTACAAGGACACCGACATCCTGGTCTCCAACGGTGCCAAGCAAGCCATCAACAATGTGCTTCTGGCCATCCTCAATGACGGCGACGAGGTCATCATCCCCGCCCCGTTCTGGGTCTCCTACCCCGAAATGGTGAAGCTGAGTGGCGGCGTCCCGGTCATCGTCAAGTCCGACCTGGCACACGACTTCAAGATCACCGCTGAACAACTCGAGGCTGCCATCACGCCCAAGACCAAGGCCTTGCTCATCAACACGCCCTGCAACCCTTCAGGCAGCGTGTTCACCAAAGCCGAGTTGACCGCCATCGCCGAAGTGCTCCGCAAGTACCCCAACATCATCGTCATCTCCGACGAGATCTACGAGTTTATCCAGTACGAGCAGAAGCATGAGAGCATGGGACAGTTCGAGTTCTTGAAAGATCGTCTCGTCCTCGTCAATGGTGTCGCCAAAGGTTATGCCATGACGGGATGGCGTATTGGTTACATCGCTGCACCGCAAGTCATCGTCAAAGCCACCAACAAGATCCAAGGTCAGATCACTTCCGGCATCTGCACCATCGCTCAGGCATCCGCCTGCAAGGCCATGGAGCTCTGCCCCGAGAACTCTGAAGAGATCCAAAACATGCTGAAGGCCTTCCGCAACCGCCGCGACATGCTCTACAAACTCCTCAACGAGATCCCAGGAGTGAAATGCAACATGCCTGCCGGTGCCTTCTACATGTTCCCCGAAGTGAAATCATACTACGGCAAGACCGACGGCGAGACCGTCATCAAAGGCAGCGATGACCTCTGCATGTGGCTGCTCTACAACGCCCATGTTGCTTGCGTCGCCGGCAACGCCTTCGGCAACGACGACTGTATCCGCCTCTCCTACGCCACCTCTGAAGACAAACTCATCGAGGCTGCAAAACGCATCAAGACAGCATTGGCGAAGTTAAGATGAAAGGTGAAAGGTGAAAAATGAAAGGTGAAAGGTTGGTAAGGGCGCTGGTGGTTGGCGATGTGATGATTGACGCCTATAGCGAAGGCGTTGTGGAACGCATGTCGCCAGAAGCACCCGTGCCCGTGGTCAACGTAAAGCGTCGTTACAACCGTCTCGGAGGCGCTGCCAATGTCGCACTCAACCTCAAGGCATTAGGCGCTGACGCCATCGTATGCTCTGTTGTCGGTGACGACAATCACGCTGACACCCTACTGCACCTCATGCAAGACCACGAGCTCGACACCACAGGCATCGTCAAAAGCCGCAACCGTATCACTACGGTGAAACATCGCGTGCTCGACGGCGACAAGCAGCTGATCCGCATCGACGAGGAAGACACCTTCGAGCTTGACCACGATGAATATCGTCACCTTTACCAAGAGGTCATCGTACCTCTGTTGGAAAGCCAGGCTTTCCAGGTCATCATCTTGCAAGACTACAACAAAGGGGTCCTTTCGGAGGATCTGATCCACGACATCATCGAGCTGGCACAAAAGAAAGGCATCCCTGTGGTCGTGGACCCCAAGAAGCGGAACTTCTTCGCCTATCGTGGGGTCACCCTTTTCAAGCCCAATGCAAAAGAGCTTCGCGATGGTCTCGGCGTCCAGGCCGAGACCATCGACGAGCTGCGCGACGCCGCCATGCAGTTACAAGAACGGCTAGGATGCCAGCATCTCATGGTCACCCTTTCCGAACAAGGGGCCATGATCCTTAGCAAAGGCGAAGGAGAAAAAACCGAGTTCCATCATGTAAATGCCTGCAAACGGGCCATCGTCGATGTCTCAGGCGCTGGCGACACCGTACTCAGTGTGGCTGCACTCGGCATCGCCATGCAACAAGACCCGTTGACCATCGTCACCCACTCCAACATCGCTGGCGGACTGGTATGCGAGGAAGTCGGCGTCGTCCCCATCAACAAAAAACACTTCGACGAGGAAGTCGAACGCCTCTGCCATGACTGAGCAACAGGCCATCACGACGATGTTTGACGGCATCGCTCCCCGTTATGATTTTCTAAACCGTCTCCTCTCCTTCCACATGGACACGCTTTGGCGACGCAAGCTCTCGAAGCTCATCGCAAAAAGCCATCCCACAGCCATCCTCGACGTGGCAACAGGCACCGCTGACCTCGCCATACGGATGGCCAAAGACATTCCCTCGGCACAAGTGACCGGCATCGACCTCGCCCAAGCCATGCTCCAAGTTGGACAAGAGAAAATCACCCAAAAACACTTAAACAGCAGGATCAACTTGTTGCAAGGGGATGCACAACAGCTGCCTTTTGCCGACTACAGCTTCGATGCTGTCACTGTGGCTTTTGGAATACGCAACTTCGAAAGCCTAAACAAAGGACTGTTGGAGATCCGCCGAGTCGTCAAAACAGGCGGAACGATAGGCATCCTGGAGTTCTCCAAAACAACAAAGTTTCCCATGCGTCCTCTTTACCGATTCTATTCGAAACATATCATTCCAATCATCGGCCGCATCATCTCCCGGCATCCCTCGGCATACACTTATCTCCCTGAATCCATCGAAGCCTTCCACAGCCCAAACGAGCTTGTTGCCTTGCTAAAAGAGCTAGGAATGAACATGGTGACGGCACAGCATCTCTTTGGAGGCATCGCCAGCATCTATCTGGCAAAAGTGTAAAAAAGCATGGCAAACCACAATAAACACGACACTACTCCGTTACACTATTTTAAACAGCAATTCATGAAAAGAGTCGTCCAAATAGTACTGGTCTTCTTCATCGCAACCTTCCTTGTCACCGAGGCTAAGGCACAGTATCGACAGAAGGTGTTTTTCCTTCAAAACTACAACAACGCTCCTTATCATTTTGGATTCCTATTGGGAATGCCCATCATGGATTACTCCCTTCACTTGAAAGAGAATTACCAAAACGAGCATCACGCTGGTGACCAATTTCCTGCTAGTTTTGGGTTTTCGGAAGATAAGCTCAAAGAATACCAGATTGTGAATGTGGAGAGCCACACCACTGTGGGTTTTTCTGTAGGTGTTATCGGAGACATTCGTTTGAGTGACTATTTCAACTTTCGTTTCTCTCCGACTTTAAGTCTCAGCTCCAAATTTGTCAAATACAACACCTTGCTTTACGATTATGCTGGCCAGCCGTTGACCGACTCTCTCTATCGCGTTGAGTCTCACGACCAATTGGCCACCTTTTTGGAGTTCCCTTTTCATATTAAATACCGTTCCAAGCGTTATAACAACATTGGAGCTTATCTGATTGCTGGGGTCAACCCGAAGGTTCACTTGGGCAACTTCTATAAGATTCCCCAGGACAAGAACAGGCCCATGGTGTTACAGACCAACCGTGGTGATGTTGCTGTGGAAATCGGTGCAGGGTTCGACATTTACAACCAATGGTTCAAGATGGGTGTGGAGCTCAAGTTCAGTTATGGCTTGATTAATGTCTTGAAAGATGATGTCCTCATCAACGACTTTATTTTCAATACACCGCTTAAAGAGGTAAGGAACAAGCAGTTACAGCTTTGTTTCACCTTTGAATAAAATTTTTTTGACCCATTTTGTTGTGGGTATGATTTTTTTATGTAATTTTGCAGCGTCAAAACAAAACCGAAAGGCTAGTTTGATGGATGGTCTCTTCGTCTAGTCTGGTCAGGACGTCAGGTTTTCATCCTGGTAACTCGGGTTCAAATCCCGGAGAGACTACAGGCCCGCTGAACAAGCGGGCTTTTTTTATATCTTTGCGCCATGAAAAAAACACAAGTCATCGTCAGCAACCAACACGACCCCTACCTGAACCTCGCGGTGGAGACTTGGCTCACCGACCATCAGGATCGGGGGATGGTGACGATGTATTTGTGGAAAAACGAGCAGACGGTGGTCATCGGGTTAAATCAGAACCCTTTCTCAGAGTGTGACGTGAAACGTTTGAACGAGGAAGGTGGTCATCTGATGCGCCGCCGCACCGGCGGCGGCGCGGTCTATCACGACTTGGGCAACCTCAACTTCTCTTTCATCGCCGACAAGAACGACTACGACGTGCGCAAGCAGCAGTCGGTCATCCAAGAAGCCTTGAAGCCGTTTGGGCTCGAGGCAGAGATCTCAGGCCGTAACGACCTCACCTGCCAAGGCCGGAAGTTCTCTGGCAACGCCTTCTTCAACGGCTCCGACAACAACCTGCACCACGGCACCATCTTGATCAAGACCGATGGCGAGAAGATGCAACGCTACCTCACCGTCAACCAGGCCAAGTTGCAAAAACACGGTGTGAAGTCTGTGGCCAGCCGCGTGGTGAACCTCTCAGAGCTAGCCGACATCACCTCGGAAAACATCGTGGAGCCACTGATCCAATCGTTCGAGAAGGTTTATGGGATGAAAGCAGAACACCTTCACTTCGAGTCGATCGCCCTATTAGATGAGATTCAAAACACCGTAAGACGAATCTCCTCGCACGACTATCTTTACGGCAAATGGGAACACTTCCATACCACCAAACGGCAACAATTCCCTTGGGGCAACGTGGACATCCAACTTGAGGTGGACGAAAGCCATGGCATCATCCGAAATGCCCGCATCGCCTCCGACTGTCTCGACACCGATATCATCAGCAAGACGGAAACCTTGCTAAAGGGGCAGTCCACCAAGGAACGTCCCAGTTGCGACCATCCCATCACTAACGACATCCTCAACCTGCTTTACCCATGAATGAAAGCCACAAAGAGAAACGGTTCATCAAACGTCCAGAGTACCCTGGAGGCAAGAGTGCGCTGCTGAAATACATCAGCGACAACCTCCAGTACCCCAAGGATGCCATGGAACAGAAGATCGAAGGCACCGTGAGGGTTTGGTATGAAGTCGATGACAACGGTGACGTCGTCGATAGCCGTATCATCCAGTCGTTATTCCCCTCCTGCGACAAGGAAGCCCTCCGACTGGTCAGCACCTTAAAATATAGCAGGCCCAAGAACATGCACCTTCGTGTAAAGACCTCTTTCACGATCAGCATCCGGTTTCGTTTGAAAAAAGCAGCCCAACAGGTCACCATACAATATACCCAAGCAAACCCGACCAAACCCGCAAAGCCAACCTCACCCACCGAAACTTACACCTACACCATAAACTATTAACTATAAACTGTTAACTGTCAACTGTTATGAAATACTACCTCCTCCCCTTCGGATGCCAGATGAACCTCAGCGATACCGAGCGCGTACGCACTGTGCTGAAAAAGATGGGGTTTGTCCCCACCGACAATGAAGAGGAAGCCACCATCTTAGGCATCGTAGCCTGCTCGGTGCGACAAAAGGGCATCGACAAAGTTTATGGTCGCATCGAGAAGTGGAACGCCATGAAGAATCGCCAGAATATGATCACCTTTGTGTCAGGATGCATCTTACCTGCCGACCGGCTTCGCTTCCTAAAGCTTTTCGACTTGGTGTTTCCCATGAACGAGCTACCCAATCTCCCTGAGATGATCCGCCAATACGGCATCGTCACCCCCGCATCGCTGCGGATGGGCGAAGAGATTGAGGACCAACCCGTGGTCCGTCCCATAGCTCCCCTGTTCCACAAGGACGATAAGGTCAACCCCTCAGCCCACATGGAGCGTTTCTGGAGCATCGAGCCGATCCAGACGTCCAACTTCGAGGCATACATCCCCATCCAAAACGGATGCAATAACTTCTGCACCTACTGCGCAGTGCCTTACACTCGAGGCCGCGAGGTCTCACGTCCTTCAGAAGACATCCTCAACGAGGTGAAAGAATTGGTTGACAAAGGTTACAAAAGCATCACTTTGCTCGGACAAAACGTCAACTCTTACGGCCTCGACAAGAAGGGCGAAGAGATTGACTTTGCCGAACTCCTGCGCAGGATAGGCGAGTACGGTAAAGCTTCGGGCAAAGAATTTTGGGTGTATTACACCGCTCCGCATCCTCGCGACATGAAAGACGAAGTGTTCGAGGTGATGGCTGCCTATGATTGCCTCGCCAAACAGATCCACATCCCCATCCAGTCGGGCGACGATGCCATGCTGAAACGCATGAACCGGCACCACAATCTGGAGACCTACAGGCATATCATACAGACCATCCGCGAGAAGCTTCCTTCGGCAACCATCTTCACTGACATCATTGTGGGCTTCACTCATGAGACTGAAGAGGAATTCGAGAACACCCGCAAGGCCATGGAGGAGTTCAAATACAACATGGCCTATATCGCCCAGTACAGCGTTCGCGAAGGCGCAGTGGCATCCAAATGGGAAGATGACGTGCCCAAGGAGGTGAAGCGCCAACGTTACCACATCCTCACCGAGGAGTTGATGAAACACTCCTTAATATATAATCAAGCCTTGGTCGGCACCACCGTAAAGATGCTGGTGGAGGACTTCGACCGCAAGAACGGATATTTGACTGGCCACACCGAAGGCAAGATCGTGATTCGGTTTGCATCGCAAGATGAGAGCCTTATTGGGCAGATTGTGACAGTGAAAGTAATTTCTGCGACGGCGTTGTCGATTGAGGGAGAACTACACCGCCAATGATGATCACCCTGATTTTCAACCTATTTGTTGAATTTTGGGGACCAATGAGGACGTATTGACAGAAAATGCCTTTTTTTGTCTCTTCTCCTAATTTTATTTATATTTGCACCGCCTATGCTAAACAGCAACCTTTTTTTGGTTGCTGATGCAGAGGCATACATATTGTAAAGAAGGCGTTTGCCGAGCTTTGTTTTGGTGGCTTAGAACCTGAGAAATTCTACAAGTGTAACACGAAAACATGGCAGAGGTAGATGCTCGCGTACTAAAGCGTGGGTATCCCATCTGTTTGTTGTGTTACACGGGTTTCTCAGGACCTTAAGCCACATTCAAACAGACAAGAGATACCCCGCTTTCTTTTTGTATGTAGCAAAAAAAATGGAAATGTTTCATTCCGGGTTTGGGTATTTGACGGAAAAAGAGAATTAGCATATCTTAAATTACTGATTTATAAATAATTAAACGTAAAACCATGAAAACATTAAGAAAACTCGGAATGGCGATGCTTATCGCCTTGGCTATTGTGGGATGCAAAAGCCAGAAACAAGCAACAAATGTCAACAAATCCAACGAAGATCCTTTCGGCACATTTTACGATTTGCCATGTGTAGATGCATCTTTTGATAACGATGACTATTTTAAAGGTTTAGGTGTTGGCACCCATGTGAATCTCCAAAGTGCTCGTACCGCTGCTATGGATGCTGCTCAAAGCATGTTGCAAAAACGTCTTGGAGGTTTCGTCCAAGGTCTTGCTACAGATTACAGTCGCACTGTGGCAGGTCAGGCTCCAGCTGACAAAGTGCAACGCCTGATGGAAGGTGAAATGGATAAAGTCGTTGAAAAAATGGTGAATGATGCCCAAAAGACATGCGAAAAGTTCAGCCAATTGAAGACCGGTGAATACCAGTCATACATCGCCATTCAAATACCCAAAAAAAAGATGATGGAAGACATGCTGAACACGCTTACGGAAAATGAAGAACTCGAAATTGAGTTTAACAGAGACCAATTCCGTAAGTTCGCTAAAGAGCGCATGGAAGAAATGAAAAAAGCCCAAAACAGCGGAGGGAATTAATGGGGTAATATATAATGAAAAGAATACCGTTGGTTCTGATCATGGTGTTTGTTTGGGCATTGGCTCTCAGTGCCCAAACAACACAACGTCCTTCTTGGACTAAAAATCCGCCTAAACCAAAAAAAGGGAACTTTTATTATAGGGTTACAGTTGCTGAAGGCAGAGATTACGAAAGCGCTTATACTAAAGCTTTTGCCATGGCGATTTATGAAAGCTATTCTCGCCTGGAAGGAATCCCTGTCAGTATCAATAGTTCCGAAGAAGATATCGAAAAGAGCATAGCGGAATCAATTTCAACCATTTCTGGCCAAATGAGACTTCCGATTAATAAAGTATGCGAATACGAAGAAAGCAGGACAAGTGCCATGGGAATCAAATTGTTCGTGTTATGGCAGGTTGCTCATAGTGCTTTAGAAGACCCAATGTTTGAGGATTTTAATAAATGCGATAAATAAAATACAAATAGTATGAGAATCATCATCACGTCTTTAACCTTGTTGTTATTTGTTTTTTCGTTACAAGCCCAAGATAACAAATCCAATCGCGAGGCTTTTCTAAAGCAAAAACAACAAGAAAAGCAACAATATATGGACTCGATGCGCCAAAACTTTGACGAATACCGCCGCCGAGCCAATGAGGAATACGCTCAATTTATGCGTCAACGCTGGGAAGAGTTTCAGGCTATGAAAGGAAATCCGGTGCCCGAGATACCTGAACCGCCACAACCTTATAGGCGTGAGAAAGATCTCCCAGTTCCTGAATTGCCCATTAAATATAATAAGGTAACCATACCAACCCCAACTCCAAAACCTCTTGAGCCATTGAAACGACCTGAATCGCCAGTTATTCCCAATACACCAAAAATCACGGAGTTTTCCTTTTTGTGTTATGGTACATCGCTGAAAGTTCATCTTGACAACAGCTTGAGGTTCAAGTTGGACAATATTTCCGAAAATGCAGTAGCTGATGCTTGGGATCAACTGGCTTCGGAAACTGCGGAAGTACTTCTCGAAGATTGTCTTTCGCTCCGTGAACAACTCTCCTTAGGCGACTGGGCTTATTATTGCATGTTGCGTGACCTGTCGGAGACCTATCTGGGGAAAAACACCAATGAGGCCATTGTGATGGAGACTTTCATGCTGGCTCAGTCGGGCTATAAAGTGAGAATCGCACGAAAAGACAATAGGCTGGTGCTGTTGGTGCCTTTCGAAGATAAGGTCTATGTGATGTCGTACGTTCCAATCGATGGCTCCTATTTCTATATCATTGATCAAGGACAAGGCGGGAGCCTTCAGATTTTCAATCGCTCGTTGACGGACAATGAACGTGTTATGTCGCTCCGAATGAAAGAACCACCTAAGTTTTCCATGAAAGCTTCCAACAATCGGACACTCACCTCGAAGCGTTATCCTGAGCTGTCAGTCACTCTCTCAACGAATCAGCATTTGATGGATTTCTATGAGGGCTATCCGCAATGTGTATGGAGCAATTACAGTTGGGCGGGATTGAGCGATGAGGTGAAGGCGAAACTCTATCCTGTGCTTCGCAAGGGCATCGAAGGCAAAAGCCAGATAGATGCGGCTAATCGTATCATTAATTTTGTACAGACAGCTTTCGATTACAAGACGGACCAGGAACAATTCGGCTATGAACGCCCTTTGTTCGCCGATGAATCGTTTTACTATCCTTATTGCGACTGTGAGGATCGTTCTATTTTGTTCTCTATCTTGATCAAAGACTTGCTTGGATTGGAAGTGGTTCTGTTGCATTATCCCGAACATCTGGCGACTGCGGTTCATTTTACGGAAAGCCTAAGCGGCACCTATTTCACCATGGATGGAAAGACATGGTTTGTGAGTGATCCGACTTATATTGGGGCTAATGTTGGTGAGTGTATGCCACGGTATGCTAAAACTAATCCTGAAGTTTACAAACTATAAGAATAATAGAATATGAAAAATAGAATCATCTTAACTAATGTTCTCGCACTACTTGCTCTTTCAGTCACAGCGCAAAAACTTCCGGATTGGATTATCAACAAGCCCAGTCCAACCAACAGCACCTATCTCTATGTGGTGGAATCAGCCACGGGACAAACAGAAATGCAAGCCCGAAACCGAGCCATCGGTGAAGTGTTTCGCTCCACGGCCATGCGGATTGGGCAACCATTTGATTCTGAGGAAATCAACCGTGCTTTGCAGAGAGGAACAGAGTATTATGTGATTTCCTCACAATACAACATTCCCATCAATAAAGTATGCGAATATACCGACAACAAAACTTCGCCTTGCCGTGTCTATGTTCTTTGCCAAGTGGCTAAAGCTGGCAATATTCATGTGGAGTTTGACGATTTCAATGCTTGCTATGAGGGTGCAAACAGATATTTTGCAGACGAGGCCTTGTATGCTGACGGTTTTACTATCTCGAAGAACGGGAAAATGTTGAGCGACCGAGAAATTAGAACAATGTTCGCAAATTCCAAATCGTATGATTTGTATAATAAAGGAATGAACTCGGAAGACAATTCTCCTTTCTATATTATCGGAGGTGCTTTGGTGTTAGGTAGTGCTGGTTGTTTTGCTGGAGTTGCTATTGACGAAGGGTGGAATGACCCCGAGGATCAAGGATGGATTACCGCAGGGAAAGCATTGGCAGGAAGTGGCATTGCGCTGATTATTATTGGTGGTATCCGTTCCTCTATTGGCAAAGCCTATATCCGGAAAGCCGTCAATCTCTATAACAACGGCAGGATGTATTCGCAAAGCGAATTGGAGATGGAATACGGCTTAACAGGTAATGGAGTGTATTTGACTTTTAGATTTTAAAAGAAATTATACCAATATGAAAAAACAAAACATTATTACAATTGTATTTGTGCTGATTGGACTATCGTCTTTCGCGCAAGAAAAACGGGGCTGGATTTACAACAAGCCCACGCCTGAAAACAGCAGTTACCTTTATGTGGTGGAATCGGCTACGGGAAGGACGGAAGATGAGGCACGGAACAAAGCTACTGCCGAGGTGTTCCGTACCACCGCCATGCGTATAGGCCAACCATTTAATTCTGGGGAAATCAATGCATCGCTTCAAAGCGGAAAGAGTTACAATGTGATTGCTTCGCAATACAATATACCTATTAATAAAGTATGCGAGTACACTGAAAACCAGTCAGATGAATATAAGGTTTATATCCTTTGCCAAGTGGCCGCAGCAGGCAATATCATGGTTCAATGGAGCGATTTCAATCAGTGTGACCGTCAAGGTATTGATGGTATGGCGGTGTTGAAGTCAGCTCTGCTGCCAGGTTTAGGTCAGTTCCATAAAGGACAAAATGCCAAGGGCGTAAGTTTTCTCGTGGGTGAAGTAGTCGCTGTAGGCGGCATCGTAGTGGGTCAAAGCATGCGGCATAGTTATGTCAACAAGATGAACAATACCAACAATGCCAATTTGAAAAAGACGTATGCCGAACGAGCAAATGCTTTTACGACGGTTCGTAATATAAGCATTGGCGCGGCGACAGCCGTGTATGTATGGAATGTGCTGGATGCTATCGTTGCAAAAGGCAGTAATCGTGGAGCGCTGTCGTATGGTGGCCCCGTAAATATGGTTCCTTTGGTTACGGATGAATCCGTTGCCTTATCACTGAGTATTAATTTTTAAATCATAATGCTATGAAAACAAAATTCGGATTTTTATTGATGGCATGTGCAATGCTGTTTTGTTTCACCATTTCATGCTCGGATGACATAGATTACAATGTACTCGGGGGCATTTCAGGTGAGGTTATTGACTTGGATACGGGCAACCCCATACAACAGGCTACGGTGACATTAAGCCCTACTGGAATGAACACATACACAGGTGATGATGGCACTTTTGAATTCGTCGACCTCGATGAACGTCAATACACGGTAACTGTACAAAAAACTGGGTATATCACCAATCGCAAAACCGTAACTATGATTGCTGGTAGTGTGATTCCTATCAAGTTGACTTTGCAGAAGAATAACTAATAATCCTTTAGAACTATGAAAAAGAGTATTATCAAATTAATAGCATTGCTTCTCGTATGCTGTGCGATGCTTCGCTGTACGCCAGAAGAAGAAAAACTTGGAACCATTTATGGAACTGTCACTGATTTTGCTACGGGTGAACCTGTGAACAATGCCAACGTTAAGTTGCGACCCGATGGCGAAACAACCTTAACGGGAAGCGATGGCGCTTTTCAGTTTAATGATTTGAAAGCAGGAAGGTATTCTCTGTTGATTTCCAAAGCCCAGTATGCCGATCTTGACGATGACTATGTCATTGAGTTAGAAGCGGGGAAGCAGGTGAAACGCGATGTACAACTACGCAAAAGAGTGGCTTCGCTTAAAATCGTTGATATGGAAGGGAATGCTTTAGATACTTTGGATTTCGGTTCTGAAGAATCGGTTAGGGTGAAGACGTTTAATGTGTTCAATGACGGCACGGAACCCCTGAACTGCACAGTGAGCTATGACTGCGAATGGATTACTAACGTTTCGGGCCTGGAAAACCAAATTGAGTCTGGTCAGACTGTGCCAGTGACGGTGAAAATTGACAGAGTTGCTTTGTCAGATGGTATCAATACTACTTTTCTTTCTGTCACATCGACTAATGGCAGTAACGAAATTGTGGTGAAAGCGACATTTTTAGGAGCACCGACTATTAGAACAAAAGATGCGACCAATGTTACGGCTAATTCTGTAACCTTAGGGGGGAAGATAACGGATGATGGAGGTCGTCCTGTCTTGGCTCGTGGTATCTGCTATGGTACCTTGCAGAGTCCAGACATTAATGGGGAACACACAGAGGACGGCTCTGGTACTGGAGAATTCAGCCACAACATCACAGGGTTGTCAGTGGCAACCACATACTATGCTCGTGCATACGCAACCAATAGAAATGGCACCTACTATGCTTCAAATATCGTTAGTTTTACAACCACGAGTGGGTTGCCTACTGTAACCACAGCAGCCGTCACCAATGTCACTTCAACCACCGCGAAGTGTGGGGGTGAGGTTACTGGAAATGGGGGTTATAATATAATTGCTCGAGGTGTTTGTTGGAACACTATGGGCAGCCCAGATCTTAACGATGCGCACACGACAAATGGGAATGGCAATGGTGCTTTTACAAGCAATATTACTAATCTGACGGTTGGAACAACATATTATGTACGTGCTTATGCCACCAATAGTCAAGGGACTGCCTATGGTAATGAGAAACAGTTTGCTACGGGTGACGGTATGCCTGTAGTAACCACTGGTAATGTGACGAACATTACTGCAACCGGTGCTTCTTGTAGTGGCAATGTGACTTCTGATGGCGGTTTCGCCGTTACGGCCAGAGGTCTATGCTGGAGTCAAACACAAAATCCGACTATTTCTGACAGCCACAGTAATAACGGTAGTGGCACAGGAGCATTCAACGGCACACTTACCAATCTACAAATAGGTAAGACCTACTATATTAGAGCCTATGCTACCAATAGTCAGGGTACTTCATACGGTAATCAAGTACATTTCAACACAAGCAATGGTATGCCATCAGTTACAACCACTTCACCGACACTAAATGGTGCGACGGTGACTACTGGAGGTAATGTTACAAGCGATGGAGGATTTCCTGTTACGGCTCGAGGGGTCTGCTATGGGCCATATCCGAATCCTGATTTGACTTCCACGTTTAGCCATACAAGCAATGGAAGTGGTTTGGGATATTTTACATCTACTTTTTCCTTGCCAGATGGTTATGATACCTATTACATACGATCTTATGCTACTAATGTCAATGGTACTACGTATGGTAACCAATTGGTTATTATTAAGGCTTATTACGAACTACCTACTTTTTCCCACAACGGACGCACTTACAGAGTGGCACCTCTTTCGAGTAGTCCTAAGATATGGACTCAAGCCAATTCATATTGTAACAATCTCAATCTTTATGGATATTCAGATTGGATTTTCCCTACAATTGATCAATTGCAACAACTATATAATGAATTGCATAATACAGAATTGTTTGCAGGGCTATTTAATTACGGGTGTTGGAGTAGCACATATGCAGGTTATAATTCATATAATGATAAGCATTATGTACTTGGTCTTGGTTATGGAAATGTGTTTGATGATAACGATTCTGAACCATGGTATGTGTTTCCTATTCGTCTAGAACAATAATTGAATATATAAACGAAGTGGTTTCATTGAATAATTCAATAATATAAACGAGCAATAGTAACGAGGCTTTTTCGGATAAATAATAGATTACAATAATGGAAAGCACAGACAATAATCAAGAAAAATGCAGGGTGATTAGAGACCCGAAAGAGTTAAATGCTGAAGGTTGTCGTTTTTTCATGGAAGCAGATAATATCCAACCCACTTTGATTTCATCAACAATGTTGCGATGGCTTACTCATGAAAACAACGGGATCAAATATTATACAAACGAGCAAGAAGAAGCTGTTAAAAGGATTATAGCCGCACAAAGAAGGGAAGATATGGCTCCACCTTTTTCGATGCAAATTCTGCTTTATTCCGACCCAAGAAGACTTGGCGAAAATGAAAGCAGGTATATTAAAGCACTTTTGCAATGCGTTGGTGTTGATGTGCGTTTCTTAATTCCCAAAGAAGAACAAAGACTAAGGATTGCTCTGAGAGGAAACAAATTGTTTCTTTCTATGTCCAGTGGCCAGATAAACGAGGTTCATGAAGGAATTCTTTACGAAACAACCAGTGAGAATAGTCCTTTGTTAAGGTTTTTCAAGAGTATGTTTGAACGTGATTTTTACAAGGCCAAACCATTAAAGTTATCGAATGGTAGAATGGTTCGGGCGGATAATTGGATTACTCGTTTTAAAAAATGGTGTAAAACAGAAAAAGCTGCTGGTATTATTTTGGGGGTTGTTGGTATCTTGGTAACTGTTCTGGTCGCCGTTCTTATCCCATGGAGCAAATAAAGGTGGTTATTACCGACATCGACGACACCCTAATGACAGACGAGGGAATCATCCCACAAGAAATCTTTGGGGTGTTGGATACGTTGCTTTCACAAGGTATCGGTTTTGTCGTAGCCAGTGGTCGGCAAATCAACAATCTGTGTGCTTTGTTTGAGCCATGTTCCGAAGAGCTGTATTACATTGCCCAAAACGGTGCAATTATCGCTCATGGCAGGCAGATCCTTTTTGAGAAGCGGATGAAGCAAAAAACCGTAAACAAGTGCATTTCGTTTGCGAGGCAGAATGGTATTTATACGATGCTTTATTCAAATGACATGGTTCTTGTCGAAACCAACGATGCTGAATTTCTGTCATTCCTAAAACGTCATCAGGTGGAATACAGGGTATGTCCCAATTTGGATGTCTATGCTGATAAGGCATATAAACTATCTTATTTCAAGATGGAAGGTGGAATGGCGGAATTGAGAGAAGCGTTTTCCATTGATGGTGTCAATGCCTTTTTGGTCAACGACCGCATGATAGACATCACCGATAAGGACACGGACAAAGGGAAGGCGGTAAGACGTTTGAAGAAACTGCTTGGAGTGCGGAAAAACGAGATTTGGGCTTTCGGCGATAGCGAAAATGACCTCGGCTTGTTTGCCGAGGCTGGGAAAAGCTTTGCTGTAGGCAATGCACCTAAGGAAGTACAGGAAAAAGCGTCTTGCGTTATCCCAAGCAACAACGACAAAGGTGTGATAGTAACGTTGAAAGAATTGTTTGATGTAAACTAAGCTGCGATGTTTTACCTGATTTGTGTATGTGCTTTGCTGATAGGATACTTTGTGGGTTCTATCCCAACAGGCTATTTAATCGTAAAAAAGAAAACTGGAATAGATATAAGGGAAGTCGGTTCTGGCTCAACAGGTGCAACCAATGTCAGTCGAGTGCTGGGTAAAAAATGGTTCTTCATTGTGATGTTCCTCGACATGTTGAAAGGCTTTCTGCCAGTATTGGCAATGAAACTGTTTTATGGAAATGATATCAGCGTCGTTTGCATGGCTTTAGGATTGGTTATAGGTCATAGCAGAACATGCTTTTTGAAAGGCAGAGGAGGAAAGTCAGTTGCAACAGGAATGGGGATTCTATTTGCTTTGAGTTGGGTGACTTGGCTAATCGTGTTTATGTTATGGACGTTGATAGTTCAGTTTAATAAGTATGTCTCTGTGGGTTCGATAGTAGCCTTCTTAATCGCTCCAATTGTATTATGGCTTTGCGGTGCGACAAAATGGTATGTGTTATATGAGATTGTTGCATCGGCCTACATAATTTACCGACATCGGGAGAATATTAAGCGACTACTTAAGCATCGGGAGAACAAGATTAGTTGGAAGAAGGAATCATTGCAGTAATTTCTGATCCTTTATTTAATATTTAAAAAAAGAATTCCATACCTTTGCAGCATTAAATCACAAATCCAACGATAACTCGATTAGTGGCTGCATCTGATGAGACGAATCTACGAATACGAAGACCTACAACCCGTATTGGAGCGGTTGCTTGAAGACAAGGAATCCAATGATATGGAGTTCAAGACGGCGAAAGGCGGTTTCCCCCATTCAATGTGGGAAACCTATTCGTCATTTGCCAATACCGATGGAGGAGCTATCATCTTTGGCATCAAGGAGAAGGATGGCCGGTTTTACCTTGACGGTCTTACAAAAGGACAAGTAGAACAATACGAGAAAGACTTTTTCAATGGGATACACAACAAACAGATTGTGAACATTCCTTTGCTGAATGAAAACGATGTTCAGGCCGTAGAATTCAATGGATCCTATTTCCTGTTTTTCTATATCCCAAGAGTGGATAGAAGCTTGAGGCCTGTGTATTGCGGACTTGACCCCTATACGGGAACCTATCGTCGTGATTTGGATGGCGACTACCATTGTTCGCGCGAAGAAGTAAACAGCATGTTCGCAGATGCGAACCTAGCAAACCCTGTGGATGGAAGAATAATAAAGAACTTCAGTAAAAAGGATTTGGACCCTGATTCAATCAAGCAGTATCGTCGTAAGTTTGAGCAATGGAATCCTGACCATGTATGGAATTCATTACCAGAAGACACTTTTCTTGAGAAGTTAAACGTACTCAGAAAAGACAGAAAAACAGGAGAATCTGGACTGACGTATGCCGGATTACTGATGTTTGGAACATACAGCGCCATCATGGACGAAAACCCAGACTTTTTCCCTGATTATCAGGAAATAGAAGACCCAGAAGACAGATGGATTAATCGCATTTGCCCAGATGGCAATTGGGAATCGAATCTGTTTCAGTTCTATAGTAGGGTGTTGCCCATTCTTCAAAACTTTTTGCCGAAACCATTTATCTTGGAAGAAAACCAGCGCAAAACAGAAACTCCCGCCCATGTAGCTGTCAGAGAAGCTTTGGTGAACGCATTGATCCATGCTGATTATACGGAAAATGCTTCACTGAACATATATAAATACCCTAACAAAATGATTTTCTCAAATCCAGGCATCATGCTGATTTCACTGAAACAGTACTACCAAGGAGGAGAAAGCATCTGCAGAAATAAGTATCTTCAGACTATGTTTACTTTCTTAGGGTCTGCCGAAAAGGCTGGAAGTGGCGTTGACAAGATTCTAAAAGGCTGGAAAGAGTTGAATTGGAAACGACCTTATCTTTTTGAGAAGAAAAGGCCAAATAAAGTCGTACTTACACTTTCCATGGAATCGTTATTAGACAACGATCTCAAGGAGACATTGCAAAAAATGTTTGGCAACAAACTAGATACCCTTGACCATAATCAATTGATGGCATTGGCTTTGGCTTATTCCGAGGAAGAAATCTCCAATGAAAGATTGCAATATGCTTTGGAAATGCATAAAGCGGATATCTCGAAAATGTTGGGGAAACTATGTAAACTTCAATTACTGGAATCTTCGGGATATGGGAGAGGAACAAAGTATCATGTTTATGGTGTTGATGTATCTAAGAAGGGAAAGGTTGCAACCTCCGACCAAAAGGTTGCAACCTCCGACCAAAAGGTTGCAACCTCCGACCAAAAGGTTGCAACCTCCGACCAAAAGGTTGCAACCTCAAAAGCTAAATATTCGAGAGATGAGCTAATAAAACTGATTGTTAATTATTGTTCTGAATGGCGTACTTTGGAAGATATTGCCTTCTTCATTGGAAGAGACAAAAACTATATCAGAAACAAGGTCTTGCCTCAAATGGCAAATGTCCTTGAAAAGATGTACGAGAACATTCCTAACCATCCAAGACAAAAATACCGTGTCAGACGAAAGGAGGCCGACGCATGAAAAAAATCGCTTTCAAAACATTAGGTTGCCGAGTGAACCTCTTTGAAACCGACGCTTTGGCATCGAGGTTCAAAGCAGGAGGCTACGAGGTCGTTGAGGGTGGCGAGGCCGATGTGGTTGTGGTGAACACCTGCACCGTCACCAACACCAGCGACCAGAAATGCCGCCAAGCCATCCATCAAATCAGAAGGAAAAACCCCGAAGCACTGTTGGTCGTCACCGGCTGCATGGTCAACCACCGCAAGGCAGAACTCATCGAAGAAGGCATCGCCAACTACGTCATCGATAACGAACGCAAATCCGCCATCTTCGACATTGTGGAGGAACATTTCAGCAAAGGGCAAAGCGACCCCGAAGGCTACGACCGAGACTTGTTCAGCTACCAGCCCGCCTTCGACACCTTCCATACGCGAAGCCTCATCAAGATTCATGACGGCTGCAACAACTTCTGCTCCTATTGCATCATCCCGATGGTAAGAGGAAGGTCCACCAGTCGCCCTGCCAACGACATCTACGAAAACATACGAAAAGTAGTGGACCACGATTTCAAGGAAGTGGTGCTGACTGGCGTCAACATGGGACGTTACCATGATGGTGACACCAACTTTGAGAGCTTGGTGGAACACATTATTAATATAAAGGGTGATTTCCGAGTACGGGTCTCCTCCATCGAGCCCGACCAGTTCAGCGACCGCTTCTTGCAACTCTTCCAGCATGAAAAACTGGCCCCCCATATGCACATCTGCCTCCAAAGTGGTTCGGAAGACACCCTGAAACGGATGCACCGTTTCTACACCGCTGCCCAGTTCCGTGAGATGTGCCAACGTATCAAGGCGTTCCGTCCCGACTTCAACCTCACCACTGACATCATTGTGGGCTTTCCCGGAGAGACCGAAGAGACCTTCAAGGAAAGCTGCGACTTTGCCCGCGAAATAGGCTTCAGCCACATCCACACCTTCAAGTACTCCAAACGCACCGGCACCAAAGCTGCCGTCATGCCTGACCAAGTGCCAGAAAGCCTTAAGACCCAACGCAGCGAGGTGATGCGACAGATCTCGAAAGAGAACAAGCTTCGCTACTTCGAACAGATGCAAGGCCGACAACAACGACTGCTGGTGGAGCGTGTCGATGCCAAAGGCAACGCCAGAGGCTATGGCGAAAACTATATCCCCATCTTGATTCACGGAGAAAATCTGGAGAGAAACAGCTTCATCAACGTGACTCTCAATGAAATAGCCAACACCGACAATGAGGACAAGATGTTGTTTTTGGGGAAAATCTGAAAAAAATCCGTTAGAAAACTTGTTTGTATCAAGAAAAGTTGTAATTTTGCAGCCCAATTACAAAAGAAGAAAACAAAAAGAGATCATAAAAAATGGCAAATCACAAATCTTCACTGAAACGAATTCGTCAAACCAGCAAGAGACGTCTGCACAACCGTTACTACGCCAAGTCGATGCGTAACCAGGTTAGAAAGTTCAGAACCATCACCGATAAGTCAGAAGCCGAGGGTAAACTGCCCATGATGTGTTCCATCATTGACAAGCTCGCCAAACGTGGCATCATCCACAAGAACAAAGCTGGTAACCTGAAGTCGAAGCTGGCGAAATATACCGCTAAGTTGGCTTAAATAAGAGTTTTTTCATCATAATGTTGGCCTCCCCTGTCTCAGGGGAGGTTTTTTTGCTATGGTAAAAACCGAAGACAAATCCATCAAGTCATGGGCCGCTGACGACCGTCCAAGGGAAAAGATGATCGCCAAAGGCAAGTCGGCTCTCAGCAACGCCGAGCTTATCGCCATCCTGATTGGTTCGGGACAAGGCGGACGATCAGCCGTGGCCTTGGCCAGAGAGATACTCAGCGAATGCAACGACGACCTTGTCGAACTCTCTAAACTCAGTTTCGAAGAGCTGACCCGACACAAAGGCATCGGTGAAGCCAAAGCCATCAGCATCATCGCAGCCCTCGAGTTAGGACGACGACGCAGCCTCTGCCCCACCACAGAACGTCCCACCATCAGCAACAGCCAAGAAGCCTATGAGTGTTTCATGGGACTCATCGATGACCCTTCAAAAGAAAACTTCCTGGTCGCATACCTCAACCAAGGGAACCGTGTCATCAAAGCGGAACGCATCAGTATCGGAGGCCTCACCGCCACCCTAGCCGACCCTAAGGTGATCTTCAAAAGCGCCTTGCTTAAAGAGGCTACCGCTATCGTGCTTTGCCACAACCACCCCTCAGGAGTGGCAAAACCTAGCAAAGACGACAAGATATTGACAAAAAAACTTATCTTTGCCGGAAAGATCATGGACATCACCGTCATGGACCACATCATCATCGGCGACAACACCTTCTATAGCTTTGCCGAGAACGGCCTGATGAGTGAACAGAACCTCTAAACGACCCCAAACTCCACAACATGAAAATCGTCACCATCATCGGAGCCCGACCCCAGATCATCAAAGCAGCAGCGCTGAGCCGGGCCATAAAGACCCATTTCAAAGACCAGATCCACGAAGTGATCGTCCACACTGGACAGCACTACGACGACAACATGTCGCAAGTGTTCTTCGACGAACTTGGCATTCCCCGTCCCGACTACAACCTCCACGTAGGGTCGGCAAGCCATGGCATTCAGACAGCTAAAATGATCGAAGGCATCGAGAAGATCCTCATCGATGAAAAGCCCGACTACATCGTCCTCTACGGCGACACCAACTCGACCCTTGCCGGTGCCGTGGCCGCATCCAAAATCCATGTACCGATCGTCCATATTGAGGCTGGACTGCGCTCATTCAACAAAAGCATGCCCGAGGAAATCAACCGCATCGTATGCGACCATTGCTCAACCCTGCTGTTCACCCCCACCACCACCGGGTTGAACAACTTGGTCCATGAGGGATTCAAGGCCAATAACGATGGACCTTACAACATCGACAACCCCAAAGTCTATCACTGCGGCGACATTATGTATGACAACAGCCTATACTTCTCTACTGTAGCCGACCAGAAAGTCGATCTGTTGAGACGCTTGGGACTGGACGGGAAACCCTATATCCTTTGCACTTTGCATCGCGACAGCAACACCGACCATGCCGAGCGGCTGAACGCCATCCTCGAAGCGCTCCTGGAACTATCGGCAGAATTGCCCATCGTGCTGCCCCTGCATCCTCGGACAAAAAAGATGATCCAACAGCTTTCCAACGCAACGACCATTGAACGACTTCATTCCAACAACAACATCCAAATCATCGAACCCGTCTCTTTCCTGGAGATGATTCAGTTAGAGAAGCACGCTAGTTTGGTGATGACCGATTCGGGCGGAGTGCAAAAAGAGTCTTTTTTCTTCAAAAAGCCTTGCGTCATTCTACGTCCAGAAACCGAATGGGTTGAAATCGTCGAAGTTCGAGCAGCGACACTGGTTGATGCCGACAAGCAAGCTATCCTTAAGACAAGCCGGGATTACCTCCAAAACCCACCGGAGTTTTTCCCCAAGGTTTTCGGCGATGGACACGCTGCGGAATTCATGTTGAAAGCCATGTTGAATTATTAATTTTTTTTAGAAAATTCGGAATTGTTTTGTAATTCTTTTTTTTACCTTTGCAACAAATATCAATCATATGAAAAAAAGACTATTTTTGATCATCGGCCTCGCTATCCTCACCATAGGAGGCTTAAAAGCACAAGCATTTGATTTTACCAACAACTTAAGAGTTTCCGTAGGTGCCAATCTTGGTGCGGTAGGATACCACCTTGGCTCAGGAGGCCTGAACACCACCTATAACGGTTTTGGTTTTGGTGCCAACCTGTCATTTTTGGGTGTTTACCTCGATTTCATGTATCAGATCCCTGAACACCAATATGCAAAGGAAGTTGGGCGTGATTGGGATGACCACTCAGCACTTACCATTAACATTGGCTACCAGATTCCCATTACCAACTACTTATTCGTAACTCCTTTGATTGGATATAGCAATGAGACCTATGGCATCACCCGAGGCAACAAATTCGATGTCGGAGACCACGAACTTATCCACGACTACGATGTCATTGAACGCTTCAACCATTTCAACTATGGTCTTGGGCTCATGGTCAGACCCATCTCGGAAGTTGAAATTGGCTGCGTCGCCTCTGCACATGCCATATATGGCACTTTCAGCTATTCCCTTGGACTGAAGAATTAACACCAATTTTTAATACATTATTGTTTAATTAATTAAAAACCCAAAACTATGAAAAAGTTTAGACTAGTTCTAGTGTTGGCTGTTGCATGCCTCTTCCTCGGAAGCTGCCACACCTACAATCACAGCATGAGAGATGCCAATTCTTATCTTGAGCTCTATGCCAACGATTTTGACATCTCTGAAACCGTTACCGGTGAAGCCACCATCACCCGCATCCTCGGCATCGATTGGCAACGCCTCTTCGGAAAAACCGAAATCGGAAGCGCTCCTTACCTTGGCAGCATCATCCCTGGCGGCGCCAACTACGCTATCTTTAACCTTATGAAAAACAATCCTGGCTATGACGTAGTCATGTATCCTCAAGTGGAATCCCATCGTCACGCCCCCATCTTGGGAACCGACCTCTACTCGAAGACCACCTACAAAGTCACGGCTCGTTTGGGTAGATTGAAGAAAAAATAATCATCCCTTGATTTAATAACCAAACAGAAAAGAGGGTAAAGATGATTCTTTACCCTCTTTTACTTCGATGAACTATGAAAAAGACTTGGATCCTTCTGGCTATCCTCTCCTTGTGCGGAGTAATGTCGATGGCCCAAACCAAAGAAACTCACGCATTCGCTGAGCGTGACTCCACCCTCTATCTCGATGTCCATCGACCCATCAATCCACGTGCTGACAAAGCCGCTGTACTCGCCGTGTTTGGTGGCGGGTTCTTTACAGGAGAACGTGACAATAGTTACCAACTCGCCATAGCAGACTCCCTCACCAACCGAGGTTTCACCGTCATCAGCATCGACTACCGACTGGGCATGAAAGACGCTGAGATGGTGAAAGCGAACTCTAGCTTGTTAAAAGCCACCAACCTATTCCAATACTGCATCGAAATCGCAACCGAAGATTGTGCCGATGCTGTGGCTTGGGTGTGCAAACACGCTGAGGAACTCGACATCGACCCCTCGAGAATCATCCTCACCGGAAGCTCGGCAGGGGCCATCACCATCCTGCAGCTCGACTATTGCCGCGTCAACAAACTACCCTTGGCTTCCGCCCTACCAGAAGGATGGAAACCCGCAGCCCTGATTCCCTACTCGGGCGGTATTTTATGCAAGAAAAGAGACCTCCACTACGACGCACAACCCGCACCAACATTGCTGATGCACGGCGACAAAGACAAAATCGTTGCCTATAAGAAATTCGGCCTGCCTTTCAACAAGAAGATGTTCGGCTCCAAGACCATCGACAAAGTGATGAACAAGCAAGGCATTCCCCACTGGTTCATCCATTTCGAAGGCATTGGCCATGAAGTGGCAGCATGGTTTCCTGGCTCCGTTGACATCTTCTGCTGCTTTGCAGACCTCGCCCTGAATGGACGAGAGAGCTACCTCAATGCCACCATGAAAGACGCTGAATTGCAGCCTACCGAGTGGACAAATCTGAACTTGTTCAAACTATATAAGCGATAAGAAAGCATCCCCCTCCTCTTAAAATGAAAAAAAATCAGCGCAAATCCTTGTTTATTAGAGAAAAAGCTGTAATTTTGCCGAACCATTTGAAAAACTAACAAATAGTAGTTAAAACATTAATTATCAGTAAATTATGAATCAGTACGAAACCGTTTTCATTGTTACTCCCGTTTTGTCTGAAGATCAGATGAAGGAAGCGGTAAAGAAATTTGAAGATCATCTGGCCAATGCCGGCGCAGAGATCGTTCATGAAGAGCACTGGGGAATGCGCAGATTAGCCTACCCGATCCAGAAGAAATCCACTGGCTTCTATCAGTTGATAGAGTACAAAGCCGAAGGAACTGTTATTGCAGACCTTGAGACTGAACTGAAGCGTGACGAACGCATCCTCCGTTTCTTGACTGTGAAGCTTGACAAGCACGCCGTTGCTTATAACGAAAAGAAACGCAAAAAGGCCCAGGAAAAAGCCGAAGCCCAAGAAGCCTAATGTCTAACTTTTAAAATTGTAAGAAAATGGCACAACAAGCAAACAACGATATCAAATATTTGACTCCCATCGCAGTCGATACCAAAAGAAAGAAATACTGCCGCTTCAAGAAGAACCGCATCAAATACATTGACTACAAAGACGCCGACTTCTTGCTGAAATTCGTGAACGAGCAAGGCAAGATCCTGCCTCGCCGCATCACTGGCACTTCAACCAAGTATCAAAAGAAAGTTGCACAGGCTATTAAGAGAGCTCGTCACCTTGCCCTCATGCCGTTTGTTGCTGATATGTTGAAATAATAGGAGGATTACACATGGAAATTATTCTGAAACAAGACATTAACAACTTAGGATACAAGAACGAGATCGTCAACGTGAAAGACGGTTATGCTCGCAACTATTTGATCCCGAACAAGATGGCTATCCTCGCAACGGAAAGAAACCGTAAAATGCTGGCTGAGGAAATCCGCCAACAGGCCCATAAGGAAGAGAAGATCAAGAACGAGGCCATGGACAAAGCCAAGGCTCTCGAAGGCTTGAAGCTCACCATCGGCGCCAAGGCTGCCGCCACCGGCAAAATCTTCGGTTCGGTCAACACCATCCAAATCGCCAACGCCATCAAGGAAGCCTGCAACCTCGAAATCGACCGCAAGCAAATCATCCTCAACGAAGACGCCATCAAGGAACTCGGCAAATACAAAGCCAAAGTTAAACTCCACAAGGACGTCCAAACTGAGATCGAATTCGACGTCGTCGCCGAATAATCATCTTCGACATCGTCAAAGAAAAACACAAGGCTGCCTAACGGCAGCCTTTCTTTTTTTATCTTTGCTCCATGATTACAAAAAACACCATCAAGCTCATACAGTCGCTCAAGCAAGTAAAATACCGAAAAGAGCACCAACTGTTCATCGTCGAAGGACGGAAATCGGTCGAAGAACTCCTGCACTCCTCATTCGAGACGGTAGGCCTATATGCTACCGAACACTTTATCCAAGACCAGCAGTGGGATGACCAACGTATTGAGATCGCCAATGAAACCCAGATGGAGCAGATGAGCGGACTCGACACCCCTCCTGGCATCCTGGCCGTGGTACGAATCCCTCAAAAAAAAATGGAACAGCTACCGCAAGAGCCACTGAGCCTCGTTTTAGACGGTATCAATAACCCTGGCAACTTGGGAACTATCATCCGCACAGCGGAATGGTTTGGCGTGAAAAACATCGTCTGCAGTGAGGATTGTGTGGAAGCATGGAATCCTAAGGTCATCCAGGCCACCATGGGCTCCATTTTCCGCGTCAACGTGGTGAACACCGACCTGGATGCTTTTCTTCAAGGGCAACAATCACAAGACAAGGCGATCTATGGAGCCTTATTACAAGGTGAGAGCCTATTTGGGAAAAGTCAATGGAAAGAAGGTGTACTGGTTATCGGCAGCGAGTCGCACGGCATCCGCAAGCCACTGCTTCCCAGGATTACGCACCCCATCACCATTCCTCGTGCGGAAGGCAGTTTGACAGAATCGCTAAATGCCTCCATGGCCACGGGAATTATTTTGGCGTTTTGGGCATCGAAATCATAATTTATTTATATTTGCAAGAAATAAACTATTGAACTATGGCAACACGTTTCTGTACTCAATGCGGACAACCTATTATGGGTGACAGTAAGTTTTGCACCAACTGCGGTGCTCCTATCCCCATGGCTAATCAAAATGATCCCATCTATGAGCCACAGCCTCAGTCTCAACCCACATCGCCCAGACCTACTGGTCCAAAGCCAAAGTCCTTTTTGGCATTATCCATCTTAGCCACGATCTTCTGCTGCTTGCCATTCGGTATTCCAGCCATTGTCTTTGCAGCTAAAGTTGATAATTTATGGGCAGCCGGGCTTTATGCAGAAGCCGAGGAAGCCTCACGTAAAGCTAAGGTTTGGACTATTGTCAGTATCATTACTGGTGTTGTTTTAGGTTTCGCCTACTCTATTTTGGTCTATATGGGATCGCTAGCCAGCATGAGTTTCTTCGACAAGTTTTATTAATACATCAAGAACAGTATGAGAACCATTTACAAGATAATCCTATGGGGAATAGGGTTATCTTGTTTTTTTCTTATCTATCATTTTTTCGATCCGACGCACAGTGTCATCGCACCAAAATGTCCATTTTGGTTACTCACAGGATGGCAATGCCCAGGTTGCGGATCGCAGCGAGCGATACATTGTTTTCTCAACGGCAGGCTTCTTGAAGGGATACGATACAATTATTTGTTATTGCCCTCTTTGATTTACGTCATTGTGCTGACGATATCTCCATCCGGAAGCAGGTTGCGTAATGCGATGACGAGCAGCGCGGCATGCATTACCATTTTGGTGGTGTTTTTATTATGGTGGCTGTTGAGGAACTTATTTCGAATTTAGAATTTAGAATTTAGAATTTAGAGATTCTTTCGGACGCAACTCTAAATTCTAAATTATAAATCATAAACTAAAAAAGCCCTCTCGCCAAGGGCGGAGGGCTTTTCCATTAGGGGTGGGCGGCGACCTACTTTCCCACACGGATGCAGTATCATCGGCACTGCCGGGCTTAACTTCTCTGTTCGGAATGGG